>JAABVA010006569.1_pt1 | contig 10274 bp, 8 predicted proteins | sample 5560331 | NCBI WGS metagenome assembly JAABVA01 (sample SAMN12812661, study PRJNA571458) | rock metagenome | isolation source: Antarctica rocks | place: Antarctica: Victoria Land, Mt New Zealand sud | collected 2016-01-07 | reverse complement strand
TCTACTTGCCGGGCGATCGCGCGCGGGCCCGGCTGATGCGGATGGACAGCGCGGCGATCTTGAAACGATTCTTCTTCTGCGAGCAGGCGCTTATCCGCAGCCAGGCCGGGTGGTTGGCGGCGATCGCCCCGTTCGAGGCCAAGGTGACCGTGCCCCGCTTCATCTGGGAGGATGCGCAGGCCGCGGACGCGCTCCGCCAGCGCGTATTCGAGCTCCGCTACCCCAGTCGCCTCATGGAGGTCGGCGATGACGCCCCGCTCGTCTCGCTGTTCGAGGCGGCCCGCCACGCGCCGGACGCCGTCGCCTACCTGAGTGGCCTCGCCCGCGTGCTCGTGCCGGCGCTCGGGCGGGCCTATCGGTCCTACCTCGCGATCGCCGACGACATCGGCGACGGGCCGACGAAGCGGTTTCTGGAGGTGGCGGCGCGAGAGAAGGAGCGCCAGGCCGACGAGCTCGGCCGGCTGGTCGAGGGTATGCTCGTCGATGCGCCGGGACAGCGCACCGCCGCCGACGCGTGGGTCGCCGCGCTGTCCGTGCGACTGGCCACGGTCGGCGGCGTGTCGCTCGACGCGCCGTCAAGGGAGATTAACGCCCACTCGCTCCCCGGCGCGCACCCCTTCGCCCTCGCGCAGATCCCCGCGCGCGACCCGCGCTTCCACCTGGGTCGCTTCTACTGGCCCGACAACGTCGATCCGTCCTATCCGTACGGTGACGGCATCGCGCTCCAGCTCCGTAGCGCGGTGAGCCACATCAACGAGGTCTGGGCGGTCGAGACGGCCGGCGCCATTCTCGAGGCCTTCCATGACCAGTTAGGGTGGGAGTTCGTGAGCGACGCCGCGCGCTGGGTCTACGACGAGGGCCGCCACGCCGCGATGGGGTGGACCCGCCTGTGCGACTGGGGCTTCGCGCCGAGGGAGATCCCGCTCGGCTCGTACATCTACGAGAGCGCGCGGGACCAGGACCCTATCTATCGGCTGGGCATGCTGCACTACTTTGAGGCCAAGAACATCGGCAAGAAGACGAAGCGCGCCGAGGCCTTCGCCAGCTACGGAGACACGGCGAGCCAGCACGACATGGACTTCGACTGGGCTGACGAGGGTATCCACGCCTCCTACGGCAAGCGATGGCTGACGGAATTGATCGCTGCGCGTGAGCTTCCCGGTGAAACGTACGACGCGATCCGACATCGCTGCGAGGAATTAGTCGCGGACGCAGTGGCGCGGTCTGACGAGTCAGACCGCGCTGACATCCGCTCCGCCACCGATCGCTTGATCGCGCGCGCCCGTGCAATGGCGTCGGCGGCGTCGCCCGATGTCTAGGGCGTGCGGCCCGTACGTGCCTCGCGCCTCACACCCTGACCATGCCGCTGGCCAGCGGGGTGGGGGTAGCCGTCGCGTTCAGGCTCATGGAGTATCGATAGCGGTCGGCCCGGTAACGGCCGACCACGTATTCGATCGGGCGATCGGTACCGTCATAGGTCACGCGCGACACGACGAGGAGTGCGGCCCGGCGCGGGGTTTCGAGCGCCGCCGCCTCGTCTGGCGTCGCATTGGCGGCGTCGAGCACTTGTTCCGCGCGCGCAGGCTCGGCGCCATGCGCGCGAAGCACACCGTAGAGGGACTCACTGAAATCGTCGTCGACGTCGAGGCCCAGGGACGGTGTCAACCAGGACGTGTGCAGGGCGATTGGCTGATCGCTCGCCAGGCGCAGGCGTGTGACGCATAGGGCCGTCGCATCGGCGGCGAGATCAAGATGCCGGCGTACCTCCGGCGGGGCCGGGTCCCGCGAGACGCGCAGGACGCGCGTCGACGGGGTGAGGCCGGCGCGACGCACCTCGTCGGAGAAGCTGATCAAGGCCGGCAGAGGTTCGACAAGACGCGGCTGCGTGACAAACGTCCCGTGGGGACGCGCGAGGCGGACCAGGCCGGCGCTGGCCAGTTGCTGGACGGCCTGGCGCACGGTCGCGCGACTAACGCCGTAGATGCGCTGCAACTCCTCCTCGGTTGGCAACGCGTTGCCAGGCACGAGCGTCCCGCTCTTGATCTGCTCTTGGAGGTGCTGCGACACCTGGTGATAGAGGGGGATGGGACTGACACGATCAAGCATCGGATACCTCATGGATCGATGAACCTATTATCCGTACGATAGCCGGTGCGCGCGCGAGTGTCAATGAGGGTGGACAAACCATCAGGGTGTTACCCTCAGGGCGTTACCCTCTTGACAAAGCCCACGCGATCTACTACATTACCTATCGTTAGGACGTTCGGTTGTTAACGTTGACATTGTAACGCTTGGGAGGGCGCCGTCAACATGCAGCAGGTACGTTTGCGCGATGTCGCGGAGCGGGCGTTAGTGTCCGCACAGACGGTGAGCCGTGTGTTGCGCGCCCCTCACCTCGTGGCACCCGAGACGGCAGAGCGCGTCCGCGCCGCGATGGCGGATCTGGACTACCTCGGTAACGAGCAAGCAACCGCGCTCCGTCTCGGGCGGACGCAAACCATCGGCCTGCTCTTCCATCTGCTCGACAGCTTGCCAATGCCCTTCCCACTCGACGTCATCGCGGGGGCCGAAGAGCGCGCCTTCGCGCGCGGTTATTCTCTGGTCATGTGCGATAGCAGTGGCCCGTCGGACAAGGAGGCCGATTATCTATCGCTCCTCCTGAGCCAGCGCGTCGCGGGCATCATCTATACGGCCCCCCGGTGCAGGCCGGACCTGCATCCGGCGTGCGCCAGTCTGCTTAGGAGCGGCATACCTGTCGTGGTTATCAGTTCCGATCCGCAGGACCTGCCCTATTGTCATGTTCGTACCGATGACGTGCGCGCTGGTTATGTCGCCGCCCGCCACCTGCTCGACGTCGAACGCCGGCGGATCGCTATCGTGGCCGCGACGAGCGCCGTCCCGACCGAGGTGTTCTCGGGCTGGCCGGCCATCGCTGACCGTCTCAAGGGGGCGACGGCGGGGTTGCGCGAGGCCGGACTCGCCGCCGACGATGTGCCGTTATATCTCGCGCCAAACACCTTCGACGGTGGTCGCATCGCGGGCGAGATGATCCTGGCGCGCCAAACGATCGTGCCGGACGGCATTTTTGTCACAACGGATATCCTCGGGCTCGGCCTTTTGGAGGCCTTGCGCTCCTCCCGTGTGCATGTGCCCGATGATATTGCCGTGGTCGGTCACGATGATTTGTTCACGTCGTCCATAGCCGTCCCGGCCTTGACGACGATCGCGCCGCCTCGTCGACAGATGGGTCGGGACAGTATCGACCTGCTGCTGCGGGCTGAGGCCAACCGAGTTGGACCCGTGGTCCATATGCTCGACGCGGAGTTGATCGTTCGCGAGTCGACCATCGGCGCGGGTACCACCGCGCGCGACGGCCTGCGGACGCCGCTCTCCAGCGCCAATGCCTGGTCGGAGTGGCGTCGGCAGTTGCCCGCGGCGCACGCGCCTGGAGAGGTCGCGACGTCGCGGGTCACGGTGAGCACGTTAGGCCAGCAGGAGAAGGTGGATAGTTGGCCACACGCCTCCCGTGACGTGAGCCACCGCACACGCCCGGAACAGCGCGCGAACGAAGGGAGGTGATCGTCCTATATGAGATGAGAAGGGTGTCCGCGCCGCGAGCAGTTGTGGTGTAACCGACAAGTACATTTAAAAGGAGTCATGAGATGTATTCACGACACAGCACGCCAGGCCGCTTCATGTGGCTTGGACTTGGCCTCTCAGGTGTTATATCGATTGTCTGCGCATCAACCGGCGCCCATGCCGCCGGGAGAGCGGTCGCGCCGCTCACGCTAACCATGGAGGACTGGACGCCGCCGGCGGCGGTTGCCGCGCTCTACCAGCCCTGCGAACGCAAGCTCAACGTCACCATCAAGTTCTCGTTCGTCCCGCGCACGGGCTATGAGACCAAGCTGCAAACCCAGTTCGCCGGGGGGACGACACCCGACATCTACGGCGCCCCTCCCGAGGACGTCGAGCACTACGCCAATCAAGGCCAGGTCCTCGACCAGGTACCATACCTGAAACAGTTGGGCCTCTCGTACAACCGGGTGGTCCCGCAGGTACAATTCTGGGCGGGCAACAAGCCGGGCACGAAGCTGTGGGGCCAATCGGCAGGCGGCCAGTCGATGTACATCTTCTACAACAAGGACGCCTTCAAGCAGGCGGGAATGGCCGCCCCGCCAAGTGACGCGGCACATGCCTGGACGTGGCCCCAATTCGTCGCCGCAGCCAAGAAACTCACGGTCGACCGTAACGGCCGCCACCCTGACGACAAGGGCTTCGATGCCCGCCACATCCAGCGCTACGGCGTCAACATCCCGGACAACTACCTCGCACTCTTGCCGCTCATCCAGTCAAACGGTGGCCGCGATTTCGACCCCACGGGCAAGCGCTTCACGCTGAACCAGCCCGCAAGTGTGCAGGTGATTCAGGACGTCGCGGATCTCGTCAAGGACCATGTGATGCCGACGCCGTCGGCGCTCCAGAACGGGGCTGGAAGCATCACACTGGCGTCGGGGCGCCTGGGCATGGAGATCAATGGCAACTGGAACATCTATTTCTACGGCTATCCGAAGGCGACCTTCTCCTGGGGTATCGGTGTGTTGCCGCGCTTCAAGCAGTATCGCGCCTTCTACTTTCCGGGCAACGCGTACCTCGTGACGTCGAAGACAGCCCATCCCAAGGAAGCGGTGCAATTCGATGATTGTCTGACCTATTCAGGCCTGCCCAACTACCAGAGCGGCCTCTGGGTCCCCGTCCAGAAAACCTGCTCTACGGTAGCGGCATCGAAAGTTGGCTCACCGCGTCCTATCACCCAGCGAACTACAAGTCCGTGGTCGTCAACACGATTAAGGACGGGCTCACGCCGCCCTTCGACTACACCCCGCAATTCGGCCCGATCTGGACCAACACGCTCACGCCGGCGCTGGACCAAGTTATGGCCGGGGCCTCCGCGCAGACGGTCCTGAACAACCTCAAGCCCCGGATCGACGCCCTCCTTACGCACGGATAGGCGCCACACTCGATGCGTACGGACAGGTCGGGGCAGCATGCCCCGACCTGTCGGACCGACTGGAAGCGATGATGCAAAGAACGATAGCGACATTTATCACCAACCGTCAGGCGCATCGGGCTCGTTCCCGAGGCTTGGGCCTGCGCCGCCGCGAGGCGGTCGCCGGCGTCCTGTTCGCCCTACCCGCCATGCTGGGCTTCGTCCTATGGTGGTTGGGCCCGATGGTGGCCTCGGCCGTCATCAGTTTGACGGATTGGCAGATCGGGTCACCACTGCACTGGCTCGGCCTGGCTAACTACGTGGGGGCCGTCACCCCAAGCCATCCGATCCCGGGTATCATCTACGATTCGCTCTTCTGGACGTCGCTGCGCGTCACTGCCACCTATGCCGCCCTGGCCGTCCCGTTGAGCCTATTGACGAGCTTCTGCATCGCCCTCGCCCTAAGCCAGCGCCTTCGACTGGTGGGGTTACTCCGCTCGATCTACTACCTGCCGTCTATCCTGCCTGCGGTGGCGTCAGCGCTAGCGTGGCTGTGGCTCTACAACCCTGATTTCGGGCTCTTCAACGCGATCCTCGACTGGGCTGCTTTGCCCACTAGTCCCTGGCTCTCCAGCGCGGCGACGGTGATCCCGTCGCTCGTCCTGCTCAGCGTGTGGGGCAGCGGCGGGCTCATGATCGTATTCCTGGCCGCGCTCAAGGGAGTGCCCCGGAGCCTGCACGAGGCGGCGGCGATGGATGGGGCCGGCGCGCTGCGTCGCTTGTGGCATATCACACTCCCGGCCGTCTCACCTGTCATTCTCTTCAATCTCATCACCTCGCTGATCGGCACGTTCGCCGCCGGTATCGTGCAGGCGCAGTTCATGACCAACGGCGGCCCCAACAACGCCTCATTGTTCTACGCCTTCTATCTCTACCGCACGGCGTTCCAGGACGGCTATTTAGGCTACGCCTCGGCCTTGGGCTGGGTGCTCTTCCTGCTCCTGCTGACCCTAACGCTCCTTATCCTCTGGCTATCGCGATCCCGCGTGTACTACGAAGATCCGAGCGCGGTGTAGAAAGGAAGGTGTGACAATGTCCCTGCGCCGCCTGCGCCCGCGCATCCTTGTCGCCCGCTTGGCGCTTTACCTCGCCCTGGCGGCCGGTGCCCTGTTTATGCTGCTGCCGCTCTACTGGATGGTCACCAGTTCGCTCAAGGACAATCAGCATGTGTTCGATTCACCGCCCCAACTCTTCCCGGTCCACCCGCGTTGGGACAACTATCCCACGGCGCTGACGACGGTGCCCTTCGCCACGTTCTTCAAGAACACCATGATCATCGAGGTCTGTGTTATCGTCGGGACGCTGCTCTCGTGCTCCATGGCCGCCTACAGTTTCGCACGGCTGCGCTGGCCGGGCCGTAATGTCGCGTTCGTGGTCCTGCTCAGCGTGCTGATGCTGCCGAGCGCGGCGACGCTGGTACCATCGTTCCTGCTCTGGCATCAGCTCCATGCGGTCGACACCTTCCTGCCCCTGATCGTGCCCGCGTTCTTCGGCAACAGCTTTTACATCTTCCTGCTACGCCAGTTCTTCCGCGGTATCCCACGCGAGTTGGAGGACGCCGCGCGCGTCGACGGCGCGGGGATCGTGCGCATCTTTGCCACGATCATCCTGCCGCTCTCGAAACCCGCGCTGGCGGTAGTGACGATCTTCACCTTCATCGCGGTGTGGGACGACTACTTGAACCCGCTGATTTACCTGAACAGCCAGGATAACTACACGCTGACGCTCGGCTTGCAGTACTTCCTCTCCCAGTTCAGCAGTCGCTGGGATCTGCTGATGGCCGCCTCGACGGTGCTCGTATTGCCGATGGTCGTAGCCTTCCTGCTCTTCCAGCGTTACTTCGTCGAGGGGTTCACACTCACGGGGCTGAAAGGGTAGGCGTGTCGCTCAGGTGAGGGCGAGCGTCGGCTCACAGAGATGGCAATAGGCGTTATGTATGGAGGGGAGAGTCACATATGAGCAAGGTACCCGTCATTGACATCACCGACTTGTATCATCCACCGCAAGATCCCGGCGACAACTTCGACTTGATCATGCCCTACGCGTTGCCGGAGATCGATCTGCGCGCGATCATCCTTGACGCGACGGAGGAGTTCCGTCACCGCGTGGCGAACCCCGACCGCCCCGAACACTGGGATCACCTGGGCCCGCGCGACCCAGGCATCATCCCTGTGGCGCAACTGAACTACATTTTCGGGCGCGATGTGCCCTACGGAGTAGGGCCATTTCGCCGCATGACATCGCCGGACGACACGCTGGAGGACGTGCCGCCCTTCCAGCAACGTGGCATCGCGTTGATCCTGGAGACCCTCCGCGAGAGCAACGAGTTGGTGAATATCCTCTCATTTGGGTCGGCGCGGACGCTCGCGGCCGCCTATAACCGCGATCCAGCGTTGCTGCGCTCGAAAGTGCGCCGCGTCTACTTGAGCGCCGGCGCCACATCACCAGAGTTCCCCGAGTGGAATATCCTTCTCGATCCGCACGCGATCGTCTGCCTCTTACGGTCCGACCTGCCGATCGCCATTTATCCGTGCGGCACGAAGGGCGGGGCCTGTGACTACGACCGGCACAACAGCTTCTGGCTCTTGCCGGACCTGCGCTTTGTCGCGCATATGCACCCCCTGTTGCGCCGCTACCTTGGCTTCGCTATCGCGCGGGTGGAGCGCGTCGACTTTCTCCACGCCCTCGATCACGATCTATCCACTGAGGAGATGGAACGCACCTATACGCGTCGGCACAACGTGTGGGAAACGGCGGTCTGGGCGGATGTGGCCAACCGGCGACTCGTGCGCCATAGTGATGGCCGGTATAGCCTGGCGGCGGCGGCCGATGTGACTCCGACCGACAGGGTTCTCCCCAACGACCTGCGGCCCTGCATGGCGCAGGTCCCTGATGACGGCTTTTACCGTGTCGCGCCAACCGATGAGCCAACCAACTTTCTCCTCTACGATCGCGGCGACCCATACGAAAACGAAAAGGCCCTACGCGAGGCGCTACCAGCACTGTATTGCTCATTCGATCCTACTCGCTAGCCACCTTGTGTCCACGCCGCAGGCGCCCTTGGTCGTGGATCGGCGATCTGCCACGAAAGGCAACATGTTATGGGCGCGATTGTAGAAAAGAGGTGTGCGATGGAGATGCAGAGGCAGCCCGTGATCCTGGATACGGACATCGGGACGGATGTGGATGATGTCGTGGCGCTGAGCCTGCTGCTGCGCGCCCCGACGATCGATCTGCGCGCGGTGACCACGGTCTACGTCGACGCGGCGTTACGGGCGCGCATGGTCGAGGCCGTGCTCTCCGCTGCCGGTCGCCCCGATGTGGCCATCGGCTGCGGTGTTGATCGACCTCTGCTCGGACGGGACCCCCTGTTCTGGGAAGGATGGGAGGGCGAGGGGGTGGTGCGCGACGAGGGCACACTCCAACGACGCTGGTCTCATGCCGTCGATCTGCTGATCGAGATCGTCCTGGCGCATCCGGGCGAGGTCACCGTCCTGGCTATCGCGCCGCTGACCAACATCGCGCTGGCGCTGCTCCGTGAGCCGCAGTTCGCGACGGCGGTGCGGCGCATCGTCATCATGGGCGGCATCATCCAGCGGCGGTTCGACCAGTTGACGGTTCCCTACGTCGAGCATAACATCCGCTGCGATCCGGAGGCAGCGCAGATCGTGCTGACATCGGGCGCGCCGATCACGCTGGTCCCCCTGGATGTGACGACGCAGGTACGCATCAAGCGCGACGCCCTGCCTCGCATCGCCGCCGGCGACGATTTAGGCGCTCTGGTCGCGGATCAACTCGACCGCTACATGACCCATAAAGGGCGCGACTGGACCCATCCGCATGATCCATTGACCGCCGCTTCCGTTATACAGCCCGACTTCCTACGCACGTATCCGATGGACGTTGTGGTGGAAACGGGGGGCGCGTTCACACGGGGCCAGACGGTGGCGGCGCGCCAAGGGGAAGCACACGATGGGAAACCCGCCGTTGATGTGGCGCTGGAAGTGGATGTAGAGGCGTTCCAGCAGTGGCTCGTCGCGATGCTCGCCGGGTCCGCCCCGGTAGCCAAGCGCGCGATGCGTGGGTAGGGCAATTGTCCTCATGGCGTGTGACCGACGCGCAAGCACAGACTTCGATTGTAAGCCTCGGAAGTGGAGAAGGGTGCACTCCTAATGCAACGGCCAAACTTCGTCCTTATCATGACCGACTCGCAGGGCGCCAATGTTATCGGTGCGTACGGGCGCCCCGAGTTGCAAACGCCCGCGATTGACCGGTTGGCCGCCACGGGCGCCACGTTTGACCGTGCGTACACAACGTGCCCCCTGTGTACTCCCGCACGCGCGAGTCTCTTTACCGGACGCTACCCGCACGGGACGGGCGCCTGGACGAATGGGTTGCCGCTTGGCATGAGTACCGTGACAATGGGACGGCGCTTCCAGGATCACGGCTACCAGACGGCGTACACCGGCAAGTGGCATCTCGACGGGCATGACTACTTCGGGACGGGCCGTTGCCCCGATGGCTGGGACGACGCTTATTGGTATGATGGCAGACGGCATCTGGAAACGCTGACGATGGAGGAACGCGTGCTGTGGCGCAACGGGCTCGGCACGCAGGAGGCCCTCCAGACGCATAACATTCAGCCAGAATTTACCTGGGGGCATCGAGTTTCCGATCATGCGATTCGATTTCTTCAAAACGCCGGTGAGAGACCATTCTTACTCGTTGTTTCCTATGATGAACCGCATGGACCAGCTACCTGTCCGCCGGAGTACCCCGAGCGCTTCCGTGGTTACCGCTATCCGCTCGGTCCGGCCGCGTTCGACGACTTGCGGACAAAGCCAATCTATCAACAGGAGTGGGCGGCGGCGCACAAGCGGGGCGAACAGCTTCCGTACATCGTACACCCGCGGTATTTCGGGTGCAGCAGCTTCGTCGATGCGGAGATCGGTCGGGTGCTCGACGCGATCGATCGCCACGCGCCAGAGAACACGTACGTCATTTTCACCTCGGATCACGGTGAGATGCTGGGTAGCCATGGCCTGTACGGCAAGAACGCCGCGATGTACGAGGAGATCACTCGCATTCCCCTCATTATATTACCTACAACTTAAGCTTGGTGGGCGGTTTGTCAAGGGGTGAGTGATGGGCGAAGTGTACTACTATAGAAGTATGAATGATAACAAACACCCCATCGACACCCCGCGCCGTGTCCGAAAGAAGG
>JAABVA010006566.1_pt1 | contig 10276 bp, 6 predicted proteins | sample 5560331 | NCBI WGS metagenome assembly JAABVA01 (sample SAMN12812661, study PRJNA571458) | rock metagenome | isolation source: Antarctica rocks | place: Antarctica: Victoria Land, Mt New Zealand sud | collected 2016-01-07 | reverse complement strand
TGACAGATGGGTATACGGAGAGTTGGCAGTGGAGCCTCAATAGTCTTTCAATTCTCCTTGGGTTTCAGGTATCCTGAGCCGACAGACAGGCTCGCTATACGGAGCATAGTCTTACATGTTTCCTACACCTTAACCTTTGAGAAAAGGTGCTTAGCGGTGAGGGTCAGCACATAGGTTAGAGCTTACGGAAACCGAAAATGTCTTTGCATCATCGAGTTCTATCTGATCCGGCAATGTGCAACCCCAGAGTTGCGTGAGGATAAGGGCGGTGGATCGACCACCATCTCTCTACATTGGGTATATAGTCATGCCCACAGTCCATACCCCAAAGGTAACAAGATCGTTTCCCCCCAACAAATCTATCAGGCAGGATAACAGGGATATTTTAGTATCGACATCTTACACACAATGACTCGAACCACACAAGGGCATTTGAACGCTTCCGGGCAGACTAACGACTCAGATGGAGCAGGAAGTACTTCTGCCATGCCAATTGCCGTCATTGGCATGGGCTGCCGCCTAGCTGGAACAGCAACTTCTCCACAAAAGCTGTGGCAAATGCTGACGAGAGGACAATCAGGATGGTCCCGCGGAGACAACGCAAGATTCAAGATGGACTCCTTTTATCACCCTTCCAAGGAAATGAGAGGAGCGGTATGTTAGATAGATGACGGCGGCCCTGTTGGTTGTATACAAGCTGATCTGAATACAGTTTAATACAAGAGGCCTATATCTTCTAAAACAAGACGTGTCCCATTTCGATCATCAGTTCTTCCATGTCAGCCCGCTTGAGGCGCAGGCCATTGACCCTCAACAGAGGCTACTGCTTGAGGTTGCCTATGAGGCTTTTGAGAACGCGGGGATGTCGGTCGAATCACTTGCATCTTCCGAGACCGGTGTCTACTGCGCAATGTCAAATCATGATTATGAGAAAATGCAGAGCAGAGACCCAGAATTCTCCCCAAAGTGCGTTTCAGCAAGAGAGTCCAAGTCCAAACGATGTGGATAATCGGCTGTATCAACGGCTAATGGCAACAGTCACCGATTCACAGGAACAGGCACGGCACTTGCATCAAACCGGATATCATACCACTTCGATCTGCATGGTCCTAGCATTTCCATAGATACCGCCTGCTCGGGCAGTCTTGTCGCACTACACGAAGCATGCAAGGCTATCCGAAGTGGCGAAGTGCATCAAGCGCTTGTATGTGGGACCAATCTGATACTTGACCCTGAGGAAATTGTCGTGATGTCATCGATGCAGTACGTGGGCAAATACCTGTCTGTGTCTGATTTGAGAGCTAAAGCCGAATTAGAGTATTGTCTGATGATGGCCGCTGCTATTCTTTTGACAATCGTGCCAATGGATTCGGCAGAGGCGAAGGCGTGGTGGCGGTTGTATTAAAGCCACTCAGTGATGCAATGCGTGATGGAGATCCGATCCAATCGGTGATACGAGCCACTGCAGTTAATCAGGATGGTCACACTCCCAGTGTGATGATACCCTCACAAGCAGCACAGGTCAGGATGATCAACAGAGCGTATGCTGACGCAGGACTTGATCCACGAGATACATGCTACCTCGAAGCGCATGGTAAGCTATGCTTGGCACTGCAGGTACTAGCTGCTTAGGTAGGACAAAACATACTGATGATTTTGATTAGGTACTGGAACGCAGGTTGGAGACAAAATTGAAGCAGGTGCTATTTTCAAGACCTTCTGCCGCGATCGAGCATCGGATTCTCCGCTCTACGTCGGTAGCGTCAAAACCAACATTGGCCATACAGAGGCCACTGCGGGCTTGGCAGGGCTTTTAAAAAGCGTGATGATTCTTGATTCCAGAAAGATCCCTCCGAATTTGAACTTCTCCCAATCCAACGAACGAATACCTCTAGATGACTGGCAAATCAAGGTAGGTGTCTATAGTCTTGCTCTGCGGTTGTCTTCTTACTTTCATCGCAGATACCACGAAAAGTGCTTCCCTGGCCTGAAAATCACGTCCGACGAGCATCAGTGAATAGCTTTGGATATGGCGGGACAAATGCCCATGTCATTCTTGAAGCACCAGAAGATTACTTGGCCTCACACTCTCAGCTGCGTGCCAGCCACAGGCATGCGGCAACAAACGGTACGACAAACGGGGTAAAACCCGTGAACGGAACACCAGTTCACCAGCCAAGTGATTGCGATTCACCCGGAAATCAGGAATGGAAACTCTTGCGTGCACGTGAAAATGCGGACCAGGCCTTTCAGAAGAGGCGCCTGTTTGTTTTCACGCATGCTACCGAACGCGGCATGAGTGCAATGGCAAAGAATTTCAAGCAGTATCTCCAGACGCGGGCTCAGGGTGAAAGCCATATTCTCGATAGATTAGCTTATACACTAGCGATGCGGAGATCTTGCCTCGCATTCCGAGTGGCCGTGAGTGCTAGTAACTTGACAGAGCTGCTAGATGCTCTTGAGGCGGTCTCCAAAGGCACAATACGTCCTCAAAAAGCTCTTAAGAACCCAAAGATATGCTTTGCATTTACTGGTAAGTTCGGTGGCGCAACCTTGAATCATGTACTGATGACACAATATAGGCCAAGGAGCGCAATGGGCTCGCATGGGCCAAGAGCTCCTCAGTGCCTATCCAATATTTGCGGCATCCATGGGAACCGCTGAGCTACAGCTTGCGAGCTTAGGCGCAGAGTGGTCGCTATTAAAGGAACTTTCCGCAAAGCCTGGAGAATCTCGCATCAACGAAGCTGCCATATCGCAGCCATGCTGCACAGCCATTCAAATTGCTCTGGTGAATCTGTTGCGGTCTTGGGGGATTCGACCGACCGTCGTTTGTGGCCACTCGAGTGGTGAAATCGCGGCAGCATATGCTGCAGGCTTCCTTACTGACCATGATGCTCTGAGCATTGCCTTCTTCAGAGGGCAAGCTGTTGAAAACCTTAAAATACGGCACCGGGAGCTTGATGGCGGTATGATGGCTGTGGGATTTTCGGCGAAACAAGTACAGCATTACATTTCTAAGAATGCGTCAAACGATCCTTTCTCGAAAGTTGTGGTGGCATGCATCAACAGCCCAATGAGCGTGACTCTGTCTGGCGACAAATCTGCACTTCAAATAATACGGACAGACCTCGAAAAAGACGGCGTTTTCAATCGTCTCCTCGCCGTGGATGTTGCGTACCACTCTCATCATATGGGACTCGCTCGAAAAGAGTACCTCGGATTGATGAAGGGTCTGAGACCACTAAACTCCAATAACAACATACGCATGATATCCTCTGTGACCGGAAAGGAAATTCGTGGCGAGGCAATGAATGCCGAGTACTGGGTTGAGAACATGGTATCTACCGTGAGATTTTCGGAGGCTCTTGAGGGTGCTCTAGCATTGTCGGACGAGGACATCGATGGTTCACAATCAATTGTGAATATGATTCTGGAGATTGGACCACACTCAGCGCTCGCAGGGCCAATCAAGCACACCCTGAAAACCATTGCACAAAATTCGGCCAAAGTATCATATCACTCCATGCTTTCGAGAAATGTGGACGCTGTTAGGACTGCAGTCGACATGAGTGGCGATCTCTTTACCCTCGGATATAAAGTCTCCTTCAATTCCATCAACGACCCGAACAATGTTTTGGACAAGGGGACATTGACAAATATGCCGGTGTACAACTGGGAGCATTCAACAACCCACTGGAGCGAAAGTCGTATCAGCACGCAGTTCCGACTCCGGCAGTTTGCAAGGCACGATCTCCTCGGCTTTCCCAGCAATGACAGCATACCCACGGAGCCGACATGGAGAAACTACCTGAGCTTGTCCGAAATGCCTTGGCTCAATGGTCACATTATTAATGACCAGGTGATATTGCCTGCTAGCGGTTATATATGTATGGCTCTCGAAGCTCTCCGCCAGATGACGGTAACGAATGGTCGAATGTGGAGGAACATCACTTGTCGATTCCGTGGGATAGTCATCGGAAGAGCACTGCTGATTCCCGAACACTCTAGGGTGGAAACGTTCTTCACTCTTCGACGTTATGCGTCCTCCACCCAGGAATCCTCATCAACCTGGAAGGAATTCCAGATTTTTTCAATGTCGGCCACGGGAGAAGACACTGAGCATTGCCGTGGCTTGGTTTGTGTAGAAAACCGCGACCCTAAGGATGAAACTGAGGCATCACAAGAGGATCTTCATCACGTGGAAACTACCCGAAAGGGTTTCGAGGATGCACAGAAAACCTGCCGACGCACGATCAATGTGGAAAAATACTACAGCGACCTCAAGTTGGTTGGGATGAGTTATACTGGGCCATTTTCGAATCTCACTCAAATTAGCACACAGCCACTTGACGCGCTGTGTACTGTCACAACCCCGGAAACAAGATCCTCGATGCCTCGTGGGTACCAACAGCCCCATGTCTTGCATCCTGCCACCCTGGACATGTGCTTTCAAACTATCTTTCCAGCTTTGATGGCGTCGACAAAGTTGGCCTCTAGTATGGTTATCTCAGGTATCGAAGAGTTGAACATTTCCAGCAATGTCAGTTCCGAACCCGGAAAAAGCCTGCTTGCTCATACTACGATTCAACCTTTCGGACGTTCGAAGTATAGGGCAACTATTGCTGTTGGAGACTCCGACCTCAAAGAGCCTTCACTGATCAGCATCAGAGGGTTGCGTGCAAACTCTACATATCAACTGTCAAACACCCCGCATCAGTCACAGAAACACAATTTGTGCCATCGGCTGGAATGGGGCCTGGATACCGCTTGTGCGAAGCAAGATGATGTCAACCAGCTCTGCCGATTTGGCCTTGAACCTGACCCTACGATGGAGCGAAGAATCACTTTCGATTGCTACATCCGGCATGTCATACAGCAGGTGCTTTCCGTCATCACTGGCAAAGATGAGGCTTCGATGGCGACGCATCACCAGAAATTGGTAGACTGGATGCGCTCACAAGAGCGAGGTCCGATTGCCAAAGTTGATTCAAATTTAAGAGAGAATATTCAGTCACTTGGTGCTGATGGCAAAATGTTGGTGCACGTCGGTGATCATCTCGTTGACATCCTTACAGGAAAGATCGACCCTCTGACGGTGATGATGAAGGATGACCTGCTCTACCAGTTGTATGCGATGGAGAACATCCAGAGATGCCACACTGAACTTGCAAATTATCTACGTCGACTCCAATTCAAGAACCCTCACATGAGGATCCTCGAGGTTGGCGCAGGCACGGCGAGTATGTCAGTCATTGCCCTGAAGGCATTGACTGGCGACCCAGAAACCCGTCGAGCAGGAAAGGGAAAGCTCGACAAGTATGTGTTCACAGACGTCTCTAGTGGGTTTTTCGAGAAGGGCAAGGCCACATTAGCGGATTGGGGAGAACTGGTTGAGTTCAAGAAGCTTGATATCGAGAAGTCGGTCAAGGAGCAAGGATTTGAAGAAGGTTGCTACGATCTGATCATTGCCTCCAATGTTTTACACGCAACTCAGACGATGTCTAAGACGATGCAGAACGTCAGAAGCCTGCTGAAGCCAGAAGGAAAACTTGCACTGGTGGAAATTACGGAAGCTCATATGTTTTGGCACATGACAGTTGGAACCCTTCCTGGGTGGTGGCTTGGAGCTGAAGATGGTCGCATCGACTCCCCATTACTTGCCCTGCCGGAATGGGACAATCTTCTACACGATACTGGATTTTCCGGAATTGATGCTAAGATGAAGGACTATGAGTCTGTGCACGAGCATCAAGTGAGCCTGATCATTTCTACAGCCAAGGTCCAATTTGAGTCGGAGGATCAACCAGCCATAGAAATAGTTTGCAGTGACAAGGAGAACTCCATTGCCGATGCATTCTACAGACAGGTAACAACTGCCAATCAGCAGCGCCGGATTCGCCAGAGCTCCCTCGCCCAGGCTGAATATTCCAACAAGATCTGCGTGGTACTTCTTGAAATTCTGGCACCCTTCCTTGGTTCCTGCACGGAGATTGAATTCCAAAGCCTCAAATCTATGTTCAGTCAGGCCAATGGAATCCTCTGGGTCACGAGGGGCGGTGCGATTGAGGCAACAGAGCCTGAAAAGGCCATCATTACCGGCCTTGCCAGAACCCTGAGGTCGGAAGATCATGCGCTCAACTTTTTCACCCTTGACCTTGACCCCAAAACTGAGGACCCGGCTGATATGGCGCAACACGTCTTTGAGATATTCGGCCAAGCTTTCCGACCTCGTAGCGAGGATGGCTACTTCCGGGAATTCGAATATGCTATTCGGGATGACAAGATCCTGATTCCTCGAGTCGTGGAAAATGGTCCGCTAGAAAGTTATGTTCGGAACGTTGTCGATGATCTAGAGCCAGCGCTTGGACCTCTGAATCAACCGGGACATTCTCTGGGACTCGAGATACAGACTCCAGGAATCCTAGATTCGCTGTACTGGACCGATAGCACCAACCACAACCGGAAACCAAACCCGAATGAAGTTCGCATCGAGGTCAACATGGTTGCGCTTAACTTCAAGGATCTTATGAATGCCATGGGCCAGCTCCCGGGTCTTAGTGCAATGCTGATCGAGTGCAGTGGCACCGTGGTTGAAGTAGGCAGTGCAACTAATGGTGAATTTGAGGTTGGTGACCGTGTTTGCGCCATCCATCCCGATGGTGTCGCTACCGTGTGTAACATCGACTATCATCAAGTCCAGCGTATTCCAGATGGAATGTCTTTGGAACTTGCTACAGCCATTCCCATTTCTTATGGCACTGCACTCTACGCTTTGAGGGATGTGGCCCGTATCGAGAAGGGAGAGTCGATCCTCATCCACGCAGCAGCCGGGGCATTAGGACAAGCAGCTATTGCTATTGCTCAGTACTTCAAGGCTGGGGAGATATTCGTGACTGTTGGCAGTCCAGAGAAAAGAGCACTCATCAAGAAGAACTTTGGAATTTCCGACGAGAACATTTTCTCGAGCCGCACTCTTTCGTTTGGTCAAGGAATCAAGAGAAGGACTAACGGCAGAGGCGTGGACGTGGTTCTCAATTCCCTCAGTGGTGAGGCAACGCGTGAGAGTCAAAACTGCCTCGCACAATTTGGACGTTTTGTTGAAGTCGGTAAGAAAGATCTCTTGTCGAATGCTAGAATGGAAACTCAATACCTCGAAAAAAATGCTACCTTTTCCGCGGTGGACTTGGGAATGGTGGCACAATATATGCCGTTGAAGTTTCAGGAAATCCTTGGGACCGTTATCGACCTCATTCATACGCAGAAACTTCAAGCTGTGGTTCCCATTACAGTGTTGCCCATCTCTGAGCTAGAGACTGCATTCCGTCAAATGCAGACGGGGAAACACGTCGGTAAACTTGTATTGCAGATCGATCATGACTCTCAGGTGAAGGTATGTTGTAGTCCCAGCAGATGATGGACCCATTTCACTAACGTATTCCCAGGTTCGCCATGCACCTCGCTCGCCAACGAAATTGAAGGATGATCAGACATATCTTGTTGTCGGCGGTCTGGGAGGCATTGGTAAGGCACTCGTTCGGCATCTGGCAGGTCTAGGTGCAAAACATATCGCCACACTGTCAAGATCCGGCGCAGATAACGAAAACAAGAGCGCATTCGTCAGAGAGATGCGTGAAGCTGGAGTCAACCTCATCATTCAGCAAGGAAGCGTCACTGAAATCGAAGACGTCAAGAAACTCAAAGACCTGGTTGGGAAGCGATCGATTCGTGGTATCATACAAGGAGCGATGGTGCTACAGGTAAGTCAAGTTGGATATGAGCTGTTAGGTGCTTGGAATCCTAACAGCAACGCAGGACTCCACTGTGAGCAACATGACTCATGCCCAATGGCAGACAACGCTTGGACCAAAGGTCACAGGGACCCTAAACTTGCAATCCGTTTTCGACAATGAACTCGACTTCTTCATTCTCCTATCGAGTGTGAGTGGGATCATTGGTAGTCATGGCCAGGGCAACTACAGCGCGGGCAGCACATTTCAAGATGCCTTCGCACGTTGTCTGTCCTCGAAAAATCAACCCGTCCGCACCATAGACCTATGCGTTGTTGGCTCCGAAGGCTACGCGGCAGAGCACCAAGTAGCAGCGAAGCACGCAATGCGTTACGGCGCAGGTACCATCAGCATGGAGGAGCTCTTTGCGCTCACGGACCATGCAATTTCGCACCCGCTTGCTAGCGACTCAAGAACGGCGCAGGTTCTCGTCGGAATCAATCCCGCCGACCCAACATCTGGTTCTGAGGAGAGTGCTGCGCAGCGGCCTGACCCCCGGCTCTCTCACATCTGGAATACTTCTTCGCGCCAGAGTACAACGAAGGCGGGCACCGGTGAGGTTGACCTTTGTGCGGCACTCTTGGCTACCACGACACAAGAATCGGCTGTTCAAACAGTCCTGACTGCATTCACGGAGAAGCTGTCGCGGCTTTTGGGAGTAGCGGCTGAGGAAATCAACCCTGGGCAACCGGTGTCGAGCTACGGTATGGATTCACTCATTGCAGTTGAGCTGCGAAATTGGCTGTTGAAGCAGCTGGAGTCGTATGTCGAGACTGTTGAGTTGATGAGTCCACTGTTGATTCGGGATCTGGCGAAATTGATGGCGGAGAGGTCAAGATTGGTGCCTGCGGGGTTGTTTTCGAAGAAAGATTAGTGATGTATTCATCTTGACTTTAGGCTAGGTCGCGGGTTCCAGGGGTCGGGTTGAGGAATACCCGACCCGGAACCCGCGCGGGTACCAGAATCCTTTTGACTGCACACAAATCGTAGAGCCTTGCGTGTCCAAAACTGGATTGCATTCTAACTATCAATTGTATTGGGCTTTGCTTTGATAGAGGCTCAATTGCTAGACAATCATGGTAATCAGTCTACCAGTCGATGTTCTACATCTCATCTGCGATCAATTATGGCATCAGCGCGACTTCAACACTCTGTACAGCTGTGCCCTCTCAAGCAGGCAATTTGCTAATCCAGCCATTGTAAATCTCTATCGGTAGGCTCTCCCTCGACATTGGTGTCACAGAGCCGGCTGCGCAATATGCATGATGCTGATCAGTAGTGTAGTATGCACGATGTAGCGCCCGTGACCTCCGGAGTCAATGAAGAACTTGAACTGTCTCGGCACGGTAGAGCTGGAGCTACGAACATCAGGAATAGGGTGGCACAGCAAGAGCGGATTGTACGCAAATGGTCACAGCTATGGAGATCGATCATTCTCTCAAGTTTGAACAAGACGGTTTTCCCATACTGCCGTTATATTCGGGCTCTAAATTTCCGTGATCTTGGTTATCTCTTAGAGGATGCGAGGTTCAAAGGGAAGATAGCCAGGTATCTGTGGAACTCCAAACTCACTAAGAATGGGGCCGTAGCTAAATGTTGTAGGGACTTCTTCAAGGATGACCTTGCGAAATTCCACCACGACGTGGGAAAGGGGGGCCGGTCGAACGTCATAGTAACCATTGAAACCATTGGTGAAGGTCTGACGCCTCCACCCAGACCTTATGTTCAAACCTGATAATTACCAGTGGTGACGCAGCAGACACCGAACCTGGAAGATCTGTCAGGGCACCGTGGGTTCTGCATCATCGCGATTCCAGCGCTCACTCTGATTTTGTGCAGTGCCGGATCGCGCCCTAGTTCGTTGGGTATCTAGGCTTCCCCGACTTCAAGCCATGACTTTATACGAAGGTGCGGCACTCGCTGAAGGCGTCCAGAGGTCCATTCATGTACATTGTCCGCTCTTCAAAGCCCTAACAATCTACCGGTGGTCCGTACGGATTGCCCCATGATTTAACCGGTATATCTACTCATCAAGAACAGGCGCGATGAGCAAGCAGATCATCAGCTAGCGATGTTCCTCAATGGTTTGCGCGAGAACACGCTGGAATCTTTCGAGATCATCAGTTACGCTAAAATTGGCGTCGAAAGTTTCCTTGCGTTGGGTTGTCACCGAGATTCACTTACGGAACTGAAATTGTCAAGTCTCACGTATGAATCGACTGTGGCACTTGCCATGCTCAAAGGATGTACCTCACTGAAGATTCTCCACCTGCAGGATCTTTCCTGCACGGACCTTGCAGTTACACAGAAAGATATCTACCTCGAGATAATGGCTTGGCTTCAGAGTTGCAAGCGCCTCCAGGAGATATCCTTAGAGGGGTTCTTCAATGCTACAGCGGTTCTGATGCCACTACTTCTTGACGACCAGATACACCTTCTGAAAGTTGCTGTGGAAGGCTATTTCGTGCGAGATAATCTCGGGATCC
>JAABVA010006564.1_pt1 | contig 10276 bp, 11 predicted proteins | sample 5560331 | NCBI WGS metagenome assembly JAABVA01 (sample SAMN12812661, study PRJNA571458) | rock metagenome | isolation source: Antarctica rocks | place: Antarctica: Victoria Land, Mt New Zealand sud | collected 2016-01-07 | reverse complement strand
CTTCGCCCACTGGCAATGGATGCGCCACTACCTGCTGCCTGGATGAGAAGAGCCGTGTGACGGGAGACTGTCACGCACGGTTCCGTGGGAGCCGGGGGGTGAAACTCCCCCCGGCCACCCGACCCGAGAAAGGATCGAGGAACAAGTCGACGTCAATTCAGCAACCACTCGACCGCCCGTACAGCCGGGGAAACACGTCGACAAAAGCACATGCCGTGACGGCGGCATCACTTTCGCCTACCAAGGCCGCAATCAATGCTCTAAACCGGCAACAGAAAGTGACATAGGCGCCGATGGCGGTGCGCGACGGCACAGCCCTGTTGCGACCAACGAGACGCCCGCGCCCCCGGCGGCCTTCACCCGTTCGTGGCCACGCCCTACCCGCAACCGGGGCGATGGGGCTGGCAGACCCGTCCGGTCACCGTGCCGCAGGTGAAGGTACTGCTGTGATCTTTGTGGGACGCACGACCACAACCGGTGCCGCCAACCCCAGTAGCCCACCGGCACTCCCGCGCGGCATCGCGGCAGGCACCATTCGCCTGGACCCATCGTTCGCCCATGGCCTGTCCTGCCCCGACTGCGCCAGCGAGCGCATGACCCGCATCCTGCTCACCCTCACCGACGGCACCCCCGTCGACATCACCTGCACCAGCCCGCAGGTGCGCCACGGTGCGGGCGACGGCCGGCCCGGTCGCTGTTGGGCGCCTGCGGCCGGGCGGCCGGACCAGCCGTCACCCGCTCGGGGGTGGATGCTCGGGGCGCAGCGGCCGATGAGGGCGCTGACCCGCCGGCGAGCCCGGCCCCGGTCAGCGGGGAGGTAGGGTTGTGAGTGCGTGGACCGCTGCCAGCACACCGGCCGGCGCCGTTCCCGGCGGCCGCGGGGCGCAGCCGGCCGGCATCGCGGCAGGCAGCCTGAGGATGGACCCGTCGTTCGCCGACGGTCTGTCGTGTCCCGGCTGCGGCGGGGGGCGGATGACCCGCATCCTGCTGGCGCTGACCGACGGCACGCCCGTTGATCTCACCTCCTGCCACTCGTGTGACTACCACGTTTGGCGGGCCGGGGACGGGACGTTCGAGCTCGACCGGCTGCTACCTGCCCAGCGCTCGCATGAGCCAGCACAGATCCACCGGCGCCGCACCTCACCACCGGGTGGCGCGGCTGCCGGGCGACCCGGCCATGAGCCGGGGCAAGGCGAGCGGGAAGACCGGCGGCACAGGCGGCGGGCAACAGGGGCTGCCGATACCCCGGGGGTTGGCCGCGGCTTCCCCCCGGGGGTAGAGGGAGCACGAGATGCAAATAGTTGGCTGGACGGTTGGCGCACTTGTGCTGGGCAATCTGCTGGTGCTGCTGGCCTGGTGGGCGGTGGTAGCGCTGGTGTGCCGGCTCGGCCGGCAGCTGTTCCCGCTCCGGGCGTCGGGTGCCAGCGGACGGCCCGTTGCAGCCGCGGGTGTGCTGCCCGTCGGGGAGGTGAGGCAGGCTGGGCAGGCATGGCTCGACGAGGGTCGGTCCTGGCAATCCCCGATCATGGCGCCGCCGCCGGATGACGTCGTGCAGGGTCACCACACCGATCCTCACGCCTGACCTCGCGAAACCCTACGATTGGGCCTGCCAGCACGGCCAGAGGCTGTGCCGTAAGCCGGCTCTGCCGTAAGACGTTTGGCTTACGGGGCGGGCTGGAGCCCCGTTCGATAGGTTGCAGGACTGAGTATGGATATGCCGGACGCAGAGCCAGGACCGACAGACTTTGCCTCGACTGCGGAGTTCGTCCACGTCTATGAGGCGTTCCACGACGACCGTCTAACCACTGACGCCGAGACCCTTGAACGAGCCCCAGGCTGGCAAGCGAGACCGTCCGTGGTGCCGACCTTCAGATCCGGGCAGTGCGGTGAGGCGGGTGAAGGCGTTGACCACATTCACGTCACCGACCTCGCCCTGGCGCAGATCCCCGATGCACCGTGGTGGTCATGGTGAACCCGGCGGAGAACGCCAGGTCCAGGCCCTGCTCGTTACCGTCCTGGGGAGCTGACCTGCAACCCGCCGCACGGCCCCCGCTCGCTCAGTGACGTGTGTTGACGCCCGCTGCCGAGACGTCAAATGGAGTCAAAGTCGGTGTCCAAGGTCGCGCTCGCGCCCGGCGCAGCGGCCGCCCCGCGGCGCCGACTTTGACTGCGATGGCGGCTCACCGTCTCGGTCGGAGCCGCGATCGGCGGAACCCCTCGCCCGCGGGGCTGATCGACCTGCTCGCCGCCGCAGACTTCGCGCTGTGCAAAGCCAAAGCCGCCGGGCGCAACCGGGTCGCCTTCGCCACCCGGCGTTGTGACACTTCCCAGGCTTCCACGAGCGCGTCGACCGACAGCTGAGGGCTGCGCCATCCCCCAAGCCGCGACCGGCCTCAGCCGACCAGACCGCGGCGGAACCCCAGGGCGACGGCGTGCGCGCGGTCGTGCACGCCGAGCTTGCGGAACAGCCGTTGGGCGTGGGTCTTGACGGTGTCCTCCGACAGGTAGGGCGAGCGGCCAATGGTGGCGTTGGACTGCCCGGCGGCCATACCGCGCAGGACCTGCAGCTCACGCTCGGTCAGGGCCGTCGGTCCGTCGCCGGTGTCGGCTCGCTGGGCCATGGCCCGGCGCAGCGAGGGCACGACCAGGTCCTGGCCGGCGAGCGCGTCGGCGACAGCGGCGCACAGCTGCTCGCGCGAGGCGTCCTTGAGCAGGTAGCCCGCCGCTCCGTTCGCGACGGCAGCGGCGGCGGGCTCGCGGCGCTCTGCGTCGGTCAACATGATGACGCGTGCCCCGGGATGCGTCTTGAACAGCCGGCGGGTGGTCTCCAGGCCGCCGAGCCCGGGCAGCTGTGCGTCCATCAGCACCAGGTCGGGGCGCTCCAGGTCATACCGGGCGAGCATCTCCTGGCCCGTTGCTGCTGTCTGCACCCGCTCGACGCCTGCAACGGCCTGGACGAAGTGTTTGAGCCCCTCCCGCACGATGCGGTGGTCGTCGCAGATCAGGACGGTGGCCACCGGCTCTCCTTCGCAGCGGTCGAGGCTGACAGCGCGACCGGACGGGCACACGCGACCGACCGGCACAAGGGCGCCGGCACACTGACCCGCTGGCTGGCACTGACCCATCGGACAGCGCCGGCCACGCGTGAGTAGCCCTGTGTCAAGCAGCCGTGTTGGTCTTGTCTCGTTCGGCGAGGAGGCGTTGCAGGGCGTCGTGTTGGATGGGGCTGCAGGGCTGGAGGAGCGACAGGGTCGCGTAGTCGGTCAGTTGGCCCTGCTGGTGGGCCAGCCGCGCGCGGACGAACCGGCGCATCGTCGCAGGGGGTCGGTAGGCCGTCGGCGACGGAGCGAGTCAGCGCCAGGCAGTCGACGAACCAGGTCGTGGGCGATGCCCGGCACCGGCAGCCGGGCCGGCACGGACCGCTCCCAACCGGCGACGAGGCTCAAGGGTGACACCGAGCGTGTCGAGATCGTCATCATGGGAACGAGCACGCACCGGCACGCCGGGCGGACGCCGAGCGCCCCGGCCGGCGACGCCGGCCTGGTCGGTCCGCCCGAGGCGGCCGGCGAGCTGGCGCTGCTGGACCGGGTGCTGGCCCAGCGGGCCGTGCGGTCGGTGTACCAGCCGCTGGTCGAGCTCGACACCGGAGCCACCGTCGCGTTCGAGGCGCTCGCCCGCGGCCCGAAAGGATCGGCGCTGGAGCGTCCGGACCTGCTGTTCGCCGCGGCCCGCCGGGCCCGGCGGGTCACCGACCTCGACATCGCCTGCCGGGCGGCGGCCGTGACCGGCGCGCAGGCCGCTGGCCTGGTCCCGCCCTATCGGCTGTTCGTCAACGCCGAGCCCGAGGCGCTCGACGGCTGGCGGCCCGGGCCGTCCACCGACAGCGGGCAGCTGCCGCTGACCGTCATCGTCGAACTGACCGAGCGAGCGCTCGCGGCCCGGCCGGCACAACTGCTGCAGAGCGTCGCCCGGATCCGCTCCTACGGCTGGGGTGTAGCGCTGGACGACGTCGGCGCCGACCCGTCCTCGCTCGCGCTGCTGCCGATGCTCCGCCCCGACGTGATCAAGCTCGACCTGCGGCTGGTCTAGCAACGCGCCACCCAGGAGATCGCGTCGATCATGAACGCGGTGCACGCCGAGGCCGAACGCTCCGGCACCCTGGTGCTGGCCGAGGGCCTGGAGACCGAGCAGCACGTGCAGACCGCCCGGGCGTTCGGCGCCACCCTCGGACAGGGCTGGTTCTTCGGCCGGCCCGGCCCGCTGCCCAGCCCGCTGCCGGCGTTCCGCGGCCAGCCCGTGCAGATCGTGCCGCGCGGCGACCAGCTGCCCGACAGGACCCCGTTCGAGCTGGCCGCCGCGTCCCGCACCCCACGGGCGGCCGTCAAGCCGCTGCTGATCGAGGTCAGCAAGCAGCTGGAGGCGCAGGCCCGGCACGCCGGCGAGTCCGCGGTGCTGCTCGCCGCCTTCCAGCACGCCGACTTCTTCACCCCCGCCACCCGCCGCCGCTACGCCGACCTGGCCCGGCACACCTCCTTCGTCGGCGCCCTCGGCGAGCAGATGCCCCCCGAGCCGCTGCCCGGCGTCCGGGGCGCCGTGCTCGCCGCCGGTGACCGGCTGCGCGGCGAGTGGGACATCGCCGTGCTCGGCCCGCACTTCGCCGCCACCCTGGTCGCCCGCGACCTCGGCGACACCGGCCCCGACGCGCAGCGCCGGTTCGAGTTCGTGCTGTCCCACGACCGCGAGCTCACCATCGCCGTCGCGCACAGCCTGATGTCCCGGATCTGGCCCGAACCCAAAACCGTCGACCTGCCCGCCCTGCCCGGACCAGCCCCGATCCGACTGCCCGCCCAGCGAGCCGACTCGCACACCGACAATCGCACGCCCGCCGCAGACTCCCCGTCATCGGCCTGTCCGGTCCCGGCAGCACCGGCGGCCCTGACCCCGCCGGCGGCCCTGTCCCAGCCGAGCGTCCCGGCCATCCCGGCAGCGGTCCCGCCGGAGCTGCTGCAGCGAGCGGTCGCCGCCGCCACCACCGGCATGACCATCACCGACGTCCGCGAACCCGACCAGCCGCTGGTCTGGGTCAACCCGGCGTTCACCCAGCTCACCGGCTATCCCAGCGACCAACTGCTGGGACGCAACTGCCGGCTGCTGCAAGGCCCCGGCACCGAACCGGCGGCCGTGGCCGAAATAGGCGCGACGATCGCCGCCGGCACCGAGCTGCGGACCCGGCTGCTGAACTACCGGGCGGACGGCACCCCGTGGTGGAACGAGCTGCACCTGTGCCCCATCCGCGACGAGGCGGGCCTGCTCACCCACTACATCGGGGTGCAGAACGACATCACCGCCCGGATCGAAGCAGAGCAGACCGTCCTGCACCTCGCCTACCACGACCCGCTCACCCGCCTGCCCAACCGCACCCGGCTGGCCGACGTCCTCACCAGCGCCCTCGACCGGGCCCAGCACACCGGTACCGCCACCGCCCTGCTGTCCATCGACCTGGACAACTTCAAGCAGGTCAACGACACCCACGGCCACAGCGCCGGCGACCTGCTCCTGCGCGACGTCGCCACACGGCTGCGCACAGCCGCTCGGGCAGACGACCTGCTCGCCCGCCAGGGCGGCGACGAGTTCCTGCTGCTGCTCACCGACCTGCCGCCACACCAGGCGGCCCGGATCGCCGGCCGTACTGCCCAGCAGCTCGGGGCGGCGCTGCAACAGCCGTTCGTGCTGCAACAGACCAGGCTCACCGTCACGGCGAGCATCGGCGTCGCAGTGGACACCGCCGGAACCAACACCGCCGACGACCTGCTGCGGATTGCCGACGCGGCGATGTACCGGGTCAAAAACAGCGACAACCAACAGCCAGGCACCTGACCGTCGACACCTCGACCGACCAGTTCCACGCGAGCAACTTCACCCGCCCAAGGCCCTTCACCTACCCGCGGTAGGCAGCGCCGGGACCGCGGAAGGCAGCGGCCGCAGTGAGACTCAAGGTTCCTCTCGTCGTGGGAGCTCACGGGTTGCTCGCTCCGGCGGTTACCTGCTGGTCCGGGAGCGGCGCAGCGAGCGCAACCCAGGGGAGCTCACCGGGTATGCGGTGGCGTTGCCGGAGTCGGTCGATCCGGGCGGCTCGCCGACCTGGTTCGGCGGCGGGAAGCTCGCCGCCGAACCTGACCCTGCCCAAGCTGCGGGCCCGGTGGGGCGTCGCCGTGCCCGCCGGCGACCCTGCTGGCGCCGCGGCAGGGGTGCGGGTCGTCGACCCGAAGGGACGGGAGCCGGGGGCGTCCCCGTTCAAGTTAGGCGCCGGTGGCCGGGGCTCGTCGGGTCAACGGAGGAGGACCGGCATCGCTTGACCGGGGAGGAGCGGGCCCGGATCTGGGAGCAGGCGACGACGGCGGCGGCCCGGGCGACCGAGCAGGTCCAGGCGGACGCTGACACCGATCCGCGGGCGGCGGCGGACGCCGCGTGGGCCGCCTCCGATTACCGCGTCCCGTATGCGGACCCTCACGGCACACCCCAACGCCACCGTCGACACATCACGACCTGGACCTGCGCATTCGCAGTAGACCCGCCCGGTCAAATGCCCGGTCAGGGGGCGCTATCTGCGCCACCGGTTGTTCTGGTGTGGGTCAGGATGCGAGGTAGCGCTCCAGGGCGTCGCGGGCGACGTCGGAGACGCGTCGACCCTGCCGGGCCGCTTCGGCGTTGGCCTTCGCCCGCAACTCCGGTGTCACCCGAAAAGTGACCTGCGGCGAATGCGCCGGCGCCCCGGTCAGTGACGGTCGACCCCGCCCCACCGAGGCCAACGCATCCGCCGCAGCACGTTCGGCGTACTCCTCGGTGATCCGCCGACCCTTGCTGTCGCGCACGTCCTCGACAGCGAGGTCGACATCAGGAAGGACCCGGTAGTTGGTCATGGCTTCCTCCGTAGCGCCGTGGGCATGACGTGGATGATCAGCAGCTCGCTCGGCAACACCACCGCCACGATCTCCAACTCGACCCCTCGATCATCAGGGCCGAGCCAGATCTTGCGGGCATCGAACTCGCCGGCCGCCGCAACGTCGCTCGGCGAAACGGTCTCGATTACGTGCATCACGTGGGCTCGACCTATCCGGTGCTTGCGGGCTGACCGGGCGAACCGGAAAGCCTCCACTATCCTATTATGCACTGCACAGGTCGCAGGCGTAGGTGTGGCCCGGGTGCAGCTGCCGGGCAACAGCCAGCAAGGCCGGCTACTCGCCCCCTCGGTGTCGGGGCCGGCGGCGGTGCAGCTTCCCCCGCGTCGCTCCATCGCCGGCTACTGCGTTCACTGGTCCGAACAGCACCACCACCTCGCCGGCGGCCGGCCGCGGCCCTGCTCACCCTGCTCGTCGACCTCGACTGGGTCCGCCGGTCGAAGGCCAACCGTGCCGCCCAGATCACCGACACAGCAGCACCGCGGCCACCGACGGCTGCCCCCACCTGCGACAACCTGGCGCTGTTGCTGTGGCTGTAACGTCGCCGTGCCCTACTGCGTCGCGCTGCCCGAAGGGACGTCGGCCGGCACATCGCTGGCGAATTGACGCTCGCCGGCTGCGCCATTGCGACCCCCGTCCAGATCGGGCGACGCAGCGCTCGGTGCGGTCGTCAGCACTGCCCGCAGCAGGTCCACCGGCTGCGGACCTGGACGCATGCCCGCCTCTGTAAAGATCGGATCTCGCTGGTGGATGTTGAGGGTGCCGCGGCAGCTTTGGCTGAGCAGTTGGTCATCGATGAGACCCGGGACGTCGTTCACTGGCGGGGCTCGGGCGGGAAGCCTGAGGTGACCGGGCTGCATGACTACCGGGCGCTGTACGCGGTGCCCGGGCTGTATGAGGCGGTCTACCGCGTACGGCTTGGGATGCGTTCCCCGCAGCTGCTAGCCCAGGTGCTGTCATCGGTCTGCCCGCCGGTGCGGCGCGACCAGCTCCAGGTTCTTGACGTCGGCGCCGGCACGGGTTGTGTCGGCGCGGCGCTGAGCACCGCCGGTTTCCGGCGGGTCGCCGGCACCGACCTGGAACCAGCCAGCATCACCGCGATCGGCCGCGACCGTGGCGCCATCTACACCAGCGCCCGCAGGATCGACCTGACAGCACCAACCGCAACCGACGTCGGCTGGCTCACCCAGCTAGCCCCAGACGTCGTCACCGTCGCTGGCGCGATCGGCTGGGGCCACCTGCCCGTCGCGGCGTTGCACACATTGACCCGGCTTCTGGCCCCCGGCGCGCTGCTGGCTGCAACCGTGAGCCAGGGCTATGCGAGCGTGCCCGAACTCGCCGACTACGTCGAGCTGTTCACCGGGGTCGCCTACCGGGAACGGGCCCGCCGCGAGGGCCTGCACCGATGGACCGAGCAGGGCACCCCGATGCACGTCACCGCACTTGTCCTCGAACGCACCCCCGCCAGCGAGTTCGCGTAGGCAGAACCGGTCGGACCCCCCGACTCCGTTTGGGCTGGCTGGCATCTCCACACCGGACGGCAACCGACCCCGGGGGGTCGCTGGGTCGCGGTGAGCGAGGACTGCCGGCGAGTCGCTACCTCGGGACTGCCTGCCTTGGGCGCTTCGGTGCGCAAGCTGCTACAACCACCGCGGCTGGCGGCCTGGCTGCGGGCAGACCGGGCAGCTCAACGGGCCGGCAACCCAGAGCTTGCAATCGTGACGAGGCCGCCCGCGAAGCTGAGATCACCGCTGGTCGACCAGCCGGGAGCAGCCGGCTCACCGCGCTTGTGTCATCGGCAACCCAAGCGAGGCCGCCTGCCAGTCGGCACGGGCGAGCAGCCGGCGAAGCCGGCCCGCGACAGCGTCTTTGGTCGTCGACGGGTCGGCAAGGGCGCCGAGCTGCTCCAGCGAGGCCTGTAGATGCTCCAGCCATAACCGCCCCACCACCAGCAGGTGCTCGCTGTCCTGCCCGTGCAGCAGCGCCAGCGCTGCCTGCACCCGGGTGACGGTAGCGGCGGCCGCCGCCGCCGAACGGCGCTGGTTCACCTACGTCGCGATGACCGGTTCGGCGAGTTCTTCGACACCCGCGGCCTCGTCAAGATCAGCGGGTAGCCGACGGGCAGGTCCATGTCGTGGGCAGAAACAACCTTGCGGCCCCCCCTGCGGTTCACCCCAAGACGTTCGCCGGCCGAGCAATAGTCAAAACCCGTGGGTATGAATCGTCTGGACGGCTGCTGGGACTGGCTGTTCAGCCCCCTGGCAACGGGTGGCTACAACCGAGGCGTCCTGTGCCGCGCCGTGGACTGCTTCACTGCCGGTAATAGAACCCTGTCGCTGCGCAGGCAGCCTCGAGGCTGTCACACTGGGTACCGAGAAGAACCCAGCCGTCGTGCCCAGCGGACAGGTTCGTCGGGTCGTGCACCTTGACCTGCCAGCTTCCGGGGCTGGTCTCGCGGGCCAGGGCAGGCTTGCCGGCACACGTCCCGTACTGACTGGCCAGCCGCTCGCCGCCGCTCAATCCCCCGGCCCAGTACTGGAGACGGTGCGCTCGACCTGGTCAGGCTCAAGGGCCGTCAGCGGCATCCGAGCCCAGTCACCGACCAGGTTGCACAGCACGGCACCGGCTCCCGTCACCGTTTCGACCCGCCACGGCTGGCGGCCGCTGCGGTGCTGGACCACGCTGCCCGGCACCGGCAGGTGACCCTCGACCCCAGCCGCGGACACCACCTCCAGCGCGGTACAGACCGCGTCCGCGACCAACGCCGCGGCGTCCTCAGCGTCAGCCTCCTCCGGCACGGCGAGGATGACCAGCACCGTCGCCAGCCGGGTCACGACCCGGCCCCAGCAGGCACTGGCGCCACCGGTGCGGCAGGCGACGCGGTCCGCCGCCGCTGCCCACTCCTACCGCCAGCCGGCCCAGCAAGGTCACGATGCAACGCCCGGTAGATCGAGGTGCGGCTGACCCCCAGCACCCCGCCGATCTCGGCCACCGTCAGCTCACGCTCCTCATAGAGCCGCCGCGCTGTCCTCATCTGGTCGGCGGTCAGCTTCGGTGGCCGTCCCCCGACCCGGCCCCGGGCCCGGGCCGACGCCAACCCGGCGACCGTGCGGTCCCGGATGACCTCCCGCTCGAACTGCGCCAACTCCCCGAACAGGTGGAACACCAACCGCCCACCTGAGGTCGTCGTGTCGATGCTCTCGCGCAGCGACCGGAACCCCACTCCTTGGGCGTCGAGCCCGGTGACCGTGTCGATCAGGTGCCGCAGGCTGCGGCCCAACCGGTCCAGCCGCCACACCACCAGCGTGTCCCCCGCC
>JAABVA010006563.1_pt1 | contig 10277 bp, 10 predicted proteins | sample 5560331 | NCBI WGS metagenome assembly JAABVA01 (sample SAMN12812661, study PRJNA571458) | rock metagenome | isolation source: Antarctica rocks | place: Antarctica: Victoria Land, Mt New Zealand sud | collected 2016-01-07 | reverse complement strand
GAGTAAGAATATGAAATGAGGCTGGTGTTATCTCAGGCTTGCAATACTGCAGCATGCATGAAAAGATGTGCATCTCAAGAGCTCAGCCAGCAAATGGAAGGCTTTGGAGATCACCAAGGCCCTGAGTGTGATGATGTATCCATCATGGATACATCAGTCACAACAATTCAAAAAGGCTACCCTATACATGTTCAGGACCCTTTTAGCTAAGATGATGTGCTACACAACCACTGACTGGTTACTGGATTGGCAGCAGGTGGACAGCCTGCACTTCTGAGCACAGCCAGAACCAAACTCAATCTGCCATCTTGCCAAGGTCTCGCAGCTTGTCCTCGGTATGCCAAGGACAAGGCAGCTATCACCTGTCCCACGCCCTCAAAATCTGTGAACCATGACAGTGAAGCATCAGCACGTATCATTAAAGCTTGCGTCAAGATCACTGGAGGTGCAGCAAGCATGGATTGACGGTCTGACAAAGGTGCTGTCCAATAAAAGCAGCTGATGGAACTGCCTCTGCCAGTTCTTGATTGCTGGCTTAAACCTCTCTTATAACGTATCTGTTGTCTCATGTTATATTAAACAATGATATTCCTACTGAAGTGAAGACGGTCATCAAGTGAGCACTAATACACGGCCAATACATATCGTTCACTGCACATTACTTCAGGCCATCTAAGCTCAATTGAGTAACGCTACATCGAGCAAGTGGCATCTATAACATACACCGATGCTCAAAATACTTGGTAGGCTTTAGGCCATCTAAGCCTGATTGAGTAATGCTACGTCAAACAAGGGCATCTACAACATACTCGGTCAAAATGATTGGTAAGCAACCAACAAATAACTTTTCCTTACCAGCCAATGCAGGTCAGATGACTTCGTACTTATCCTCCGTAGAGGATAAAGTCGCGATCAGGAGTCGGCTAGACATGCTCAACTGGTGCCTCTTGTGTCCAACTTACAACTTGGATGCTTAGGATCGTACCCACTACCAGCTACCGGTGGGTAGCAGAAGATCTCAAGGATCTAGCAGAAGACTTGCACAGGATAGCCACCGACACCACAGAGAACAAAGCCCTAGTAGAGTCCCTTACGTGCTATAGCAACTTCACCAAGATCCTCGATAGCCTGATCTTGGCAACGCGACTTGCAGGCGCGTGGCCTTTCGCTCTTCCAACGGATGCAATCATTGACTACCTCTCCATCACCCACTGAACCTACAAGAATTCATGTGACTGACCACTGACCGTATGCCAGATTCCAGGGTTTCCTCTGATTATGTCAGTGTCTGTCATTAAGCATAGGGTTGGCGGTGTGACTAAAAGCATTCAGAACAGCCCTTATATAAAGTATGTTTTTGTATTTGAAACCAGCAGCTGTCTGTCAGCCACTCGGCTAATTTACCCCTGTTTACAGCCAAATTCTCGGTCTAATAAATTTGCATCTTTACACAACACCTAAAAATTATTAGAGAAAACCCCAAAAAGGCAGAATTGTTATGGATTTCTGGAAACTATACAAGTAAACTGCCGGCCCTGCACACAAGACCCCGCCTGGCCTTATTTTGGGCTACGGTTGTTTATGCCCTGGGATCTACAGAAGACGAGCGGACTCTATCAGAATCTAAAGTTTTGTAGAAGCATCCTCTTTGTAGACTTGTGTACTCAGACCAGGCGTCTTCTGAATGCAAATCCCACAGTCATCTACAATAGAAGCTATAGTGCTTTAGGGCTGATCCACACTTGATCTAGGCCTGAACCAGTAGAGCACTATGGTAGCTTCTGCAGAAGCTGTCGAGCCAAGGCCAGACGGACGCGGAGTCTCACTAAGATTATTTGCATTATGTCAGAAATGATTGTTACTGACCACCAGCTGGTAAGCTCAAGCACTGCAAGTGACAATGCAGTCAATTAAATAGGCAGTGCTTCCTGAGCTACAGCCTGTTGAGATTGTGCATGCGTACCTTCATGAGCTGCATCAATCAGCAAGCCTGATGTGGCCAACCTCATCACAGCTGTTTGATACACATCTGCACATTATCAGTGCTAAATCTCCATGTTGTAGGCAAGTATCCTCATAGCTGCAAGTGCACATGCTGGGCAAGCCATCAAGTCCGAAACAGTTTGCTTGAGTCAATTACTGTTTTTGGCCCTGCAGGTGGATACCCGGCTCGCCATAGAGACAAAGCAGGACATGACCTTTGGAAGCGTGGATGTAGCAGTAGCAGGGCTGTATTATAGACCTCTCTCCATGATTGACTGGTGTTAGGCAATGAGCAGAGCCAGTTGTATGAACTGGTCGTTACACTGATATAGCTTGCAGTAGATGTGCACCTGTTTTCATAGATAGCAAACTGTGTCTGCAAAGAGTCTTTCCTGTCTATCCTGTCTGACTGTACTGTAACCATTCCTGACATCCCTGAATGGCTACAAGCAAGCATGCGCAACATTTTCTGGCAGGTTTCATTTCTGCAGAGATCACCATCATGGCTCTCTGAAGCGAGCAGAAGACCTTTCTGATGAGCAGTTCAACCTGGCAACGACGCAGCAGCTAAGCATCTCGAAGGTGATCATCGGACTTGCAAAGTATTTTCCCACAGCCAAGCCTGATAGGGCCGCATCTACAAGTGTCAAACCCGTCAAAAACACTTGTTGTTGATCGACTGCCATATGCATGCCGTGAATGCCAACCATTGTTGATGAAGGTGCTGAACATGTGTCAAATCTTGCTTGCCTTGCGTTGTTCTTGTGCATGTACCTCTGTGTCTTGCCGCTATACAACTGCAACATGTGCCCACATTCACTGAGCTCCTGCTATTGCACTACATTCTCACAATCATAGTGCTGGCATGCAGGTCCCCTTGCAAGTCAAGTGTTCCCTGACCCATGTTTCCTTCCAAACATGCAAGACCAAGGCAGATGACAAGAGCTGTGCAGCAACAACGTTGACACCACCGACTACCATGGATGGTAAGCGCCTCACATGTACTGCTTGGTATGCTGACGCCATGCATTTTCTAGTCTCCATCCGTGCAGTGGTCATCATGGGTTCATTTTATTCAACTTTTTGCATGCAACCTTCTTGCGTGCTGTCGTCACCACTTGCAAACCAGAGCAAGTGGACTTGTGAAAAGCCTCTCTGGAAAAGCAGACAACCTGACCTTTCATGTGCTGTTCTGCATCTAACTATATGTCACTCAACTTGGGTTTCTACACGCTGCATCATTTTGGTGTGCGTTCCAAGTGAGGCACTTGTGGACCGCAGCAGATGCCTGTAGTCAATCTAAACAGCAAAGCTGGTCTTGAGAATCAGCCTCAACCATACAAGTTCATGGTGCAGCACTCACCGACTGCCCTGTTTGCAGGCTATCTGACTGATGAAGTCCAGCCTACAGTGCAACAATGACTGCTGCACCTTGATGCCAGATCACAGCACTGCTCTGCACTCTTGCAACTTCAGGACCACCTACTCTGCCTTGTTCCAGCTCAAGAACTGGGTGAGTCTGCCACTTTGCAATTGACTGTGCACTGCCATGGGTGTGGTGTGCAGCATCAGGCCAGCATATGCTTTGTTTGCTCCTGTTGATGCTGATGGGTGCTGCTGGATTTCAGATGTTCCACAGTATCCATCAACTCAGCATGAATGTCTTGTACGTGGGAGCTGTCATCTGGAATGTTCCATACCTCATCTTTTTGCACTTGACATTCTGCAACTTTCCTTGAGTTGGACTAAAAACAAAAGACTCCCTGTCTCTCCGATCTGTCAGATCCGCGAGCACTTGCTCAGGAGTAGCGCTCATTGCTATTGCCTTTGCCGCTTAGGCTTGATCGCCGTTGGCTTGTTCAATTAGGCGCTGCTTGTTTGCTGTCCTGGCGCAAAAGAATGCAACTATTGCCTGCTGTGCTGACCACCGTACGTAGCAGAGTGCGAAGCTCAGCATCCTCATGCATGGGCCGCGCAGTTCGGATGCTGAAGACATAATCCGCAATGCCTAAACTGCTAGACGAAACTTGTTGGTGCGTAAAGTGTGCTGGTAAGTATTAATAGCGTATTCCACGTGCAGGAAGCACGCAAAAGCGGTTTCTGTCCTATACATCTGCAATTTCTAGCAGATCAACGCGAGGACAGTCCCGCTCAGCTTGCTGAGCAAGAACACCCTGGTCCTTATGATGACAATGCCCCTCAGTATGATGACGACTTAAAAGGCTCCGACGACGACATGGAGTGGAAGCCTCCTTCTGACGGCTCTAGTGACTCTAACGCCAGCAGTTCTGCACAAGGGTTGCCCGCTGAAGAAGCAGATGATTCTGATGTCAGTTCAGACAGCAGCTCCGATGATGACCCGGATCGTGATGCGGCTAGAAGGCTTGAACATGATGACCTGGTTGCTGATCAAGAATACCTTGCTCAGCTCTTGGCTGAGCTGTCAGTCACTGGTAGCTCTTTAGGGACTGGGCCCCGTGGGCCTGACACGCACGACCACAGCGGGTCCAGCAATGGCCCTGAGCCAGTCAGAAATATCTTCACGGGTGAGCCTTAGTTTGTGGGCTGCGACAGGCAGATGAGCAAGCATCAATGCATTGCAGAACTACCTCCAGAATGCCAACCAGCAGAACCACAGTGTCTGGGTTTGCTTGTTGAAGGTGGGAGACTATGCTGACAATTCTGCAGGACGATGTGAAGATCAGCTCACAACTTGAGTAGCATAAGTGTTGCCTCATAGCACCATAACTGCAGAGTTGCCGGCAGCATGGGGCGGCATCTTGTGAAGCGCAACAAGTGACAGCTGCCATGCAGGCCTTGCACTGCAATGTCCGTGCCATGTGCGTCATTGCATGATGAGAGGAAAGATTCCTTCTAGACATAAAGACATGCAGCCATAACTCTTGATTTTGCTGTGACAGGCCGCAGCTTCCCTAAAAACCGTCAGTCACTTTGGGAGCTCATGGATTTTTAGTCTACATGTGAAAGATGACAACCACTCCCAACTCGACAATGCCATCTAGTGCAACGTGCGAATTCGACCAGTAATTTGGCTTTCTTGGTCCCTGGACAGGTGTGGTGTGACTACCTTGTAGCAATGCCATCTGCTGCATCAGTAACAAAGGAAGCTCCACAAGAAGCAGCAGCACCCAGATCATTGATGCCAATTAGTATAACAGACACCTGGGGCGGATGCTGCTCAAACACCTCACCGTGCAAGACCCTCCACCACAAGTTGGCAGTCAGATCACCTGCATGTACAGCAGCCAGGCTCAGATTCTCAATTCATGAAAGCCAAAACTTGTGACAGGAACCCAGGTTGAGAAACCCTAAGCACTAGGGCTAAGCCTATACATGCAACATAGTCACGCCTTAGTTGCTGTAGGTTGATTGGGCTGGTTCTGGATGGGATCGAGGTCTGGGGGATTGGGAGTTGGGGTTTTAGAGGGGTTGGGGTTGAGTTGGTCAGTTGTTACCACATGCACTGAGTAGGCCCTGATCACCTGGTCTTGCCCTTTCTGCCAATGGGCTGACACCGAAGTGACACTCAAACGCCAATGTTGTTCACAGGCCACATGGACAAACATGTGACGCTGCAAAGCTGGACGCGGCTACAATGCACAACAGCAAGTGATTCAGGCGTAGATAGTTTAGGCCACATGAGTGCACTGCTCGCTTCCACACCCCTGTCACAGCTTATCCTTGATGTCATGCAGCATGAACGCTTGACTTGCGGCTTTTGGGTTGCAGTGCTCACCTCCAACGCCCAGAATGCTTGAGGTGTAGGTGCCAAAATTGTCCCAGAAGACATTTGAGCGACCACCCGTTGACGGCATGCCATTTTTCCACAGATTTGTTATGCTGTCCCCATAAAAGGCTATTTCCACCCCCTGCACAGGTTGAAGCAGGACTCATTTGTAACAGGAATTTAACGAGACACTGACAGTCTATGCTTGCAAGTCTGTTTGCAGCAGTCGCATACACATTCACACCAAGCTGAAAACAGCCGAAGACATCGCTCACCAGGCAAAGATGAGCAGAGCAGTTAGAGCATGCAGAGCACAAAAGGACAAGAGGCATCAGACACTACATGCACAGACGGCAGCGACTTGAGTAGTGAATGTCAAATGTTCAGCTTCACTGCACGACACTGCTCAGAAGTTAATTGCGTGCAGCAGACCATTTGCTGTTGTCCCTGAGGGATGCACAAGTCTGTTCTCCGGCAAGGCTGGAGAATTCAAACACCCATTGCAAACAGCTCATGAGTCAATAAGTGGATGACAGCCAGGCAATGTTGGATGCCTAGGAGATGCATGAACACCTTCATGTTTGCAGAATTTATGACATAGAACTACTGGGAAAATGGCACTGCATGCACCTCAATAGGCTGCCATTACTCATTTGCGTCGTTAATTCTGTACTATCACTTATGTGTCATTACTCACCTGAGCATGGTCAAGCTCTGCAACTTCAGCAGCCAACTGAGCAGCTTCATTCTGCAGATGCAGACCAGTCCTGGGGACTGGTTCAGATTCCAGCACAGGACATAGCTCTGAAACCATGTCCTCCCTGACATCTGCCACATGGGTTCTGCCAGGATGTATGAGGTCAACTGTGTCGTCAGTTTCTGGCACATGAGTTCTGCCAGAATGGATGGGGTCTACGGTGTCCCCAGCATCAGAATGCAGCAGGTTCACACATCTGTCCCGTGAGCTTGGGATGTAAAGGCACTGATGGTCCCACAATTGCATGAAGAGGTATACAAAGAGTTGCAAATACAAACTTTGTGGAATTGTGGAATTGAAGAAGGGCTACCCATTTACTGAACAGATCGCTCTGTCTGTCAAACCCACATGCATCCAGAAGTAACTCATGCGGTACTGTCTCATGTTGAGGGCACATGTGCATGTAGCGAGTTGGCCGGGCAAACATGACACTGCAGATGCACACCCTGACTGGCATGCAAATAGACGTTGCGCAACGCCACACGCAGTTGATGCTGCTGCTTTTTACCCTGCTGCAACCACTCACAAGAATCCTTAAAGCTATTGACATTGCATGCAAAGCTGCCTCCGAAGCTCTTTTGCGTCAAACGCCGCACCCACAAGAGCGTTAAGAAGAAACACAAGGAGGAGCATATTTCCTCCACCCTTAATTGAGCACCCAACCGACTGACGCTCTTCCAAGGCACCAATTGCAACAGACCAATGCTGGACGCTTACCCTCACTGCAGAGTCTGATGGGGTCTGACATATGCACTGGCATATGACCAGGACACCCCACACCTAGCTCTGAAAGGCACCAGGATGCCATCAACGCTTTGCGTCTGATGGAGAGCCAATTGTAGCAGACCCACTTAATGCTGAATGTGATGCAAGGCACGCCTCATCCTATCGTTCTCAGGAGCATGGAAGCTGACAGGCCTGCTGAGGATTCCCGGGCCCTCAGTGAGGAACAGCGCAAACCGTCTTCTTCTTCTTTTCAGCGCAATGACAAGGAGCAAAAGCAGGTACAATCTTTCTTTCTCTTGGCATGCTGGTGGCCCATTTCAACATCTGGGAGGATTCGGCTCCACAGGCACGCCACTTTGATGGACGATCACCCGGATGAACAAGGCAGTTTGATACATGTATCTGAAAACGCGAACTGGGACAACTATCAGAGGATGTTCCCGTTCCAAGCAGCCGGACCAAATAGGGTCTTGCGTGTTCAAGCTACCACCGAAGTAAATCCTCAGCCAGAAGTACTCCTGAAGGAAGCTGCAGAAAAGAGTGTCTATGACCAGGTTGTTTGCGGTATGTTTTGGTATCGAGATCAGGGCGTTGGCACCGCATTCCCTCTCACTTCAACGCATAGACAAAAGGCAGTCTGGATGACGTGCCAGCATGTCGCCAAAGGTCGGGTTTGCGGCATTTGCACCGCTAATCTGTCTTGCAAGCGGTGCTATCTCAAGCTGAAGGTTGCTGCACTATGTTTGGTCCTGTTTGCAGGGGATCGCAAATTCACGATATCGACAGGTCACAACCTCAAGTACTCCAGAGACGCTGTGAAACATCCAGTGAAGTTCAAGCCAAATGAACACACAAATCTGGAGTCTAATGACTTGCCATACCCTGCTGACCCTGCACAAACTATACGTCTGTATGATCATGGAGATGTGAAAGCATTTGAGGTCAGGCTCCACAAAGCAAGGATCACTGCAAAATTTGATATTTGCTATTTTTCTGAGAGCTCAGCACTGCCTATTCTAGGTAGAGTCATTTGTTCTGGGCTCCTTGTGCACAAATTGCATGAACAATAAGCTACTACCCTGCAGATTGACAGGTACACAACATCTGAAAAGCTTGATGAGTACAAGACATTTTTCATTCCATGTGGAGACCTGCTTGGTCAAGGGGATTTTGTGACATGTATTGGTTATCCAGGTGAGCTTGGAGACATTTGCAGCAGTGACCAGCACAGTCATGCTCATTCATGTGCTGCTGGCGCTTGTGCTTGACTGACCCTGTATACTGATCCTTGAGCACCTGCAGGCAAATTGGACATGAATGAGTCTCAGAGAATCCTTGCTACAAAAAGAGACTATGCTGAATACGTAGAAGCATGCACTTTGCAAGGGGCAGAAGCAAAGCCAGCATCTTCATTCTTGTTAGATGCTAATGTTGCTATTCAGAGAAGACACATGCTAGATGATCCAACAGATGGAGTGTTTGTGTCCAATGTGCTCAGTGCATCCCCGGGGGAGGTTGTTGCAGCAAATGAGCACCTCGTTCAGTACCGGTGCTCCACATTGCCTCAGATGTCAGGGGGTCCATGTAAGTTTTATGAATGTTATGCACCGCAACATGCAGCTTGATGCTTTTTTTATTTGTGTTTCAGGCAAGCCCTACATGTTACTCAAACTAATGTGTTTCAGGTGTTATGCTTGAGAAGCCTTTCAAGCTTGTGGCCATGCACATACAAGGTGGCGGCCAGCTGGATCGCAACTACAACTTTGGAGTGTCAGTCAAGCACATTGAATTTGTGAGAGCCTACCTGGTTACAGTGCTTCCACATTTACAGAAAAAGGTGGAATCCATAAACAATGTGGACCCAGAGGCAATGGACACTCTAAGAGGATACCTTAATGCTGTGGATGCCTCTGTGGAGAAGCTGCAAATGCGTCACATTGTTGACAATTTCTGGTTGGCAGTGCAGGTATGACTTTATCTAGCTAACTCACTGATGTATTTGTTGCATTTCTGCAAAGGTCAGGTGTGACTGCAGGAGACGGAAGTCACTTGAGCGTAGATGAGACGAGGAATATTGCAGCAACAATGTCACTGGTGTGTTATGGTTCATTTTTGGCAACGCCGCTTGCACACGCAGTTTCCTGCAATGCAAGCAAGGCATAGGCATTGTGTTGTGTAAAAGCAGAAATGGTGTTTCTTAAATAACTGTTCTGCTTTGATATTCTACAATATGTTTGTAATCTGATCGTGTCATGCTGGCTCTCAGACTGTTGTATGCCGAAAGACCTGTGCAGATGTCACGTGTGCCTAGTAATGTTTCTGTTGTGAACTTGCAAGTTTGCCGGTTTGACGTCTTAGGACACCGCTGAAATTTGCAGTCAGAATGTTGCCATATGAACAAGAAACATTGGTGCTATGCACTCAACACGACATCTCAAGACAGGTAGTTTATCATACGGACAGCCTCATGTCTACAATACACCATCCCCCCCCCCCCCCAGCTCCTCATGCAGACTTACACCTGCCATCTGGCCCACAGCTTGAGGAAATGATCGGCTGTATACCTAAGAGTTATACTTGATTACATGAGGCACCTTGCGATGACAGCAGCACGTACATGCAATTTCAGGGCCAAGGCATGTGGTTGGTGCATAAGTTCTGGCCACTTTGCTGCATGCAGAGTCCCCAGCCCATGCAGCGTTCGACGCACTCTACATACAACTTTGGCTTGATGTGTCCAGATGAGCGATTTGCACATTGAGACTCTACAAATGTGCAGGATTGGTTTTGGCGCTGATAGTGCATGTTGCAGCATCACCGTTGTTGAATTGCTGCTTAAGCTTGGCATCAACAAATGAAGCCATGCGACAAGCAGTGGGTTTTCCAAAACTGCACAGCATCGAGGTTGCATTCAGGGAAGTGTTGTCCATGTCTGCCAACTTGTCTGTCAACTTTAGCAGCAAGCTGCTGGCCCCAAACATTGTTACAAGCTTGTCATCTGAGGATAGGTGATGTGATGGCATAGGTGCTGAGAACTCAGCTGGCAATTGATGGTGGCTGTTA
>JAABVA010006562.1_pt1 | contig 10278 bp, 17 predicted proteins | sample 5560331 | NCBI WGS metagenome assembly JAABVA01 (sample SAMN12812661, study PRJNA571458) | rock metagenome | isolation source: Antarctica rocks | place: Antarctica: Victoria Land, Mt New Zealand sud | collected 2016-01-07 | reverse complement strand
TGTATAGAGTAAGGGAGGGGTCTGGGGATGGGGATGGGGATGGGGATGGGGGTTGGAGAGATGCCGTACTGTAGATCTTGGGGGAGTGATATTAAAAAAGAAAGAAAGAAAGGAAGTGCCACTTGAATAGATAATCGCAATCTCTCTCATACATTGAGACTTGAGTAGAGATATGCTGCTTCGGTACGAAAGGAAGAAAGAAAGATTTTTGGAGGGTGAGGAATGGGGTTGGGAGATGGGGTAGGGAAAGGGGGGTTGTGGGATATGGGATGTGGGATGTGGGAGTGTGAATGGTTCGAGAAAAGGGGTTGCCAAGGCAAGGTAGTCGGGACGAATGCTGGAGGTGTTTGATGTTGGGATGGTATTGGCACATCGTGGTAGTTGGGGGAAGGCTGATGTTGGGATGGTATGGGCACACCGTGGGTGGAGGAGGGTGTGCGTTGATCTTTGGGCGGAGGTAGTTTAGGTATCGTACCGACGGGCGGAGGTGTTGCTTGCGTCGCTACAAGGCAACATCATCAAAACTGCAAGCTCACAGAGATAGACGTTGCGCTGGCATTGTTCTATCTCCCTGCTCCTAAGCTACCCCACAGCATCCGTCCTTGCGCGTCTGATCCCTCTCTTCTTTTCTCAGCTGGCAGAGCACCTTGTTGACATGGCCTAAAACCCGCGCTACAGGATTCGCGTGGAGGAAGCGCGGCCACGCTCTGTCCGTTATCAACGCCCAGCGCAGAGGAAATGCTTGTATAACAAAAGCGCCTGGTACGAACGACTTTTCGACATAATCATGGTATTGACAAGTTCCCTTGCCCGCAAACCCGACCTTCCCATTCTCAGTAGCACACAAAAACTCCGTCGCAAAAGTTCGCCGGTCAAGATATAGCAGATAGATGAGGTTTCTCGATGATTTCCGATGGCAAGGGGCGGGTTAGTTGAGGTGGTTGAGGATACGTATGGGGTTATGTTATCCAAGTAATGGACTTCATGTACAGTTTGGTACATAGCGGTAGAGATTAATAAAGCCTGGTAGAAGCGTTGGCACATATGTACACTGAAGTCGTCGTTCTATACAACATTCTTGGGAGAGATTCACATAATGGGAAATGAAAGTGCTCACAATATCCCAGAGTCTGCAAGCGCATTGTGGAGAATCGTGTCTTTGACGGCGGCGAATACGAGTCGGATGTTGGAAGTATCCGTCGCTTGGGTGAGACTTGACGTGTTACATTAGTATCAGGTGAAATAGGGCGTCCATGTGACAGAACATGCTCCAGATGAAAGGAGGACTTACTGAGGGTAGAGATTCAGGTGCGCTCGATTAACCTGATTAAACCGCCAGAGCAAATACTTTGCCGCCCTATTTACATCATTCCCTCCCGAGTAGTCTGGAAAGTAATTTCCTAAAGGTGATCGGCCGAGTTTCTGCTTGAAGAGATCGACTTTATTCAGGAATAGAATGATACTTGTCCTCATGAACCATCTTGAGTTCACGACAGAATCGAACAGTACCAAGCTTTCCATCATTCGATTCTGCGAACATCGGTTACGATACCGTTACGAGAGGACGATGAATAACATACCTGATTACTCTCTTCGAGAAGGACCTGATCGTACTCGCTAAGGGCTACACAGAAAATGATAGAAGTGACATTTTCAAAGCAATGGATCCATTTCTTGCGTTCACTGCGTTGGCCACCAACATCGAACATGCTATGAAGCACCTGTGAGCAGGCCAAGCTATGTAACATAGGAGAGGGAAACATACTGTATGCTCAACTGGCCCATCTTGAACCGCGTTTCGTAAATACCGGTAGTCTTCGTTCGAGCTCGAAGAACGTCCGCCTCTATAGGGATATAGTCCGGCCCAGCTATTCGTAATACTTCGTCAAAGAAGCTATATTCCGTCAACTCCCTGAAGCTGCAAATGAGCACAGCGACTGACTATGGTGCAGAATCCATCAGGTAGAATTCGCTCTGATGATCCATTATATCCGCAATACTCGGATCCCTCCATATCGATACAACCGATTGGCCAACTCTTGGATCCAGTGGAGTATGTGGATCTGGGTCGACTTGGTATTGCAGAAGATAGTCGCTGTTCTCAGCATTCTGTGGGTCCATCGGCTCAATCTGAAATTGCCGCATTGCTGATATCAAGGCTTTGGAACAGTCTATGACGTTCTTGTATATTGTTAGGCGGTACAATGCCAATTCGTCCTTGGTGTACCCATTTTGATGTATAATCTTCATTTGTTTGACAATGGTCGACTTTCCACTCTCTCCGGAACCTGCAACTTGTCAGGAAATCCGCAGCTTCCAATCCCGACTTGACATACCTAGTAGCAAGATCTTGCATTCCTTGCGTAACCTTCTCGAGTCTTCTTCCAGTTTTGCGTCTATCATGCGGCTTCTCTTCTTCATTTCCTCCTCCTCCCCGTCTTGGGAACTCTGGCAAGCCCCCATAGTGTATCAAGCGTGTATGTTGGCACTGACACGCCGTATGTGTATATGAATCCGCCCTGCCCGGGGAGTCGCCCCTTGGCGGCCACCGAACGGCAGAAACCGCTACTTGGGTGGCAATCCCTGAGGCTTCCCAAACCAAATCCCGCCAGCGAAGGCGAGGAACGCTGAATTTCCGGTAGCAAGACCTCACAATTTCGTTTTAAGATCCCACGCTTCCAGAAGGGTAATTGTGACGACTGGCTTGATTTAAGAGCGGTCGCCCAGCAATGAGGTATTGTGGACCACGATCAAGGTGTAGTGCAAGCTTTCCAATCGCAAGGTATCGCTGTCGGACGGAAGTGTTCTTTGAGCTTTGCCTGGGTAGGCTCCGCCACAGAACCTCCGCGGGGTTTTTAGCTTGGCTTCCTTGGTCTCTTTACCAATACAGACCTAGTAGGTATCGGATTTCGTTGTACAGAGGGCCTGAAATAGTGGAACACGGCGTAATGAGTGATGGCCGAAGGATTAGAAAGGGTGGTGAATCCGCCAGTAAGCTCCGGGTTGGAATCGGTGCTTCACTCCTAGCGGTCCGTACCGAAGCTCTTGCAGATGGCTCAGTCAAGGCATGAGATCATGACATAGCTCACCCTCGAGAACCAAGTACTGTAGATGGTGATGCTCTATAGGTGATTAGCCACACGACAATGTCGAGGATTGAACGAGATCAAATCAAATCCAATGTAGAGGATCGCTGCGTGCCCCGTGCTGGGGGGGGGGGCGGGCAAGCCTCGTGGGAGAACGGACGTGGGTAAAGATATTCCGTAGTCGGGGGACCGGTATTCTAGCTGGCTTCAGCGCACGGGCATTTGCAAGGCGTTGCTAAGGCCAGCTGCAGCGAGTCCAATGTTATTATTGATTGATGCAGTGGATGCAGTGGATGCAGTTGGGACGAGTGATCTGCCAAGGGTAAGGTATGTAGTCGCAGAGCGGACAGTCGTGGGGAATCCACAGTAACAATGATAATACTGTGTAATATCTACCTACTTCTAGGTAAAGAGTATCCTCGAACCCTATGGGAATTTTGGAGTACTGGGTAGAATACTAGAATTACCGACTGAATTGGGGCGATCTGGGAGTACTGGAGACTACAAACACAACAGCCTATAGTAAGGTACGACTTCAATCACCCCGGAATAGGACTGATCGTTCCAACTCCACCGATCTAGAGGCTTTACGGAAGTAGAGCTTCCCGTTATACCGCACGACCACAATGACAAATACTCCACCAATCAGAGCAACGGCATTCTCATTCTGCAATGACCCTAGGGCTTGCTCATCATGGATTAAACGAAAATCTGTTTTCATCGAAATCCTCTCTAACAGGGCTGTCTGAATTCGTCAGATCCCCCAGACCATATGTACAACCCTTGATTCCACGAGCCTCGTGCCAGGAACACCTTGAATTAGCATATCGAGGTCGGAACTGTAGATGTGCATTTTCCCTTGCGCTTCCTTCATCAGTCCTTCTTTCGCTGGGACCCTTCCCTCTTCCCTCTTCCCTCTTCCCTCTTCCCTCGTCATCAATATATTGATTGCTCGGCCTGTTCCATGACTACAGTTTAATTCCAATGCTGGACACTGTCATTTGCTTGGACCATAAGTCGTTCTTCGTTGATAAGGAGCTTTCCGTATTTGGCACGTTCTGGATTAGACAGATCTCTTTGCAACATATCATTCCCTCGCGGCGAGGCTATCTAAGACAGGATCTTTATTCGAGACAAATTTGGCTCCATGGAGACTCTCAGAGCTACGACTCTGGTCGAGGATCCTAAAAAACCAGATGGAGTGCCGGAAATGGAAACCACCGGAATGTCTCGATCGTTTTTTTGACAAAGACATATTTTTATGTTTCTAATTTCAGACACACGTCCTTTGCTAGTGCTTGTGCGGGTCTCATTGGTGTCTTTGATGGTATCCATCTATGCTACTCTTCTTCGGTGACTCAGTCGTAGTCTAGTTCGGGGAACTTTTGCAAGTTCAGAGTCAAGCATGTCTGAGGACATCCGAGTCAAGTCTCATAGCAGATAGGATTGGAGAGGATAATAGGGTCCTTGAAAGTCCATACGCAAGGTATGCGAAGTCCACACCGTCTCCGAAATGTTTATTTGTCGTCATATTGAGATCTATGAGCCAATTCGCAGAGAAGTGAACGGCTGCTCAATGAAATCGTGAGTCTTGGACCATCGTCTTGATACTCCAGAGTCGCAGAGCTTTTCCAATTGGACAGCTTACTCGTGATCTGTACCGTTGTTATGACCATGAGGAAGTCGTCAACATAAAAGATGGTCCAAAACATGTCTTTCAATGCTCCTTTCGAATCTTCTAGACGATGTGGTACCTTGCAACAGGGTGTCCTTGATGTATTCCAAGTAGACTGCTCGATCAGTGGTCTAGCCATTCGCTTGCAACATAATTGAACGAATTGTTCCTGAGGAGTTTGAACATAATGCAGTTACTATGAGCCAGACTCACTCTTCGCAGATAGAGTTCCCAAGGGAAATCCTCCACGAACGTGTTTCCATCCACCACGGATCTCAGAAGTGCTCTGTTGTTCGGATTTGTTATACTGGCCATGATCGGTCGGTAGGTGGGGTACTTTGTACGGAGGTGGAAGGAGCGAAGTTCGCAACATGACGTAGGTATTCATGCGAACATTTAAGATCGTCAACCCTGTCTGTGATTGAGAAGAATGAAGTACTGCGGATGTACCCCGTATGTGAATGGAGTATTCACTTGACATGTCCAGCAGAGGACTCGGCAGCTGTTTACTCACAAATACGTAGAGAGTAGAATTGGACGGTTCCCAAGGCAATGGAGGCAATGGAAGGAACATGGAAGCATCCTTGGAGCCCTGAATCCCTGATTTTCGGGAGATCAACAAGGACCTAAGTGTGATTTTGCAGATCAAACACGAGGATTTCTCCATCGCAAAGTATTTTACCTATCCGACCAACGTACACAGTACACAGTACATATATCTACAACCACAGACTTAACGTACCTGACGCTCCCAACACTTCCTCTCTATCTGCCGCCTGTGTCGTCGCGGCCGATCCAGTCAAGATGGCAGAGTTTGTGCGTGCCCAGATCTTCGGTACCACCTTTGAGATCACCAGCAGGTTTGTTGACTGGAGTTTGCGCGTCCAGTTCGTACTAAAACTACGCCAGGTACACGGACTTGCAGCCCGTTGGAATGGGGGCTTTTGGACTGGTCTGGTAGGATTACATCTCTGTCGAAGCTGCCGAGTCGACTGTTTACAATGTTCGTCCAGTTCGGCCAAAGACCAGTTGACCGGCCAGGCTGTGGCAGTCAAGAAGATCATGAAGCCTTTTAGCACCCCCGTCCTGTCAAAGCGGACATACAGGGAGCTGAAACTTCTCAAGCACCTTCGTCACGAAAATGTAAGAGAATGTATGGTGTACAACAAGGCTATAGGCTAAGGTACCCAAGGTCATTAGCTTGAGCGATATCTTTATATCACCGCTCGAAGATATGTATGGAAAGTTTTCCGATCCACAGTGAGACCTGTAGCTGACTCGCGGCCTATAGTTATTTCGTGACCGAGCTCTTAGGCACCGACCTTCATCGCCTCCTGACGTCGAGACCGCTCGAAAAACAGTTTATCCAATACTTTCTATACCAAATCTTGGTACAGCGCCCAGAAGTGATTGTTCTACGTCATACAATCAACTGACGGAAGCAGCGAGGCTTGAAATACGTGCACTCCGCTGGAGTCGTCCACCGTGACCTGAAGCCAAGCAATATCCTCGTCAACGAAAATTGCGACCTGAAGATCTGCGATTTTGGGCTAGCTCGCATACAGGACCCCCAGATGACAGGATACGTGTCTACGAGGTACTACCGTGCGCCAGAAATCATGCTTACATGGCAAAAATACGACGTGGAAGTGGACATATGGAGTGCAGGATGCATTTTCGCAGAAATGCTGGAGGGTAAACCATTGTTCCCAGGCAAAGATCATGTCAATCAATTCTCTATCATTACGGAGCTGCTAGGCACTCCTCCAGACGATGTCATTCAAACCATCGGCAGCGAAAACGTAAGATTTTTGGGGACGCTTGAGTAAATGCTGTAGCTGATGACTACATCCAGACTCTACGATTCGTACAGTCCTTACCCAAACGAGAGAGACAACCCCTGAGCAATAAATTCAAGAACGCAGATCCTCTAGGTACGGTCACTTGACAGTAGAGACCGAATTGACTGACACCTCCTAGCAATCGACCTCTTGGAGAAGATGCTTGTATTTGATCCACGGATGCGAGTACGAGCGGGAGATGCGCTTGCGCATGAGTACCTTGCGCCATATCACGACCCAAGCGACGAACCGGTTGCGGAGGAAAAGTTTGACTGGTCTTTCAACGACGCAGATCTTCCAGTAGATACTTGGAAAATCATGATGTACGAGCAACTTTACGACCTGCCGTTAGAGCAAGATTAGCCCCGAAAGAGGTGCTGACTGGTACTGGGCAGGTATTCCGAGATTCTAGACTATCACAATGTCCAAAACCCGGAAGACGGGCAGGAGGTTGAGAACGGGCAGTAGGGCGTTTGCTGATTCTCTACGACTGTATCTCCCTTGGCTAAGTTTGGTTATGGAGTATTTCTTTCCACCAGCTAGCATTTCCGAAAGTACGTTAGGGCTCAGCAACAAATACCCTTTTCAGTCACTCACGAACGGTGTTTCATATCCGATGAGTTATGAGACTTGTCGCGCTTGGGGAAACATGAGTAACAAATAGAGTATCAGTAGTATTAGGTATCTACAATCCAGACCTCTAAGAAACACTCGGTGACAGCTTCATAAAGCAAGCTGCCCACAGCACAAAGTAGTTGGGACTTTATTGCATCTCAGCCAAAGGACGCTTGGACTCGCATCAATGCACGTCATCTGGGATCCCATAGGGCTGTGATCCTTGGCATGCATCTATTGGTGGGCCTAACCAACATGATTTGACATTGCTCTTGCCATTGACTGTCCACTGACAAAATCAACGTGTTAATTGCTCTGCTAACATTTGGAATTTGCCCAAATGCTGCAGCATGTCTTCATCCAGCAATTTTGCACCCGTCGTTTGCGTGGTGGGTTTTCACCACGCCAGGTGAGTAGCGTCCCCCATTGTAAAGCAGAGCAGAGCTGACCTGTTGATAGGGGGCCTGAAATAGAGGGCTGGTTCGGCATCGAAGATGGTAGCGATCCTGCCCTTGAGAATGACTGGTCTTTCCTACCCTTCATGGCCCTGTCGGACGGCGCCCATACGTACATTATCTCCACTGCTGGGCTTTTCTCGGGCTAATTCGAAGCCAGATCCACGGAGGACTTTTCGTATTTTACCCTCCGCCGGAAATCTACTTCCGCGAATGCCGCCACATCGCTATTTGGTATATCATGTACGAGGCAGATGGACGCAAGCCAGCTTCTGGATCGACCTGCTGAAGTCACAAGGAGTACCGTGCAAAAGGCGGTTGTAGCGATTGCGGATAGCCCACAGTTTTTCGGGCATCTCAGAGAGAAGCTTTCAATGGTGACGGAAGCCTGGTTTGCTCAGAGGTGGGGCATACAGTCAAAATATGAGACCAGCCAGGCTGATGGTAGTCCAGGGACTTTACGGACATGGATATCTTGAAGGTCGGTGAGTGTTTATTGCAGTCTTTGACGGGCTCTAGCTGAGTGAGGACAGAAATTTCAAGAAAGCCTTGCGACAACCCTGCGAGATTCGGAGGATGATCGAGATCAATATCTGGGTAGGAATTCTAGCTCTTTTTCAGCACGTTTCCGCTTCTCATCTCTATAGGTCTCTCATTACGAGAGTTTATCCATGAGTACAAACATCAGACCTTGGTCCTCTTCAAATGTTGTTTGCTGCAGCCAAAGGTAAGTAGTCCACAGTACAGGTTTCTTGGATTTCTGTTTATTCTACCAGATGCTATTCTTTGGTTCTCGGTGCGAGAGATTATGCATGATGCAATTTTCGTTGATATCCTTGATACCCGGTCTATTACGAAGGTTGGAGGACTGCGCGGATCCAGAATTTGATAGCTACGAGAGGAACTTGGGCATGCCAACATCGCTAAAGACAAGTGAAAGAGGTTCCTGTACGTTGTCATGCCTTTATCATGAGCTGTGGCTAACCAGCTTAGTACTCTCATATATGGGCTTACCACTCCAACTGTAGGTAAATCTCTATCGAGTCGAGTCGAGACTTAGAGCTGATTTTTATGCTAGATTCGGCAAGGTATATTAGAACGATGTACATTTGACCTGAAAACTGCTGAACGCTTCCAGGGGAGCCTCTTCGGGCCTTATACACCTTTGCAGCAGCTAGATGTTTTGGCCGATTACGGGACGAAATCATACATTGTCGGATCGACAAATTCCCTCCTTTTGCAGCAGAAAGACCGCTACAGTGACATTCTCGTAAATGTGCGCACTAAACCAACTCCCATATATACAGTTATGTAAGCTGATTAGATTCTAGCTCGATGAAGCCACCATCAACATCACCTCCGCATCTCTCCGCTCCGCCCTCACCCTTTCTCCAGCCGACCGCCGCTGGATTGATTTCCTTACCCAAACCATCACCGACACCTGGGATGAATACAACCCCTCCCGCCCAAAAACCCTCGGTTACATGGGCTCCGAAGAATTTATCCGTCTCCAATTCGAAGAATACCTACTTGCCCTTCTTGCCGCTGTAAAATACCACATTTACCTTACTGACAACCCTTCAACCTCCCCACCTCTCCCCTCCATCGAAGGTGACCCGTCCATAGATTTCAACCCAGACTGGATACACGCATGGCAGCAAACCTCTTCCTTCAAACTTTTCAACACCCACACCTCCGCCCATCTCTTCGACATCGTTGAACCCCGCCATCCAACAGCGGGCAATCTCAGCTTAGAAGACATCCAACGCCGCCTAGCCCTCCAAATCCAAACCCTCCACCTCGACGACCGCCTCGCCCAGAGCAAGGAAGTGCTGAACAAGCATCTCGCAACGGGCCACAAGAAAGTTTCAACCGCATTCACGAATCTCTGGGCAGATATCGAAGCTATGCGCGAAACCCAACGCAAACGCGCCGAAGGTGTTGCAACCACCGCAGGGAGCAACGGAGTCTCGCCGCCCATCTCAGAAGCAGGCAGCGACGTGTCCTCCACCCCGCGACACCGCACCGGACCAGATCTCTCCGCCGCACAAGCGTCTGTGACGGCGGCTGGTCACAAAGCAGGCGCGTACATCTCCTCGTGGGGTACCTGGGCAGCGGAGAGGAGACGGGGATGGGGGAAGTCTGCTGTGGGGGGAACTAGTGGTGCTGGGACTCGAACTGGAGCAACAGTAGCGACGAGTCCGGTCAAAGCAAAGGAGAAGTTTTGGGATGCGGGAGAGGGGAAGAAGGAGGTGAGGCGGAAGAAGAGCGTTAGGGAGGAGAAGGGGGGGGATGGGATTGGGAGGTTGGATGCTTAGGTGTTTTGGGTTAGGTTAGGGTAGGCAGCTTGGGCATTTTTCGTTCTCGGCGGTTGGATTGTTGATTAACAGGCACACTGGCTGGCCGGCTGCCTCTGTGTATGTAGCTGTATAACCCGCCGAACGAAACCAGCTCTTTCGGTTTAGGCAAAGGGTGGCTATACTCCACAACAAAGACTTGCATGGATTGAAGACAAATATTCCTATCCATGATCCATGCCTCTCAACCCCTCACCCCTCATCCCTCATCCCTCATCCCCCCTCACCCCCCCTCATCCCCTCTCCTCA
>JAABVA010006560.1_pt1 | contig 10281 bp, 6 predicted proteins | sample 5560331 | NCBI WGS metagenome assembly JAABVA01 (sample SAMN12812661, study PRJNA571458) | rock metagenome | isolation source: Antarctica rocks | place: Antarctica: Victoria Land, Mt New Zealand sud | collected 2016-01-07 | reverse complement strand
GCGTCGCCCAAGATCACCTCGAGACCCGCGGCCATCACCTCGGCCGAGGCACCCCCACCGATGTCGAGGAAGTTCGCCGGCTTCACGTTGCCGTGGGCCTCACCGGTGTAGGCCACGACGTCCAGGGTCGACATCACCAGGCCCGCGCCGTTACCGATGATCCCGACCTGCCCGTCGAGCTTGACGTAGTTGAGGGCCTTGGCCTTGGCCTTGGCCTCCAGCGGATCGGCCGCGGCCGTGTCCTCGAACCCCGCATGCTCGGCATGGCGGAACCCGGCGTTCTCGTCCAGGGTGACCTTGCCGTCCAGCGCCTCCAGGGTGCCGTCACCCAGCAGGCACAGCGGGTTCACCTCCACCAGCAAGGCGTCCTCCTCGACGAAGACGTCCCAGATCTGCTTGACGACCTCTCGAGCCTGCCTGGCCAGGTCCTCGGGAAACTTGGCGGCGGCGACGATCTCAGCCGCCTTGGCGTCATCGACACCGGTCTGCGGATCGATCGAGATGCGCGCGATCGCATCCGGGTTGGTGTGGGCGACCTCCTCGATCTCCACACCACCCTCGACGCTCGCGATGCACAGGTAGTCACGGTTCGCACGATCCACGAGATAGGAGAAGTAGTACTCGTCCCTGATGTCCGCGGCCGGCGCAACCAGCACCCGATGCACCGTGTGGCCCTTGATGTCCATCCCAAGAATGTCGCCGGCCCTCTGCACAGCCTCCTCGGGGTTCTCAGCGAGCTTCACGCCGCCCGCCTTACCACGGCCACCAGCTTTCACCTGCGCCTTGACCACGACCCGGCCACCGTTCTGCTCAGCGGCTCCGGCAGCGTCCTCAGCCCTCTCCACGACCGTGCCCACACTCACCGGCACACCATGCTTGGCGAAGAGCTCCTTCGCTTGGTACTCCATCAGGTCCACGGGTATGACCGTCCTCTCGAGGCGCTGCAGGCGCCGTGCTTGGTCGTGACCCTCAGTTGAGGTACTCCGACCGCGACGCGAATGTATCCTGTATTCACTGTGCCTGACAAGGCCTGCGCTTGCCCGCTCCGCGGGCCCAGCACGGTCCCCCCGCATCCCTTTACAGCGCCCAGTAAGAGGTGTATCACATACGTATACAGAATACAGCAGGCGATGTCCGGATGTTACTGCCGTCATCCGGATAGCCCTTATTTGCATTCCCGCCCCCGTGGGGTAGTACAGATCGCGGCTGCATCATACGGTATGCAATAGACGATGACGGTCCCCTCCGACCGTCAGACCCGATGAGGAGATGACTTCAGATGGCCCAGACAGTGGCCGAGACGAACGCCCAGCAGGGCGCGCCGAAACCGGAGCGGACCAGCGAGACGATCTCTGGCGGACACCTGGTCGCCAAGGCGCTCAAGGCCGAAGGCGTGGACGTGATCTTCACGCTGTGCGGCGGCCACATCATCGACATCTACGACGGATGCGTCGACGAAGGTATCGAGGTGGTCGACGTACGCCACGAGCAGGTCGCCGCGCACGCGGCCGACGCCTACGCCCGGCAGACCGGCAAGCCCGGATGTGCGGTCGTGACCGCAGGCCCGGGCACCACCGACGCCATCACCGGCGTGGCCAACGCCTTCCGCGCGGAGAGCCCGATGCTGCTGATCGGCGGTCAGGGAGCCCTCAACCAGCACAAGATGGGCTCGCTCCAGGACCTCCCGCACGTCGACATGATGACGCCGATCACGAAGTTCGCCGCCACAGTGCCGCACACCGCCCGGGTGGCCGACATGGTCTCGATGGCATTCCGCGAGTGCTTTAACGGGGCGCTCGGCCCGTCGTTCCTGGAGATCCCGCGCGACATCCTCGACAACTCGGTGCCCCTCGACACCGCGACCATCCCGGAGGCCGGGCGCTATCGTGCCTCGACCAAGAGCGCCGGCGACCCGGCCGCGGTCGAGGCTCTCGCCGAGCTCTTAGCGCGGGCCGAGAGGCCGACCGTGCTCCTCGGGTCGCAGGTCTGGTCCTCGCGCAGCTCGGACGCGGCCATCGATTTCGTACGCTCGGCGGACATTCCGACGTTCATGAACGGAGCCGCCCGCGGAACCCTTCCCCCGGGCGACCCGCACCACTTCCACCTCTCGCGTCCCTACGCGTTCAACAACGCCGACGTGATCGTCATCGTCGGCACCCCCTTCGACTTCCGGATGGGCTACGGCCGCCGGCTGCCCAAGGAGGCTACGGTCGTCCAGATCGACATGAACTACGGCGTGGTGGGCCGCAACCGAGACATCGACCTGGGTCTGGTCGGTGACCCCGGCGCGATCCTCACCGCGGCCAAGGACGCCCTCGGCTCGCACAGCCAGCGCACCACGGACCGCAAGGCGTGGTTCGAGGAGCTGCGTGGCGTGGAGAAGGAATCCTACGACAAGCGGCTGCCGCGGCAGCTCTCGGATGCCAACCCGATCCACCCGCTGCGTCTCGCCCATGAGATCAACGAGTTTCTCACCGAGGACTCGATCTACATCGGCGACGGCGGCGACATCGTCACCTTCTCGGGTGGTGTGGTGCAGCCGAAGTCGCCGGGCCACTGGATGGACCCGGGTCCGCTCGGCACTCTCGGCGTCGGCATCCCGTTCGTGCTCGGCACCAAGTTCGCTCGACCCGACAAGGAGGTCGTCGCGCTCTTCGGCGACGGGGCCTTCTCGCTGACCGGCTGGGACTTCGAGACGCTCGTCCGCTACAACCTCCCCTTCGTGGGGATCGTCGGCAACAACTCGTCGATGAACCAGATCCGCTACGGCCAGGAGGCCAAGTACGGCAAGGATCGTGGCCGGATCGGCAACACCCTCGGCGACGTGCCGTACGACAAGTTCGCACAGATGCTCGGTGGCTACGGCGAAGAGGTCCGCGACCCGGCCGACATCGCTCCGGCGCTGCAGCGGGCCCGCGAGTCGGGCAAGCCGTCGTTGATCAATGTCTGGGTCGACCCGGACGCCTACGCGCCCGGAACCATGAACCAGACCATGTACAAGTAGCCGCACTCGGGCCGGCACGGTGTGCCGTCCCGGAGATCCCACACTCACTCGTTGGACGTTGGAGGACGATTATGAGCAAGGCCCTGGAAGGGGTTCGCGTCCTGGACATGACTCATGTCCAGTCCGGACCGTCGTGCACGCAGATCCTCGCCTGGCTGGGCGCGGACGTCGTGAAGCTGGAGTCGCCGACCGGTGACATCACCCGGCAGCAGCTGCGCGACATCCCGGACGTGGACAGCCTCTACTTCACGATGCTCAACTGCAACAAGCGCAGCATCACGCTCAACATGAAGTCCGAGCGGGGCAAGGAAATCTTTACCGAGCTGGTCAAGAAGTCCGACGTGCTGGTGGAGAACTTCGGGCCGGGCGCCGTCGACCGGATGGGCTTCACCTGGGAGCGGCTGCACGAGATCAACCCGCAGCTGGTCTTTGCCTCGATCAAGGGCTTCGGCGCCGGGCGGTACGCCGAGTGCAAGGCCTACGAGGTCGTCGCCCAGGCGATGGGTGGAGCGATGAGCACCACCGGCGACCCGGACGGCACCCCGCTCGCGACCGGTGCCCAGATCGGTGACTCCGGCACCGGCATGCACCTCGTGGCGGGCATCCTCGCCGCGCTCTACCAGCGCACGAACACCGGCGAAGGCCAGCGGGTCACGGTCGCAATGCAGGAGGCCGTCCTCAACCTCATCCGAGTCAAGCTGCGCGACCAGCAGCGGCTGGCGCACGGTCCTCTCAACGAGTACCCGGGCCAGCCGACCGGCGAGGAGGTGCCGCGTTCTGGCAACGCCTCCGGCGGTGGCCAGCCAGGCTGGGCCGTCCAGTGCGCACCCGGTGGTCCCAACGACTTCATCTACGTCATCGTGCAACCCCCCGGCTGGCCGCGCATTGCCGACCTGATCGGCAAGCCCGAGCTTGCCGACGACCCGGAGTGGGCGACTCCGCAGGCGCGGCTGGGCAGGCTTGACCAGATGTTCAACCTGATCCAGGAGTGGACCCAGCACCACAGCAAGTACGAAGTCATGGAACGCCTTAACGCCCTCAACATCCCTTGTGGCCCGATCCTGAGCACCCGCGAACTGATCGAGGACGAGACCCTCGCCGCGCTCGGCGCGGTCGTCGAGGTCAAGCACCGCGACCGCGGGGTCTTCAAGACCGTCGGCAACCCGATCCGTCTCTCCGACAACTTCGTCGAGGTGGAGACCTCGCCGGGGCTGGGGGAGCACACGCAGGAAGTCTTCGCCGGCATCGGCATCGATGCTTCCGAGCTCGAGAGGCTCCGCACCGCAGGCGTGGTCTGAGACCCGGATCTCCCTGACCACCACGCTCGATCGACACCATTGAAAGAGGAGAACGCATGAGCAACGATCCCGAGGCCGTACAGACGGTCCTGGACAAAGTCCTGGTTGACGGCCGGACGGTGCTGACGTCCGAAGAGGCGAAGGCCGTGGCCGACGCCTACGGCATCCCCACCCCGGGCGAGGGACTGGCGACCACGGCGGACGAAGCCGCGAAGGTGTCGTCGGCCGTCGGCTTCCCCGTCGTGCTCAAGATCGCCTCGCCGGACATCCTACACAAGACCGACGCCGGGGGCGTTCTGGTCGGGATCGATGACGAGGACGCAGCCCGCAAGGGCTTCGAGCAGATCATCCGCAACGCCAAGGCCTACAAGGCGGACGCAACGTTCACCGGCGTGCAGGTGCAGCAGATGCTGCCCAGTGGCGCCGACGTCCAGGAGGTCATCGTCGGCACCGTCACCGACCAGACCTTCGGCAAGGTGGTCGCGTTCGGGCTCGGTGGTGTGCTCGTCGAGGTTCTCAAGGACGTGACCTTCCGCCTGGCTCCCACCACCCCCCAGGAAGCCCGGTCGATGGTGGACGGCATCAAGGCGGCCGAGATCCTGGACGGGGTGCGTGGTGCCGCCGGCGTCGACAAGGACGCGTTGGCGGACGTGGTGCACCAGCTCTCGCAGCTGGTGGCCGACTTCCCTGCGTTCTCCGAGGTCGACCTGAACCCGGTGCTCGCGAGCAAGTCCGGCGCCACCGCGGTGGACGTGCGCATCATTGTCGACGAGGCGGCGGCAGCAACCGTCAAGCGGTTCACGCACGACGAGATCCTGGCGTCGATGACCCGGATCATGAAGCCGAACGCCGTTGCCGTGATCGGGGCCTCCAACGAGGAGGGCAAGATCGGCAACTCCGTGATGAAGAACCTCATCAACGGCGGATACCGGGGTGAGATCTACCCGATCAACCCGAAGTCCGACCAGGTCATGGGCAAGAAGGCCTACAAGAGCATCAAGGACGTCTCGGGCGACGTCGACGTCGCGGTGTTCGCGGTGCCGGCGAAGTTCGTGGCCGGTGCCCTCGAGGAGTGCGGTGAGAAGGGCGTCGCCGGCGCGATCCTGATCCCGTCCGGGTTTGCCGAGACCGGCAACCAGGACCTGCAGGACGAGGCCGTCGCGATCGCGCACAAGCACGGCGTACGCATCCTCGGCCCGAACATCTACGGCTACTACTACACGCCGGAGAACCTCTGTGCGACGTTCTGCACGCCGTACGACGTCAAGGGCGGTGTCGCGCTCACCTCACAGAGCGGGGGCATCGGGATGGCCATCCTCGGATTCAGCCGCAGCAGCAAGATGGGGGTGTCGTCCATCGTGGGCGTCGGCAACAAGTCCGACATCGACGAGGACGACCTGCTGACCTTTTTCGAGCAGGACGACAACACCAACCTGGTCGCGATGCACCTCGAGGACCTCAAGGACGGCCGGCTGTTCGCCGAGACCGCCCAGCGGGTGTCCAAGAACAAGCCGGTCGTGGTGCTCAAGGCCGGCCGCACCGCGATGGGTGCCCGGGCGGCGAGCTCGCACACCGGGGCGCTGGCCGGTGACGACAAGGTCTACGACGACATCCTTCGGCAGTCCGGAGTGGTCCGGGCTCCCGGCCTCAACGAGATGCTTCAGTACGCCCGCGGCATCCCGGTGCTGCCGACGCCGAAGGGTGAGAACGTCTTGATCATCACCGGTGCCGGTGGCTCCGGGGTACTCCTCTCGGACGCCTGCGTCGACAACGATCTGACGTTGATGGACATGCCGCAGGACCTCGACGAGGCTTTCAAGAGCTACATCCCGCCTTTCGGTGCCTCGGGCAACCCGGTGGACATCACGGGTGGCGAGCCGCCGTCGACGTACCGCGCGACTATCGCGCTCGGTCTCGAGGACGACCGCATCCACTCGCTGATCCTCGGCTACTGGCACACGATCGTGACGCCGCCGATGGTCTTCGCGGAGCTCGTCGCGGATGTCGTGGCCGAATACCGCGAGAAGGGCATCGAGAAGCCGATCGTCGCCTCCCTCTCCGGGGACGTGGAGGTCGAGGAAGCCAGCCAGTACCTGTTCGACCACGGAGTCGTTGCCTACCCGTACACGACCGAGCTTCCCGTCCAGGTGCTCGGCGCGAAGTACCGGTGGGCTCGCAACGCGGGACGTCTCGGCTGAGCCGTGGTCCGCGACCGCTGCTGAGCGCACGATCCCGGACCCGGCGGCTGTCGGGCGAGAGACCCAGAGAAGGCACGAAGAGGAAAGCGAAGGTGGTTGCCGGTAGCCGATGACTGAAGCGATTTCTCCGCCAGTGTGAAACGAAGTGAACGGCAACTATGGCGCCTACGCCGACTCCCCCGGGGCTCGACCTCGACAACTCGGCCGTACGGCATACGGCAAGGTCAACCCGTCTTGAACCGTCCGCTGAGCGCAGGCGGCCGGACGAGAGGCGAACAAGGAGGATGAGTATGGCCAACAAGTTAACGAGTGAGCCCACAACCTACGAAGAGATCGTCAACGAGAACGGACGGGTCTTTCGGGTCGGCGAGACCCCCAAGCAACTTCTCGGCTATCCACGGTCGGTAGTCATCATGGCCGCGTGGTTCGCGATGTGCCTGTCTGGTTTGGTGGAGTACACCTGGGGTGCGCTCAGCGGTTCGCTCGCCCAGGCGCACGGTTGGGGGGAAGCGCCGGTATTTTGGCTGTTCTCCGTCTTCGTTATTTTTGAGTCATTTGTCCAAATCGGCACCGGATTGCTCCGCAACAAGGGCCTACTACCGGTGCGATACGCGGTGATCACGGGCGGGCTCCTCTGCGGAATTCTGGGCTACACCATCACCGCTTTCTCTACGACCATCTGGCAGGCCTACCTGGGTTACGCCGTGCTCGGCGGGATCGGCTCCGGGATGGTGTACTCCAGTGCCATCAATATCGTCGCCAAGTGGTATCCGGAAAAAAAGGGGTGGCGGACGGGGTTCGTTAACGGCGGCTGGGCCTATGGGTCGGTACCTTTCATCCTGGTCGCCGGCGGAATCGCCACCGGTTCAGGAGCAGCAGGCACCCTCTCCGCCACGGCGGTCCGCGATTTCATCCTCGTCCAGGGAGTCATCATGACCGTCGGCATCTTCATCGCCGCCTTTTTCATGAAGGACCCCCCCAAGAGTTGGTGGCCGGCAGATGTCGACCCGCTCAATTGGGCCAAGAACAAGCGCACAGCTCGCGACCTGATCAGCAACCCGCCAGCCTACGACCACTACACCCTCCGGCAGATGTGGTACACGCCCCAGGCCAAATGGCTCGGTATCCAGTACTCGCTATTTATCGGCTGCTCACTGTTCGGGGTGGCGTACTACTACACGTTCGGAACAGAAATGCACCTGGGTTCGGTCGTCGTAGTGGCGGGTGCAGCAGGGTTCTCGCTGGCCGACGGCGGCTTTCGACCCTTCTATGGATGGCTCTCCGAGTACATCGGGCGGAGACGCACTATGACCTACGCCTACTCCGGCAATGTCGTCTTCCAGCTGTTGGCGCTTGTGGCCGGACTCAACCACCAAGGGATCCTCTTCGCGATCTGCGCGGTTATCTCGGGCGGCCTGTCGGGGGCTTGCTTCCCGATGACGGCGGCAGTGGTGTCCGACTACTACGGCGAGAACAACAACGCCGTCAACTACGGCTCCATCTATGCTTGGAAGGCACTCGGCGGTAGCTTCGCCGGCGGCGTGGCCGCACTGATCATGACGGGCACCCTGTACGGCTCGGCCACATACCACTGGCCTCAGGGCTTCATCTTCGGGGCGGCCCTGGGAGCGGTTGCGGCAATCGTGGTGTCCTTTAAGTGCAAGCCGCCAACCTTGGAGCAGCGACAAACGGCCGTCGCGAAGGCGGCGGCGGCCGTGCAACCCAGGACCGCCACAGTCAGGCAGCCAGCCATGTGAGCCACCGGCGCCACTGTGACGCACCAGGACATGCGCTGCTCAACGCCCCTTCTTCGGGGAGCAACGCCTCCTGCTCGGGCGACCAAGACGATGCGTTGCTCCCCACGTTCTGCACCAGGGACCTCCTCCGAGTCGATGGGCAGTTGATCGAGGTCATCGGCCGATGGGGCGGATAAACGTCAGCAGATCGGCACGCGGATCCCGTGGGCAGCACGCCCACGGGATCCGCTGCTCGTCGTGAACGCGAACCCCACGCGGTTCGGGCCGGGCATCCGGATACCGGGTCCGGTCGCGTGGGAGCAGTGGGTAAGGAAGGGCGCCGGCGCTGGCCCCGGTGAGGATCATCAGGGCAGCTGCGTCTGATGGTACGCCGTCTGGGTGAGCCTAGTGTGCTCGCGCATGATCCCCGCGGCCTGCTCCTCGTCGTGGGCCGCGATGGCGTCGATCAGCCGGGAGTGCTCGTCCCAGGAGTCGCGGCCGCGCACCTTGGCGACCGGCGTGTAGTACCAGCGCACGCGCTGGTCGAGCTGTGCGGCGAACTGGATCAGGAACTTGTTGCCGGCGATCTCGGTGATCCGGCGGTGCAGCTCGGAGTTGGCCTTGACCGCGCCGTCAATGTCCTCGGCGTCGAGGCACGCCACACCACGCGTCCGGAGCGCGCGGAGCTCCTCGATCCCCTCGTCGGTGATCCGCCGGGCAACGATCCTCGCGGACTCGGTCTCGATAGCGGCGCGAGCCGCCAGCAGCTGGTCGACCTCGTCCTCGGCGGGCACGTGGACCATCGAGCCGAAGCCGGGGCGCAGGTCGACCCAGCCGAGGTTGTGCAGGTGCTGGAGCGCCTCACGGACAGGCTGGCGGGACACCCCGAGCATGGTGGCCAGGTCGACCTCCACGAGGTGCTGACCGGGCTTGAGCGTGCCGTCGACGATCATCTCCGCCAGGGCTTCGGACACGGACTGGCGGAGTGGGACGGGGCGGGTGAGGGTACGTTGGGAAGTTGACGCGGCGAAGTCGGCCCGTTCTACGCTGGACCTGCGTGCCATGACCGTGACCCTTCTTGATCGTCATGCCGGCGCCGAGAGGTCGCGTGGACCCGAATTGACCGACGGCTCGACCGCCTGGCGGTGGATTGTCTACCAGATACATTGAACCAGGGCGCGGCGGCCGTTCGGGGCTGAGCGCCGTGATTCGGGTTACATGTAGTTAAGAAACCGGTGATGGTCGTCACTCCGACTGGTGCAAAGCGGACATGCGGCGTTGGGTCCGCATGGCGTCGCCAGCGCTTGACCGAGGGTGCTCGTGCCGGTGCTCGCGCGGTGCTCGGCGCTAACCTGATGGACATGTGTGGCCGCTACGCGTTGAGCCGGAAGCCCGAGGACCTGGTCGAGGAGTTCGAGATCGACAAGGTCCAGGTCGAGGAGACCCTGCAACCGGACTACAACGTCGCGCCCACTGAGCAGGTCTACGCCGTCGTCCAGCGACCGCTGGACCGCGAGGACAAGGCCGGCCCGTCCGAGCGCCAGCTGCGGGCCTTGAAGTGGGGACTGGTGCCGTTCTAGCGAAGCTTGGTTGACGGGTTGTTGACGTTAATCTTGAGTTTTCAGGCGGCGTTTCGGAGCCGGGATCGGTTGATGTAGTGCTGGTCGATGGTGGCCAGTACTTGTCGTAGGGGTGGCGGTGCTGGTGGACCGTCGGCGGCGAGCAGCGGTCGCAGTAATCGTTGATGGAGCTTGCTGTAGAAGATCGCGACTCGTTGGCCCTCGGCTGTCGGGACGTAGGTGTTGCTCCCTTCGAGACGCTCGACGAGTTCGTTGAGCCGGAGTCGGCCCAGGTCGTAGCTCATCTGATTGCTGGTGTAGGGCTCGCCGAGTAGGGCGTGTCTCCCTAGCTGAGGCGGTTTTATGGCTCTCCGGTCGCTTCCGTGGGTCATCGCTTGCCGTGTGAACGTGCAACACGCCGTCTCTGCTTAGGTTCTGGGCTGTCGAAGGTCCGGAACGTAGAGCGGGGAACGGCGTGCGCAACAG
>JAABVA010006559.1_pt1 | contig 10281 bp, 11 predicted proteins | sample 5560331 | NCBI WGS metagenome assembly JAABVA01 (sample SAMN12812661, study PRJNA571458) | rock metagenome | isolation source: Antarctica rocks | place: Antarctica: Victoria Land, Mt New Zealand sud | collected 2016-01-07 | reverse complement strand
CTTTAGAAATCAAAATCGAAGTGCTTGACTTCATAAATGACATCAATATTCTGATCTATGACAAAATCACAGAATCAATCTGTGAAACATTAAGTCGAGCACACAACATCTGTGCAAAATGAGCTTGAACTCATGACGCTACGTTCGCTTCAGAGAAATATGAACTCACACACTTCACTCGCAAGTCAAAAAGATTCAACATGACAATCAGTCTACACATAGAAAACTTGATAATAAAGTCGAAATCAAACGTACGAATTCTCGACGTTTAACTGAACATGAAACTACAATGAGATTCACATCTTCGTCAAATAGAAGCAGATCACATCATCAAGATGCTGATGCTTAGTTGACTTGAGATTTTCATCTGAGAAGCTACATTCGCAAAAGCAAGACAGATATACTCAGCGATGATAAGATCAGAAATGACGTTCAAAGTATCAATATGACATCAACGCAATAAAGAAGAAGAATTGTCGAGTATAAAATGAAGACTAGAAACTCTTCAGAATCAAGCGTTGCATCATGTGATCAACGTCTTCAAGAAAGTGAACATCGAAACGCTGAAAGTCGAAACATATACATTCTTGCTAAATGTTCATCTGAACAAGCTACAGAATCAAGTCACACTACGCAGTCAAGTCAATGACAGAACACAGAAGACTCAACGAGCATGCAAGATCATATATGCTCATCTGATAAAAACTAATAAATTTATCTTTTGTTCTTCAATCTCAAAAAAAATGATGTTTCTGAATGTTTCAATTCGCAAGAGAGCAAAGATACAGTCTAGATGCAGACAACTCGATCTTTTAACGTTGATTCAAACAAGTGAACGTGCAATTGCACAGTTTCATAAAAGTCAATGAAGTCTTCGATGAAAAAACTACAAGAAATGCATTGCAGACATTAATGCATCTTTCGCTCAAAGATTTCATCTATTCAAGAAGTCAGTAAGAATGCGTGATGATCTTCAGAAGATCAAAAGCATTCTTGCAACTCACATCAGAATCAAACGAATGGAGCTGAATGTTTATCTGCACTCGAGAAATGTATCGAGCGCGAATAGCTCTCGATGCAACTGCGAATGAAGTCATCAGACAGTCAAGCATATTCTGATGAACTGTTTAAATTGAACGCATCTTTGATCAAATATGTTACAAGACATCGACTTCACGAACTATTGAATTATCATTTCAATCACGAAGAGTCTCAAGACAACAGCGAGAATGATGATGAAAATGAAGCTGCTGAAGCAGTTTAGAATGACAAGAACATTCATTCTTTAACGTGCAATCATCGCAAACAAATTTGATACAAAGTTTCAGTTTTATTGTCTCAACTGCGTGTAGCAATTGTATAAACAGCGAGCGATTTTATATTTCAGAGAATTTTGTTCACTCGACACACATAGCATAGATCTTTCTCATGAGTCGATCTAATCGATGTCATAAGAGTGTATGAATTATTATTATTATTATTATTATTGATGATAGCAAAGAGTTTTATGATATATTGACATTCATGCTGCATTTCATCATCATGTAATCATTGATTGTGATCATGATGCATTGATTTCTCAGAAAGTTCTTCACAAATTTGAGAAGCAGTTTGAAAACTCTTCTTTTTTTCATATCATGCAAGAATCTGCTATGCATTACATTGTTGAACGCACTTTTCTCATTCAGACTCAGTAATGAGACTACTTTTTTTCTTGTATTACTTTATACAATGTGTATCTTTTTTATAATCAGTTGCAAAGTTGTATTTGTTAATTTGTGTTTGCAAGCTTTCATTTGAATGTTCAATATTAAGTTGCATGCTTCTATGATGTTTTGCAAATGTTTGAATATGATGAACTTCAATATTTTACTCAGCATATTGAATAACACAATTAATTTATATATCTTTGCATTAAAATAATTCTTCTTGTCTGACTTTTGCATCATTATTGTGATTATGCTCTTGAACTGAGTTGATTGTATTCTCTTCTGCAAACATCTTTCAAAAAAAGTGTATTTATTCTAACATATTATCAATGAGTTTGCACGTTATTCTATTTGTATATTTTGTATATCTTGAAGTTTTATTGAATGTCATTTTGTAGATAATTCTTTTGATCTTGTAATGTATCAGCAAGATGTCATTCTCAATCAAGAATGAGTATTTGAAGTTTTCTGTGTTCAGCATGAAAATCTCTGAAAATGATGAAAAGTGAGTCTGAAACATCATCTTTATCTTATTTTATGCTGTTGTAGTGATGTTGAAGCACTCTGACTTGATCAGAAAGAAAATTGTCATTTGAATCAATGTGTTTGCAATTGCATTTCTTGCTCATTTTGCAGTTTTGAACAGTTCTCTTGAAAATTGTTTAACGTTCTGCATGATCTCTTGATATTCACTGCATTTCTGTTTTCTGATGATCTTGCTTTTCTTATCACATGCTTGAATGTATTCTGTTCAATCATTGATGATTTGATAACTTCTTCTCATTCATTGCACATAGATTGATCGCGTCAAGTCAAATCATCGAGATCGAGTCGAGTTCTTGACTCATCAAGACTTAATTCGAGTCAGAATTCTTGACTTGAGTATTCAAGTTGAATCGAGATGTTTGACTTAAGTATTTGAGTTGAGTCAGAGAATTGAAATTGAGTATCGACTCGAAATACTCGACTCGACTCGTCAAGACATGAAGATAAATAGATAGATATTCTATTATGATTCTCTATTATGACTTTCTATTATGACTTTCTATCAAATAGTCTTCATGTTTTTCTATCATAGCTTTTCTTCATGACTTCTCTTCATGACTCTCTATCAAACAGTCTTCATAGTTTCTCATCATGACTTTCTATCATAGCTCTCTATCATAGCTTTCTATCAAAGCTCTCTATCAAATGATCTTCATGTTTTTCTTCATGTTTCTCTTCATGTTTCTCTTCATGTTCTTCTTTATGACTTTTTATCAAAAAGATAATGCAAAAAGATAATGCAAAGGCGAAAAACCGGAAAAATTTCTATATTTAACTCTCTTGACATCATATTCGATTGCTTAATGAGTCGAGTCGAAATGTAGATATGAAAATTCGACTCAACGATTAGTCTAATTGCACACTCTTAATGATCTTCATACACTTCTTCATTCATTCTGCTTTGATTATTTCATGTAATCTCGCTCAAAGAGTGAAAATCTTGATGATTTTCTTCAATACATTCAGCAGTTACTTAGTATACTCATTTATGCATTGACGCTTCATTTCATGATTCAACAGTGATTTCAACATTTGTTCTTTCAAAGTATTGATGAATTTCTCTTCATTCATTATCTTTCAGTTGTAACATGATTTTCGCGCTGACTTTTTGCAGACTTTGAAATCTATAATTGTCTGTATTGACAGATGATTTGAAAAGTTTTTCATTTCTTCGTCAATTTCACATCATATTAATTGATTTATAATGTTGTCTGTCATGAAAATCAGATTTATTGTCATTTGAGATCTCTGATAATCTCTCGTAATCATGTCTTAAGATAGCATCAGCAATGCATTAATATTTGTGATCATTTCAATTAAATCATTTGACAATAAATATTGTCTTGACTCTTGAGTAGAATGATTCTTCTCATGTGAGATGATGCAGATTGAAGTCTTTTACAAGAATGCATTCTCTCAACATGTGTAACATCTTTTTGATGTCTGAAAGACTTTCTTTTTCATGAATGACTTCATGATCTCTGAGTGACAAATTGTATGCTTCGTGAATGTGTATAACTTTCTGAGTCATCTGTTAATGTTTGTAACATAATCATGTTTACATCTTTGAAGTATCATGTTGAGTGAAAATAAAAGAATCAATATTCTTTTTTATATTTAACTTTTCTCATTCATCATAGAAGAATTTATCTAGCACTGAGCTAAATTTAGCAGTGAGACAGTTTTATAAAGCTGAAAATTCACATTTCATTTTTTATTGCTTCAACGATTCATTTTAAATGAACTACATAGTTAATAAAATCTTTTTGAAACTCTTCTGATACATATGTTTCACTTTGATTAATCATTTGTAGATATTTCATTATTTCTTTGCTTCTGCTTTTACTTCAGCTGTTTGACTTATAACTTAACTATCAGCTGCTTCTGCTTCAGCTGTCTGATTTATAGCTTAACTATCAGCTGCTTCTTCTTCTTTTGTTTAAAACTTACTGTCATTGATGTTATCATTGATGAAGTGAAGAACTCAGAGTTTAAATGTAGTAAATCATTGATCTTTTTATTTCACAGCTTTGTTTGTTGAACTGAAATTATAACAATTCATTTTCAAGTAGAAGAAGATTTTAAATTAAAAAGTTCAGAATTTAAATGTAGTAGAAAATTAATCTTCTTTTATCATATTTTTGCTTGTTGATTCTTTCTTCTTTCATTAACAATCTTTTAATTTATGATTCTTGCATAGATTGATTGCATTGAGTTAAGTACTTAAGTTCAAGTCAAGTACTTGACTTGAAAAGTATCAAGTTAAGTTGAATTTTTTTTGAAAAAAGTGTTAAGTTGAGTTGAGAAGTTGAATTCAAGAACTCAAATTAAATTGAAAAGCTTGATTCAATAACTTGATTCAAAAACTCAACTCAATTCAACAAGATATTAAATAAATGTAAATAGCTTAATTAAACAGTTTTCATCATGAAAACTTCATGATTTTCATCATGACTTTCTATCAAACACTCTTCAAGATAATGTAAAAAAATAATACATTATGATTCAATCTATGAATTCATAAGATTATGAATTATGATTAAAACTTAGAAAGTAAGATAAAGACTGTTCATTAGTTGAATAGCTTTATTATTTTCTTTTCACTTTCATTATTAACATTATTCTTTTTCTTCTCACTATTGATAATTTCATATTTATCATATTGTAGTTTCTTTTCATTCTTTTTTGCTTTATAACACATTTCTGCAAAGAATAATGAAGATAGAATCTGTTTTTACATAAACAAGAGAATTGATAGCAACATCTGATATTCAACATGACACTTCAAAGATGTAGATACAATTACGTTACAAACACTAACAGATGATGCACAAATGACTCAGAAAGTTATACACATTCATGAAGCATACAATTCATCACTCAGAGATCATAAGATCATTCATGAAAAAGAAAATCTTTCAAACATTGAAAAGACGTTGCACATATCAAAAGAAAGCATTCTTGTAGAAGATTTCAATCTGCATCACTTCACATGAGAAGAATCATTTTACTCAAAATAACATTTATTGTTGAATGAGTTAATTGAAATGATCACAAACATTGATGCATCGCTAGCATTATCTTGAGACACAATTATGAGAAATTATCAAGAATTTCAAATGACAATAAATTTAATCTTCACGACAGAAAGCATCATAAACAGATTGATATAATGTGAAATCAATGAAGAAATGAAAAACTTCTCAGATCATTTATTAATACAGACAGTAATAAATTTTAGAGTCTGCAAAAAGTCAGTGCAAAGATCATGTTGCAACTGAAAGACAATAAATGAAGAGAAATTCATCAATACTTTGAAAGAACAAATGTCAAAATCATTGTTGAATCAAAAGATGAGATGTCAACGCATAAATGAATACATGAAGTAATTGCTGAACGCATTAAGAAAGATCATCAAGATTTTCACTCTTTGAGCGAAATCACATGAAATGATCAAAGCAAAGTGAACGAAGAAATGTACAAAGATTGTCAAGAATATACAATGAATGAGAAAAAACTGTTGAATCATTGATGATTGAATAGAGTACATTCAAGCATGTGATAAGAAGAGCAAGATTATCAGAAAACAGAAATGCAATGAATATTAAGAGATCATGCAGAATGTTGAGCAATTCTCAAGAGAACTGTTTCAAATCATGAAATGAGCAAGAAATGCAATCGCAGATACACTCACTTAAGCGACAATTTTCTTACTGATAAAGTCAAAGTGCTTTGACATCATCACAACAATGCAAAATAAAGTGAAGATGATGTTTCAGACTCACTTTTCATCATCTTCAAAGATTCTTATGCTGAACATAATAAGCTTCAAGTACTTGCTCTTGATTGAAGATGATATTTCATTAATGCATCATGAAATTAAAAAAGTCATCTACAAAGCGACATCTGACAAGATGTTGAAACACACGAAATACATAAATAGAATAATGCGCAGACTCGTTGACAACATGTTAAAACAAATACACTCTTTTTTTAAAAAATGTTTATAGAAGAGAATACAGTTAACTCAGTTCAAGAATGCAATTATAATAGTGATGCAAAAGTCAGATAAGAAAAACTACTTTAATGCAAAAATATATAAATCAATTGTGCTACTTGATACATTGAGCAAAATACTAAAGTTCATCATATTTAAATGTTTGTGAAATGTTGTAAAAGTTTGCAACTCAATATTGAACATTCAGATGAAAGTTTGTAAGCACAAATTAATAAATACGACTTTGCAACTAATTATAAAAAAGATACATACTGTGTAAAGTGACATGAGAAGAAAAGTAGTCTCACTGCTGAGTTTGAATGAGAAGAATGTGTTTACAATGTAATGCACAGCAAACTTTTACATGACATGAAAAAGAGAAAAGTTTCTAGACTGTTTTTTGAGTTTGTGAAGAACTTTCTGAAAGATCAACGCATCATGATCATAATTGATGATTACATGATGATGAAATGCAGCATGAACATTAATATATCACAAGACTCTTTGCTATCATCAATATTATATTTATTTTACAATGTGAACTTGTTAAAAGCATGTAATGACATCAAGCTGAGAACTAGCTTTACAGACTTCGTGAATGACATTAATATCTTGACATACAAAGAGTTTATAAAACGTAATTGCAAAGTTCTTAACAAGATTTATGATAAATGTGAACAGTGATCAAAAATGCATGACATCAAATTCTTGATGACAAAGCATGAGTTGATTCACTTTATAAAAACTTTTAAATGATTCAATATGAAAGTTGATGTAAAGTTGATGAAACATCAGATTAACTCAAAATCAAATATCAGAATCTTGAAAGTTCAATTGAACTTCAAGCTGAAATGAGTAATTCACATGTGTCATGTCAAAGCAAAACTAGTGATTAAACAAAAGATCATGCAGACAATCATTGAGTTTACTTGAAACTCATCAATGATGATGAGTAAACAAATATACATCGTGATGACATGCTTTCTGCTTAGTCACGAAGTCATCATATGATATACATCATAGAGAGTGAAAGATCATTAAAAGAGTCTGAACATCAAACTGAGATCAGTGCAAGAAAAAGCATTGCAACAGATCATTGATGTTTATCATGTAATATCAACAAAGATTTTACAAATGAAAATAAACATGATGTTGATAAATATTCACTTATGAAAGCTGATACAAAGATCAATAATAAACATGAACTCTTGAAAATCAGATGAAGTTATCAAGATGACAATGCGTTGAATTTGTATACTCAAAAAAGATCAAAAATCAAAGCTGTGTAAAATATCTTTACAGTTGAAGCAAAAGTAAATGAAAGAAACACTTGAGTAAACAAAGATGAATTGAAGTCATTTCTACATAGTGATTTTCTAATCAAAGTCATTGAAGATAATTATAGTTGCAAACAAGAAAATATCAATAAAACAACATAATCTTGACACATTCATGTTAAAGTAAAGAGTTTACTTGAATGATAGTGACAGCAAAGATGATGTTACAGCAATCATGATGAGAATGAACTGAGAGTTAAATAAAAGATTGAGAAGATTGACTTTAATCATCACTCATCATGATGAGCTGAAAGAATTAGTTGCAAGAACAAAACATTTTGCAGACGTAGTGACAGTGAATCATGAGTATCATGAAAAGATATATAAAATATACAGTGACAATCAGATCTTTCTGAAAGCAGTGAAAGTCATGACATCAACAAAAGATCAGACACGTCTGTGACAAGTTCAAACTGCACATGAGAACATTTAATTTTAAGAAGTCATGCTGAAGTTACATTAAGTGACAGAACATGCAGAAGTGTTTGAAAATGAAGCAGCAAACAAGATAATTGATGATGTACATATGTTATTTTTATCACTGATCAAGCATCAACGCATTGAGATGATAACACAACTGATGCTCATACAGAAATAAATCAAATAAACATGAAGAGTAGTCTGAAGAAAGAAATTCAACGCAGCTCATTTTCAATATTTGACATCAAAGATGATTCATCAGCATTAAACTAATCATGTTAAGTTGAGTACTTGAGTTTAAGTCGAGTATTCAACTCAAAAAGTATCAAGTTGAATTGAAATTTTTTTGAAAAAGTATCAAGTCAAATTGAGAAGTTGAACTTAAGCACTTGAGTTGAATTGAGAAGCTTGACTCAATAATTCAATTTGAAAACTCGACTTAACTCGACAAGATATTAAATAAATGTAAATAGCTTGATTGAACAGTCTTCATGATTCTCTTCATGACTTTCTATCATGTTTTCTCATCATGACTTTCTATCAAAGTCAAATGATCTTCATGTTTTTTCTTCATGTTTCTCTTCATGTTTCTCTTCATGTTTCTCATCATGACTTTCTTCATGTTTCTCTTCATGTTTTTCTTCATGTTTTTCTTCATGTTCTTCATCATGACTCTCTATCAAATGATCTTCATGTTTCTCTTTATGACTCTCTATCAAATGATCTTCATGTTTCTCTTTATGACTTTCTATCAAATGATTTTCATGTTTCTCTTCATGACTCTCTATTAAAAGATAATGCAAAAAGATAATGCAAAAGTCAAAAATCGGAAAATTTTCTATATTTAACTTTCTTGACATCAAGCTTAAGTTCTTGATGAGTTGAGTTAAATTGACTCAATTTTCAGTTGAATTGAGTCACGTCAAGTTGAAAATATGAGCAATTTGACTTGAGTTGAGTTGAAAATGTGAGCAACTCGACTTGATCTTGATTCAAGTTCAAAATGTCAACTTGAAACTCAACTTAATGATCAGTTTAACTAAGACGCATTATCATGAATGCTTTTGTTCTACTTGATTTCTGACATTGTTTTTCATAATTACTTTATTTGTTTCATTCACTTCTTTTCAAACATTGAATTATCTTAGTTTGTGTAATTGTTTGAATATGATTACATGATTATTATTCTGTCACTTGTAGTGTTTTTTAATCTCATTAAATCAATTTTCATCATGATTTTAATTTGTGATAGACTTTGAATTTATGAATAAAGTGAATATTATTTGTTAAAGTCAGCATTGTTCTTTTAATAATGCATTTAAGTAATGTAACAATATCAATGAAATTTGAATAATTTGATAAAATATGAACTTGTAAAGAATTTGAAAAAGTAAAAAGTATAATATTATTAATAACAATAAATTTATACACTTTTGTGACATCAATTAGATTGACTCATAAAAGACTTTATGCTATTTGTATCAAGTGAACAAAATTCTCTGAGATAGAAAATCACTCGCAGTTTATACAATTGTTTCACACAGTTGAAACAATGAGTTTTGAAACTATGTATCAAATTTGTTCACGTTAATTGCATGTTAAAGAATGAGTGTTTTAGTCACTTTAAATTGCTTCAAGAGCTTTATTTTCATCATCATTTTTGCTACTGCTTTAAGACTCTTCATGATGATGATGATTATTTAATAATTTAAGAAGTTAACATTTTGTAATATTCTTGATTGCAGATGTGATCAGTTCAAGCAATGCATGAGTACATACTTCGTCATCTGATGACTTCATTCATAATCACATTGCAAGCTATTCATGTTTAAAACATTTCTAAAGTGCAGATAAATGTTTAAATCTATGCGTTTAATTCTGATGTACATTGTAAGAATGCTTTTTGCTTTCTGAAAATCATCATGCATCTTTATCATCTTATTGCTCAGATGCAATCTTTGTGCTGAAGTTACATTAACATCTACAATACATTCTTTGTACTTTTCTCATCATTGATTTCATTGATCTTTGTGATACTGCGTTATTGCAATGCTATTACTTGTTGAAATCATTATGAAAAAGAAGATGCATCATCTGCATCTCAACTGTATCTTTGCATCTTCTTAAATGAAAATATTCAGAAGTACTATTTTCTTAATGATGAATGAGTAAGAAATGACGTGATTAACTTTCATCAAACAAATGCATATTAGTTTGCATATTTATCTAATCTCTTATGTTCAATTATTGATTCAACTGTGTAACATGATTT
>JAABVA010006558.1_pt1 | contig 10282 bp, 10 predicted proteins | sample 5560331 | NCBI WGS metagenome assembly JAABVA01 (sample SAMN12812661, study PRJNA571458) | rock metagenome | isolation source: Antarctica rocks | place: Antarctica: Victoria Land, Mt New Zealand sud | collected 2016-01-07 | reverse complement strand
CCTAGCGTCGGCTGAGGAACACACATATGTAGCCAGCTTCTTTCCTGTAGCTACCTTTCTTCCTTAGCATTTATCTTCTAGTTAAATGACACCCCTATCTGACCCGCTCTAGGCAGGCCCCTAACAGGATTCACTTTTCATACTCAGTCAGATGAGCTCAAAGAAATCCTGCTGCAAGCAGCCGACTCAAAAATCTAGACAGTATATTTCGTAGACCAGTTGTATATTGTGCAATCACATCGATAAAATGAACGACGAAGAGCTATGTCCGAGATTGCGAGCTGACCGTGCGAGTAACAGATCACGAGCTTCGCGTTATCGTGAAGTATGTGTGCGCAAAAGCTGTGTCGTGCCTTTGCAGTATGTGTGTGCAACGTCTGTCGAAGCTGTTTCGAATGCATGAAAATGCGATAAACATGCATAACAGCTGCTCGCTCGTGTCTTTGCCGTCGAGACATGTGTGCGTCAAGACTGTGTCATGTCTTGACAATGTATGTGATTGTGACGCATGTAAATCGGCCTGATAATGGGAAAAACCGACTGATTTACTGCGTCACGCATGTCTGTATGTGCGCAAAAGCTGGGTCGTGCCTTCGCAGTGTATGCATGTATGTTGTGTTTGAGCTCAACACGTGATCAAAGTGCTGTTACTGCTCTGTGTGTGTGCGAGCTTCAACGCGCGGGAGGTCACGTTGTTATTGCTTCGCTTTTCGACTGTGTATGAGCTCAACGCGTGGGTAAAGCGCTGTTACTGCTCTGTCGATGTCGATGAGATTGTTCAGCTCTTCTGACAAGCGTAGCTTGCAGAAGGTTCGTAGCCAGCACCTCGTACAGGTAAATCTCGTTGCCGGCCTACATTTTCTTGTATTTACGGCACTTTGTACTATCTATCAATTTACTTCACGAGAGCAATGAAAATTTAACGTGAACAGGAATGCGCACACTTCAAGTCCCTTCCTCAAGCTCCTTGATTCTGCGGTCCAGAAAAGGTAATGTTGACTCTTCTAAACCTCGGAGAACCTCTGCTGTCCTTTTCAGATTCTCTTTTAATTCTGCTACCTGTTGCAGCGTAGTCTCTCTTACTGCCAATGTGCGAGCAAGCTCAGCACTTCTGGCTGACGTAACTGCAGTTGGGGGCGCTGCAATAGGAGTTGGGATGGGGGCGGGGATAGTGATGCCGACTTTCTCCATAGTTTCATCTTTCGATTCGTCGGCGGCTGCAGTGGTGGCGACTGCAGCTAGTGGGGTGGTGGAGCTGGGTGTGGGTATGAGAGGGAGAGAGAAAGACGAGATGGAAGCTTTTCCCAATGGCGGCCCTTGGAGCTCAAGAGGAAGGGGCAAATTGGTGGGCTTGCCATCAACGAAGAACATCGAGTCCCACGATACGCTCTGGTAGAGATGGGAGAAGTTTTCTCTGAGAGCAGGCAGAGCTTCGTCCCACGGGTTTTGTCTGAAGAATTGTGTGAGGTCTCCAACAACCAGCAGACACTCTCGATGTCTTGACATCCAGACATTATGACGATGACGCGACGACAAGAACCCGATGTTATTTTGGCCAGACTTGCAAAGCGACGCGATAACAATATCGGCTTCGCCACCCTGGTTTGCGTCAATGGTACCGCAAGTGACATCGTCCCAATGCTGATCTTTGGCCCGCTGTCTCAATTCTTCCAAGTGCCCTTTGTAGCCGGAGAGTACAAGAATTGACTTTCCAGGAAGGCCCGATTTCTTTAACGCCACGACCAGTGAGCTAATAAACCACGTCTCCTTGATGTTGAGCCAAGACTTGGAGTAGTTCTGTTCGCTATTGCTGTTAGCGATGTTGAAGAAGTATGCGTTGTTGGTCAAATGGACACGACCCTGAGTACTGTGGGTGAACGAAATCCTTTGCAGTTTCGGCATCATATCTTGATAGAACGGGCGGTCTGCCGTGCACTCGTGGGTTTTGACGAGCCCATCGTAATAGACCTTGGACGTTGGCCAATACAATTCTTTGCGTGTTCGATAGTTGACGTCAAGCATAACATGGGGAAAATTACGTTCAAGTAGTTGAGCCATTAACCCGTTCGTGACTGCTAGTCTCCCCGCGTTTGATAGAACCAGCGGCCCAAGTTGCTTTGGATCCCCGGTAAGTACTAAAACAGACGGATTGTAGGCCATCCAAGCTTGTAGTATCTCCCAGATTGTCGCTTGCCCCGCGTCGTCTATAATGAGCGTGTAGACATTAACCTTGCCGACAAGCAACTTCATATCCGAGCTTGCAGCCGTCACACAAATGACTGTGACCTTCTTGTACACTATGATGTCAAGCGTATCTCGCTGGTCAATGAACTCCTGAACATCCGATTCTGCCCGCCCAGTCTTGTCCTCTTGTTCGGCACCAAGCAGGTATACTCTCCACCTGGATCGGTTCGTCCTTGCAATGCGTAGACGATGTGCCTGTAATGAGAATTCGTTCAATACAGGATCATCGTCATTCTTGTCCATTCTGCCAAGCTCGGCAAGGTTTTCAGACTTCACTCTAAGGATTAGACTTTTGGAGTCGACGCCGAGCTCATTGAACGTGTCAATGACTTTGAGAGTAGCGACATCAACAGCTCTATTCGTTGAGGCCGTGATCATTGTGATTGTGCCAAGAGTGGCCTGCTCCCAAAGCATGTACACAAGTCTTGCAATCGTCGTGGATTTCCCTGTGGCTGGGGGGCCTTGAAGTACGATTAGGCCGTTGGTAAGGTTGTCGAAAACCAGGCGACAGAATTCCATAGCTTTGTCGTTGAGTCGCCATGCTGGATTGATAGACGGCGTAGCGAGCCCAGGCTTTAATGGGATGCGATGTGCAGCCCTGGAAAACTCCTTTTGCTGAAGTAAAACTGGAGTAATCTTAACATTTAGATTGGCCTCGGGGTGTGCCTCTTGGTCCATGGCCGATAACACTCCAGCCTCTTTCTCAAAAGCCTGTTGAGCTTTGCGTATGGCTTTGCTCTGCCGTTCTGCGGTGGGATCTTCCGTACTAAGCTTTACTCGAACTTTCTCGGCGCGATAACCCTGAAGTCGTTGAAGCTGGGTGTCGGACAGCAAATTTTCACAGATCGCCTTAATTTCATTGGACTTTTTCTCCCAAGAGATAACCTTGAAGCTCCACCCCTTGTCTTTTGAGGTTCTGTTCGGTGGTGCGTTCTCCTTCTTGAAGATACCTTCATCCGTGCTGAGATCAATCTTTGCGCCCCGGCCAACATCCCATTTGAGGAGCGAAGGTGGTTGGATTGTAGCCATGAGGCGTCCACTGACGTGAAGCTCAGGTTCGCCTAGCTCGACTATGCACCCTTCCTTTGAAAGCATCTCCAGTTCCTTAGCCTTATGCTCACTTTCACCTAGATGACCTTCTCGAAGTAGTTCGATGTACTTTGCATGGTTGTTTTTTGGCGTGTCCATGTAATAACCTTCGAGGATCGCCCTTAGGTTCTCCGGCTTCCATTGTGGATTTACGCTCTGATTTTTGATCGTTATTTTAACGAATCTGACCTGATCCATCCTCCACTGTGATCGCATTTTGAGCTCGCTTACAGGACGAGTACTTGTAGGAGTTCCCGTGTCTATGAGTTTCAGCGCTCCTGGCTTTGTAAGACTTAGGCCCAGAACGAAGGAGTCATCATCCGTAAGTCTTTTGTGCCAGTTGTATGTGCCATATTCGAGGACGAAATGAGATCCAACCCGAGCCGTTCCCTCTTTGTCCATGATGTATGCCTCCCGGATCGTAATGCTACCCAAGGCTGAGTCGAAACCGACACTAACGCTATACAACGCATTGTCTTTATTCTTAAGAGGGTCGATCTTCAGGTTTTGAAGGACTTTGTCGAAGATCGGACCTTTATCTCCTGTCTTTGCTGCAAACTCGAGTATGAAATCGAATGTGGACTTGAGCTCCACATTGTTGGCTCTGCGCTCCTTGGATGTGGACATTACGAATGAGAGAAGTTCAAACAAAGATACAAAGAACAAAGGCAAGCGTCAAAGGTGTTAGAGGAAGTGCAGGGCAAATCCTCATCGATAGAAGGTTTAATGATTGGTCGACTGCGTCCTTGAGCTGCTGTGTGGTGCAAGCATCTATGATAGTAGAGGAAATGCGGGGCAAATCCTCACAAAAGGAGGCTTGACGGTGGCCGACTGCGTTCTTGTAGTGCAAGCATCTACGATAGTAGAGGAAATGCAGGGCAGATCCTCACCAGAGGAGGCTTGGTGGTGGTTCGAATGAGGGCTCGGGCTGTACGCAACGCAAAGAAAGTGAGAGTTACTCTAACGTTGGGGGGTGTTGGTAAAGGTTACTCTGAAAGGAGCTATACCTAAAAGAGGTTTTTCAGATATTCATGCAAACCTTTAAAACAGCTGAAGCATTTTACATAACACTGCTCTTTTCAGTGAAGCTGCATCAGATAAGCGGTAGTAAGGTAAGGAATGCTGGTACTATGCAATATGAAAAGTCTACGAGAGTTATGGTATTGGGTTCTGAGCCGCTAAAGAGAGAATACTCTCTGACCTGCCCAACGGTATTGTGAGTGGGAGCTGCTGGGCCTGTAGGGTGGAATTTGTTACGGCACTGATGCAGAGCGTCTTCTCAGCTTGCGACGAAATCGACGAGTTCCCTAAAATCGATCTTGTCAGCTTTTGAATCTTCGACGCGAGTGCATAAGAGGATCTCTCACTTCTCATTCGACCTCGTAGACTTGGTGGGTGGCAGAACCCAACAACCGGCTTGTTTACCTTTTAATGAAACTCCAGCTGGCATAACACCATGTGCTGCCCCATGGCCCTGGGGCATGTTCTCCGAGGTTTAGAGTGTGGTTTGCGATGAGTTTTGAGCATTCGAAAGTGTTGTGATGGTCTGGAGCCAACTGGAGGCCCCGAGAATCAGACGATGCTAGCCTCCTTGTTCAGGCCAGGAAGATACAAGCCAATACTTTCTCTCTTTATGCATCCAAAAAATTCTCTGACACTCAGAGAAGCGACGACGATTGTGTTTGCGACACCAAGAGCCTATACAGCAATATCTATCGCTATAATTATCATCTCTTCATCAACAAGTGGCTCGTCTGTGAGTTGATGAGCATGTTCTTCAGCATCAGTGAATACGTGTCATCTCTTCTGTCTTCGTATGCAAGAATTTCTCTTTAATAATTTTGCAGTTTAGTGACAAAAGTTTGTTGTTGTCAGATTTCGCAAGATTCTACGAAATCGACGAGTCGAGAGTTCAAGCTATCTTCTGACGCATATTCGCTCTTTTGCTATCAAATTGTGAGATCTTGAAGGAATTCATACAGTTCGAGATTGTCGAATGATTTTGAGAATGTGATTCGTCTGTAGGCGATGTTGCGAACATGGTTGTGAACCCGCTCGAAGACGCTGCTACCTTACTTATGCTTAAATAAATGAGGGATTTCTTGTTTCAGAGACGACTATCTTTTGTTATGAAGCTCTGCTGAGAAAAGAGTAATAGTGGAGTATGCGCTGTCTATAAGGTAGGTAGGTTATAGATCTAAGGACTCATGCTTTAGACGTTCTATGTACTTTGGCCTTCCCGAAAACGCACGCTTTACACCTCCACGCTCAAAAATAATTCTATATCGTTCCAGTATCACTTCAAGCCGCGAGATGGGACTGTCAAGTAGAGTGAAAGCCGGATCACAAGCTAGAAGACGACGGTCCTGATTGTTGTCACGAATCTACCCTTACGTTTGTCATACTAGTCTCGAAGAATGGACGGTCTGTCGGCTGCTTCGGGCATCATTGCTATAGCCTCTCTGGCAATACAGCTGGTAGATAGCGTGAACAGACTGTAAATTGCGGAAATCTTTGAGGCACTCGAGAACCTTGAAGGATCAGGAGGTTGCTAACTCCCAATATATCTAGCCACGAGTTCGTTGGTTCGCTCAAAGAAGCTCCAAAGGAAATCGAGTCGATTAACGCCAGTTTGTCGGTAGTGTCTTCCATTCTCGACGACATCTGGCGCGAAAATCCCCAAACAAAGCAGGATGCAGTACTCACTGCCGCTCTTGTTGAATGCGAGCAGCATGTGGGTGCTCTTAATTCCATTGCGGAGGATCTCGATCCTGGCTTCACCGCTGCAAGCCCACTGGGGCGAACTTGGACCGCAGTGAGAGCGGTCAAGAAGGGTGATAAAATCAGAAAATTTCAAGGGCGATTGGAGCAAGCAAAGATCACTTTAGTTATGGCACGGCAGGAATCAGCGAGGTGAGTTTAATGTGCTTGTAGGCGTCAAGAGGGCTGAAGGTAGAAATTCTACAACCACGACTACGACTGAATATAAAATTCCAGACGCCTCCAACTCGAACACCATGAGTCTCAGCAACAAGCTCTATCAGATGTAACCCACGCATTGGAGAACTTGCAAGCTCAGACATCCTACCAAAGTGAGATTATTAGCGCGTACTATACCAATCGTGAAGACTATCTGGAGGATGTATTTCGGGAAATACGTCGAGTATCGTCATCGTGGGCGAACCCAATCATGCGTTCGCAATTAGAAAGGAAGCTTCGAGAGGCAGTACGTAGCACGCTTGACAGCTTACCAGAGAAACAGGATCTCGCTGGGTCGGAGACCGAATCAGCGGGCGGTGAAAAATCTAGAATCCCAGTTGGGGCGCCATCGTGCTCAACCGGTTCACGGCCATGGAAGCGCGAATGCGTTGCTAGAGCGGGTTCGACACTCTCCACAATATTTGGGCAAATCCATTGTTCATCGCAAGCGTATCGTATCCTCCGTCCGGGATACGGAACCTCGCTTGACAAGGCGAACAGCCATCAGCGTAGAGATTACATTATTGAGTCCTCGTTCTGGCTCGTTCCATCAGCGTGGCTCGTCAAGTTCGGTATGGCCTACGCAATCCACGTACAAGTGGCACGATCAAGTCATGCCGGGTGGAATCATGTATTAAAGTCTTTCAATGTATGTTTGTTGTTGGAGCTTTCGCATAGTCCAACTGTCTTGCTGGAAAGCGCTGACAAGACTCAGCTTGCACCAGACGCTGCGTTGATCTTCGACTTTTGCCAAAGTGGAAACATTGACGGAGTAAGGACGATGTTCTCGAAGGGGTTGGCCTCAGTCCGAGATGTCAATTCGGAAGGGGCTACTCCATTGCACGTTAGTCGAGTGTCTTTCATTCTACAACTCGTCTCCCTTCTTGATATTTTGCCTTTCACTATAGTGGGTTGTAATGATTGAGTTAGGTTGCCGCGGCAAATTACCATCCACAGCTGTGTGGCTTGCTCATACAGGAAGGAGCCGATCGCTCTGCAACAAAATGGATTGCTTGGCAACAGTAAGTTTGTCCCATCCGGTCCACCAGACAGTGTTCTGACGTTCTCCACCGAACACCATTTTCGAGCGCTGTCTACACGTCTGACCAGGATTACTCACTCCTCGGCGTTCAGAAAGAGCACAGACAGATCGAGACTTTTCGAGTATTCCTAAGCGCAGGTGAAGAGATTGATGATGAGAATTCAAGCATGGATCTGCAGCTTTCAAGCTTCTGTGATAGAGCGCTTATCGATCAAGGAGTTGTGAAAGGGTCAGACTTCGTTTACCCGTCAGTATGGCTCCTGGAGCAGGTTCTCTCGACCGCTAAACAAAGTACCTTTTTATTTGGCTACGAATGGTGGTTATGGAGGCTTACCGATGCCATGACCAAAACTCCAAACCAAAAACCATTCATGGAGGTTCTCAAGCATTGTAGCACTGCCGTCATTGAGGCGGCGATGATCCATTGGGTCTGGTTGCTCGATTTTCCTGATAGAGCTCATGTACGAAGAACAAAGTTAATCGACTTTGAGCTGATGTATGAAAAGTTAGGCAATCTCCATTTCAAGGCCAAAGCTTTCAATTCAGATATTGAAGATAAGGAAACGTCACCTCTGGCAATGGCGATGCAAAAATCGCAATCTTTTAGCAGGTTCCGTACCATCCTCAAAAAGCTTGAGATCGACATCAAAACCTTCGTACATGAAGAAGCTGAATACCTTGAAGATGGATGGACAGAGGAGAGCTTACTAGCCTTGTTCATGGACGATTACCAGCCGATCCTCCATGGAGACCTTTCCTGCGTTTGGTGTGAACGAAAGCATCTCTGGGTAACGCTGGGGCATCCAGAGTGCTTGTGGGAACAAAGAATGGAACGCATAAAAGCCGGCAAAGATCCAGCGGGTCCGTTTTCGGAGGACGAGATTCGCGTCCAACAGGAGTGGGATGCGTACATATCTAGATTCGTCGACCAGGGCATTTGCGCACAGTGCCAGAAACGAGGACGATCGATTAAGATTCAGGAAGACAGTGTGGCGTCGGTGGTCAAGCTTGGGCTCACTACGCCACTCGATAACTTGGAGTGAGAACAGAGGCGCGTTTCCTGAAGAAAATAGGGTATTCTATAGTGTCAGATTCACATCGCACATTGTCTCTCTGGGTGGTAGTGGGGTTTGTTCCTTCTATGAATCACCCATTGTAGAATAGTCAACTACCCTGACAGAGTATTGAAGTCGTTGTACGTCAAGCGTTACATCAGGTGACCGGAAATCACCTGACCGATCATTGAAATTTCCATTGACCTGCTTACCGGTTTACCGGTTTACCTGTACACACTGTATGCTTCGTATATGCTTCATAGCACATGCTAATTAGTTCAATAGAAAGCACTCTTCATGGCTCGATACCAAACTCCCTATCAAACTCCCTATCGAACTCCCTACCAAACTCCCTACCAAACTCCCTACTAAACTCCTTATCGAGCTGTCTATCGAACTCTCTACATGCTTCAAAATACGCGTCGGTCGGGCGCATAACACACGTCAAACAGTGCTTCCAACAATGCTTCCTACATGGCTTCCTACCTCATTAGCTTCTTCATTGCTTTCCCTATTTACACCCCCGTTTGCTTCCCCATCGCAAAGCTTCATCGAGTCCTTCGTCTTACCTGTTTCGCATAGAAGAAAGGACTAGATCAACTATTGTTACGGAGAAGAGCTTGGAATAACGATAACGGGTCCCCTACATCCCATTGACTTCCCCATTGGCTTCCCCATTGGCTTCCGATAGACCACATATGGAGCACTGGATAGGCCACATATGAAGCACTGGGTAGGTCACATATGAAGCACTGGATATACCACATATGGAGCACTGGATAGGTCACATGTGGAGCACTGGGTAGGTCACATATGAAGGACTGGATATACTACATATGGAGCACTGGGTACGCCACATATGGAGCACTGGGTACGCCACATATGGAGCACTGAATATACTACATATGGAGCACTGGATAGATCACATATGGAGCACTGGATATACTACATATGAAGCACTGGGTACGTCACATATGGAGCACTGGATAGGTCACATATGGAGCACTGAATATACTACATATGAAGCACTGGGTACGTCGCATATGGAGCACTGGATAGGCCACATATGAAGCACTGGATAGGTCACATATGGAGCACTGAATATACTACATATGAAGCACTGGGTACGTCGCATATGGAGCACTGGATAGACCACATATGGAGCACTGGATAGATCACATATGGAGCACTGGATAGGTCACATATGGAGCACTGGATAGGTCACATATGGAGCACTGAATATACTACAAATGAAGCACTGGGTACGTCGCATATGGAGCACTGGATAGGCCACATATGAAGCACTGGGTACGTCACATATGGAGCACTGGATATACCACATATGGAGCACTGGATAGGTCACATATGAAGCACTGGGTAGGTCACATATGAAGCACTGAATAGACCACATATGAAGCACTGGGTACGTCACATATGGAGCACTGAATAGGTCACATATGGAGCACTGGATATACTACATATGAAGCACTGGGTACGTCACATATGGGGCACTGAGTAGATCACATGTGAAGCATGTATAAAGCACTGTATGAGACATCTATAAAGCTCTGTATGACATTCAGATCATGTACGAAGTGCAGTGTAATTGATTCTACTGATTTCTACGAATTCTGCACTATTTGAAGATTTACACTCAATTTTGATGAGACTCGGCAAATGTCTGTGCATAATTAACTAGGTTCGTTGGCTGCCCGAGCAAGTCTGTTACCAATGGAAAGCAACGCGGTTTTCAGCTATTGCTGACTCAGAACTTATTGGTTATTGCGATCGTATAATAGGTTAATTACTAATTAATTTGACTAACTAAATAATAGCTATTTACACAATTTAATATATGCGCTGGGAAAGTCAA
>JAABVA010006555.1_pt1 | contig 10284 bp, 7 predicted proteins | sample 5560331 | NCBI WGS metagenome assembly JAABVA01 (sample SAMN12812661, study PRJNA571458) | rock metagenome | isolation source: Antarctica rocks | place: Antarctica: Victoria Land, Mt New Zealand sud | collected 2016-01-07 | reverse complement strand
CAGCGGCGTGTCGCAGCAAGGTGGTCAGGGACGGTCGCTGGCCTTCACGAGCCAGAATGGTTCGGTGGAACTGGATGACCTGAAACAGGTTCATTGAGAAGCAGGCGTGGGGCATGCCGCCCTTCGAGGACATTGCTCCACACCTTCCTCCTCGGGATGCAGCCGCTGCCGTCCCGTGACGCCCGTCGGCCCAACCCGGCGATCTCGGTTTGTTTGTCCCATGGTCCCTGTGTGGCAGGACCACGCTGCCGCCGTGGCGCCTGGACTGCACTTTCGGGTTCGAGCCACGGGTTCCAGGGAGTGCGACCCGGCCTGCTGCTGGCCTCAGGCAGGCAATAGGGGTTCGTCTTGGTCTGCCGCTACCCCCGCTCGCCCGTCCGGCGGGCTGTCACGGCGTGGCCCGGAGCTGGTCCGTCCGTCGAGCCGCAGCCACTCGCGCAGCTTGGTCCAGCGGCGGCGGGCGCCGTTGTTCCTGACCGCCATGGCCAGCGCTTTCTGCTGTCCCACGATGACCACCAGCCGCTTGCCGCGGGTGACGCCGGTATAGAGCAGGTTGCGCGCCAGCATGGCGTAGTGCTGGGTGGCGAGCGGGATCACGACGACCGGATACTCGGACCCCTGCGCCTTGTGGATGGTCGCCGCATAGGCCAGCACCAGCTCGTCCAGCTCGCCGAAGCCATACTCCACCGCGCGCCCCTCGAAGCTGACGGTGAGCACGCCCTCTTCGGTGTCGATCGCGCTGATGATCCCGAGGTCGCCGTTGAACACGTCGCGCTCGTAGTCGTTCGTGACCTGCATCACCTTGTCGCCGGGGCAAAAGGTCCAGCCGAAGCGCTCGACCCGCTCGGCCCCTGGCGGGTTCAGCGCCCGCTGCAGCTCGATGTTGAGCGCCCGTGCGCCGAGGCTGCCGCGGTTCATCGGGCACAGCACCTGCACGTCGCGGACGGGATCAAGCCCGAAGCGCGCCGGCACGCGGTCGCGCACCACGGCCAGCAGCTTGCGCAGGGCGTCGTCCGGCTCCTCGGCCGGCACGAAGAAGAAGTCGGACCCCTCCACCGCGGCCAGCTCCGGCATCTGCCCACGGTTGATGCGGTGCGCCGTGGTGATGATCCGGCTCGCGGCCGCCTGGCGGAACACCTCGGTGAGCCGGATCACCGGGACGGCGCCCGAGGCGATCACGTCGGCCAGCACCTGGCCCGGCCCCACGCTCGGCAACTGGTCGGCGTCGCCCACCAGCAGCAGCGCCGCCCCGTCCGGCAGCGCCTGCAGCAAGGACCGCATCAGCGGCACATCGACCATGCTGCACTCGTCCACCACCAGCAGGCCGCAGCCGAGCGGGTGCATGGCGTCGCGCTTGAAGCCGCCGGTCTTGGGGTCGGCTTCCAGCAGGCGGTGGACCGTCCGGGCCTCCAGCCCGGTGCTCTCGGCCAGGCGCTTGGCCGCCCGGCCGGTGGGCGCACACAGCGCCACCTGCACGCCCTTGGCGCAGAGCACCTGCAGGATGGACCGCACCAGCGTGGTCTTGCCGACACCCGGGCCGCCGGTGATCACCAGCACCTTGGTCCTGACCGCACGGCGCAGCGCTTCGGCCTGGCTCGGCGCCAAGGCCAGCCCCGTCTCCGCCTCCACCCAGGGGATCGCCCGTGCCGCATCGATCGCTGGCCAGGGCGGGGGGCGCTTCGACAACACGCCGATCCGTTCGGCGATCGCCTGCTCCGAGCGGTAGAGCCCGGCCAGGAACACGCAAGCCTCGCCGCCCACGGTGTCGGCCACCAGCTCGCCGTCGCGCAGCTCCAGCCCGAGCGCCGTCTCGATCAGCCCGGCCTCCACCTCGATCAGCTCGGACGTGCTGCGGGTCAGCTCGGCCACCGGAAGGCCGCAGTGCCCCTGCCCCGTCGCCTCGGCCAAGCCGAACGACAGCCCGGCGCGCACCCGGATCATCGCCGTCCTCTCGATGCCGAGCTTGGCCGCGACCTGGTCCGCGGTGCGGAAGCCGATGCCGCGTATGTCGCGCGCCAAGCGGTAGGGGTTCTCGGTGATCAGCGCGATCGCCTGCTGGCCGTAGGTCTTGAAGATGCGCACCGCCCGTGACGTGCCGACGCCATTGGCGTGCAGGAACAGCATGATCTCTCGGATCGCCTTCTGCTCGGACCAACCGGCGACGATGCGCGCCGCGCGCTTCGCGCCGATGCCGCCCACCTCGCGCAGCCGCGCCGGCTCCTGCTCGATCAGGTCGAACACCTGCTCGCCGAACGCGCGTACCAGGGCGCGGGCGTAGGCGGGGCCGATGCCACGGATCATGCCGGACCCTAGGTACTTTTCGATGCCCTCCAGCGTAGTCGGCTGCGTGGTCGTGACCTGGGTTGCCTTGAACTGCAAGCCATGCTCGCGGTCGGTGGTCCACAACCCGGTCGCGCTGATGAACTCGCCGGCGTTGATCGTGGCGGCGTGCCCGACCACGGCCACCAGGTCCCGCTGCCCGCGCGCCTTGACCCGCAGCACGCAGAAGCCGTTCTCGGCGTTGTGGTAGGTGACGCGCTCCACCAGCCCGGACAGCGTTTCCGTCGGTGTTGCCGTTTTGCTCCCGACCGCCTGATCCAGATCCTTGGTCTCCCTAGCTTCGGCGAGCAGAGTAGAGGATTGCACCTTCCATTTGCCATCACCGCTGGGTGTCGTGAATCCGTACGTTTTTCAGATCGGCACTTTTGGCACGGAGGTTACGACAAGGCCCATGTGCGCGTTCCAATTCGGAGGGACCGGGCTGTTATCCAAGGCCTGTCTCGGCGGACAAGGGAACAGCGCTGCTGCCAACATACCGTGGCAGGGCGCCGTGCTTCGGTTGGTCCTGCCCAGCCCTAATCCCTGGTTGAGGCCGGGTCGATGCCGAGTTCCTGGCGGACGTGCGCGAACTTGGTCGGGTCGGCCAGGCGCTTGTCGGCCATGATCGCCCGCAGCGCCGCAAGCCCTGCTTCTGTGAACACCAGCCGCGGCAACCGCCCCGTAGCGTCCAGCCGCATCAGCCCGCGCTCCAGCAGGCCAGCTGCGGCCCGCGGCACCTTCGGCTGGCCTGCCTGCGGACCGCCCCGCCATGTCCTAAGCTGAAAGCCCTCGGCGACGGTCGGCAGTGTTGAGAAGAACATGTCGAGTTCGCGTCGTATGTAGTCCCGCTCGCCTGGCGTGAGGACGGCAGAGGCGGCGGAGGGTTCAGGCGCGGTCATGGCCGCTGCCATAGCACGCGGGGTTGGACGCACTGTCGTGTCTCCGATGCGTCCGGTTTTCGCACCCGCGTCCGCGGGGGCGGCTGCGGCACTGCGCCACTTGCCGCATCACCCCGCCAGGAGCGCCAGGTCGGACACGTCCTGCTTTCGCTGCATGGCCCGGCGCTCGTAGCTGGCCTGGGTCTTGGTGCAGACCAGGCTGTAGGGCCGTCCGCGGCGGTCCGTCACCGTGTCCACGTCGCTGCCTGTCGCCCGGATCGTGCCCTCGACGTGGCTGCGGTCTGCTTCGGCCGCCTTCAGCACCCATGTCGCACGCCCCGGGTCGTCCAGGAACCGCGCCAGTTCGGTGCAGCGCGGGCACCGGCACGGCAGCGTGCTGTCCCGGCGCAGGTCGGACGGGGGTGCCAGCGGCTCCGCGGCACGGGCGCTCAGGTGCGCCACGCAAGCCGCACGCAGCGGGCCGGCGCCCGGAGCGTCCGCAGGCAGGTCCCGGGCCGCAGGCACCAGGACGGCGTCCATCCCGTAGATGCCGGGCCAGGCCAGTAGGTGCGCCACGGCCTGCCCGGCCAGCGCCGGGTCCACCGCGCCCAGCCCGGCCAAGAGGTCAAGGACGGTGCGCGGCACCACAGCCGCGGGCCGCTGCCAGGACGGGGCAGGTGCCGTATGCGCGGGGTCGCCCGGCATCGCCGCCAGCAGCGCAGCCGCAGCCCCATGCAGGCCGGCTGGCCCCCAGGCCGCGGCCGCCCGCGCCAGCAGCCCGGCGCACGCAGTGAAAGCCGTGTCCGCCGTGCCGCGCACGACCTGCTCCACCAGCGCCGCACGCTCCGGCGGCGACAAGCGGCCCAGGGCGTCCAGGATGGCAGCGGCGTCGCGCGGGTCATGGCCGCCCGCGGCAATCACATCGGTCAGCATCCGCCGGATCAGGACGTCATCGCCCAGCGCCGACAGGACTGCCAGCATCCGGGCAGTGCTGGTTGCGCCGTCGCCGCGCGCGGACCAGGGATAGTAGTTCTGCCAACCCTGCAGCATCGCCGTGCCGAGGTCGTGCGCCTCCCTCCGCAGCGGGGCGGCACGGTCCCCGCCCGCCGCGGCCCAGCGCCGGGCCAGGTCTTCCAGGTAGGGCAAGGTCACGGACAGGCCGGCCTGGGCCAGCACGGCAGGCAGGCGCCCGGACGGCCACAGCACCAGGGCGGCGCGGCGGTAGGTCCGCTCGAACGAGGCGCCCTCGTTGCCCGTTGCCTCGCGGAAGCTCTGCTCGTCGGGCGCCAGGTCGTCGCAGGCGCCAGGCGGGGACAGCTCGTCCTCCTCCTCGACGGGGATGCTGCCGATGGCGGGGGCGCCGCCGTCCAGGCCGCGCCAGTCCGACAGGGCCACGTCGCGGTTGCTGACCTCGACGACCTCGAAGCTGTCCTCGCCCTCATCCTCGCGGCCGCCGCGGCGCCAGCCGTAGCTGCCGGTGTACTCGGCTGGGCCGTTCTCCTCGATGGTCAGCAGCGCCAGATGCAGGTCGCACCGGGCGTGCGAAGCCGCCGCCGCCAGCACGCCGGCCACCGCCGCATCGGCGCTCTTCAGCGCGGCAAAGCCCAGCTCGGCCGGCGTGTAGGCGTGCTCCAGCGGCAGGACCAGCTTCACCGGCCCATCCGGGTCCCAGTTCCGCAGCAGCGCCGCGGCGCGGCCTTGCTCCGGCCGGTGGTCCGGCGGTTCGGGCGGGCGTCCGCCGGGGCGGACCAGGTTATAGACCAGCGTGAGGCGGAACCCCTGCGTGATCGGCAGCACCTCGTGCACGCAATCGGCGTAGAACGCGGCGAATGCGGCCTCCGCCGGGTCGGTGCAGCGCAAGCTGAGCCGGGCCTCTTGCCCGGCGTGGCGCACCACGAGGTCGCCGCCGTCGTGCGGGGAGGGCAGGACCACCACCAGGGTCGCGAACATGCCCGGTGCCTTCTCGGTGTCGCGGTGGCCCACGAAGAAGCCGCCCTCCCCGTAGAGCAGCAGCTTGTAGAACTCGGCGGAGACCGGCCCGGTGACGCCCAGGCCCTCCGCCGCGCGGGCGACGATGCCGTCGAGGGTCCGTGCCCAGTGCCGCCCGCCGATCCGCACCCGGCTTGGGGCAACCTGCCAGCAGCGGCGCACCGCCGGGTCGATCAGGGTGTCCTGGCCGCGCCCGAACGGCGCCGGCTCAGCCGCGGCGGCAAGCTGCGAGGCCTGCCCGGGCAGCAGCGGCAGGGCGATGGAGCCGACCCCCTCCACCTCCAACGACGGCGGGAGCAGCTCGGCCGTGCCCGAGGCGTGGAACGAGCCGGGGCGGTCCACTGTGCGAAGCAGGTCGGCAAGGGATTCGGCGAGCATCGGCATGGGGATGAGATGGTGCAGGCGTCCGCGGGACACCAGGGGCTGCGACCGGCGAGTGCCAGCCGCATGGATGTGAGAGCAGCCCAAGCGGGATGGGCGGCCGGCGCGCTGGTCCATGGTGACCTGGTTGAACATGGCAGGTTGCCGCTGCCTTAACCAAGTCCCTTGGCATAGCGGCGCAGCAGATCGGCCACCTCGGCAGCCATGTCGGCCAGGGGCGTCGGGCCGCTCAGAACCTCAAGCGCGATGTCCGCCCGCGAGAACAGCCCGATACAGACCTGGTCGGGATCATGGCGCGACGCGTAGGTGATGCCGTCCGGCTGTTCCGGATGGTTGAACAATGCGTCTGCCCAGGCGCCGCAGGGCCCATACGGCCCGGTGCTGATCGCATTGTCCGTCCCGAGCGCCTGCAACCCGCGCCCGCGCATCTCGACGAGCCGGACCGTGCGGGACACGCCCAGCACTGACACCGCACGGCTGCTGATCTCCACAGGGTCTATGAGCTGCCGCTGCGGGTTGCGGAGAGCTGTTTCGGCGAACGCCCCTTCGAGCGACTGCGCCATGTAGAGCACCCCGAAGCTGCCGCTTGGGCTGTCGAACCGCCCGATCGGGTCCTTCCCTGCGCCAGGCGAAAAGAAGACCGGGCCGAAGCCGTTGCGATGGACACGAACCAGGGAACTGCCTGCTGCAAGCTCCAGGATCGGAAGCGCCACCGTCGCGAGCCAAGCCGAAGGGAGAGGTGCAACCCCAGCGGGACCACGCCCACCCGTGGTCATCCGAACGCATCGGTCCCATGGCTTCGGACAATGCGCCGCACCTCGTCCATGGCGCCACCGCCAAGGCGCAACGCCTCAAGAGGGGTGAGACCACCCAGGGCATCATCCTTTGCCAGCAGGAAGCTGAGCTGTGCCCAAGGGCCTAGAGCGGCCAAGCCCTCCAGCACGATGGCCAGCCCGGGGACTACCTGGCCGTCCTCCCCAATCTGGGCTGCCGGGTAACGCCAATCGCTCGCGATCCGGACGCCGAGCAGCTGGAGGCTGCGCCGCCGCTTGTCGACGGCCTGGCGGGAGATGCCGCCCAGTGCGCGGCCGGCCTCGTCGGCTGAGAGAAGGCCGCCGGCCTCAACCGACAAGCGTTCCCGCTCCACCGCGCCCCGTGCCCATGCATCCGCCAAGGGATCAAGCGGGCGGGCAGATGCGAATGCAGCGGGGTCGCCGAGCGCCCGAGCGACTGCACCGAAATCCGTGGGCGCCGACAGAGCCTCACCCAGGGCCTCGACGGTGGCCGAGCGCGCGATGTGTTCTATGGCGTGTTCTGCGCGACGCCGAAAGGCATCCCGAACGACTTCACCGGGATCGCGTCGCTGGGCCGAAGCCGGCGGCTTCGGCACGTCATGTTGCTGGCCTCGCGTCGGCATCATAACCTCGGTTGCGCTAGTATTGACATAGGCATTCTAGATATGAAGTCAATCTGAGCGGGCCAGGAAAACCAATGGAAGTCAGGATGGCAACAATATTTACGGCCCGAGTCCCCTTGTTTGCCTTCCGTGTGCCTGACGGCAAGGTCACCATAACGTTGAAGCTGCCCAACGCGAGATGCACGACGGCAGTCATCGTGGTGGCTGATCTTGGCTTTGGCCATTTTCGGGCTGCTGTCGGACCTGAGTCGCTTGTGATCGAGCCTGGGACTTTCGGCTGAGGCGGTGTTCGCAAATTTCTCCCCGACGTGGAGTTGGGAGCGAGCAGATGTCGGTAGAACGGACGGACGACACGGCGCAGACAACGTTGCGCTCCTGGGTGGAGCCGTTCAGCGCGGCGTTGGTGCGCCAACTTGGCAGCACGTACTCGCTCTTATCGTTGGCGCGATCCTGAGCCCCGGGCGACGCACCGTCGCCGCTGCTCTGCGCGTCACGGGCCTCGACCAAGATCCACGCTTCACGAACTACCACCGGGTTCTCAACCGCAATCGCTGGTCGAGCCTGCGGCTCGCGCGCTGCCTGTGCCGTTTGCTGGTCAACACCTTCGTCCCCGACGGTCCCAAAGATCGCGGCACGGGGCATCTACCGCGATCCGGTTCGCTCCTCGCAGGGCCACTTCGCCAAGGCGAGCGGCCTGCGCTGGCTCTCGGTTATGCTGCTGCCCAACGTTCCATGGGCGAAGATGGCCAAGGTTCCGACCGCGTAGCGGGTGGAAAGCCATCGGAGAGGCTCTTATTGGGTTCCGGGGTGGTGAGGCCGGGACCCAACAAGAGCCAGCCAGGAGATAGGCCTCCGTCATGGAGAGCTTCGAGAGAGTGGCCTCCGTCCTAACACTCACGCCGGGGTAGAGCGGGAGCTGCGCTTGCGAGCGCAGATCCCTCCCTCCAGGTTAATTGGCGGCAGCCCAGTTCAGGATTGCCTTGTTGGCCAGGTTCGGCTGTTCGAAGATGCTGGCGTGTGATGCACCGAGAATGACAGCAAGCTGCGCGTTCGGGATCGCCGCCTTCGTCATCTGCGAGATTGGGAACGCGTAGACCGGGTCCTCGAGACCGATCAAGACCAAGGTCGGCACGGCGATGGAGCCGAGCAGGCTCATGTAGTCGGGCCGGGTCGCCAGCGCCTGGCCTCCTCCGAGCACGCCGTTGAGCGACGCTTCGGCCAAAATGTTCATCATCGTGGTCGACTTGGCGGTGTCCACGGCACGTGTGGCACCGGTCAGCAGCTGGGGCTCGATGATCGGCACGATGGAGGAGACGCCAACGTTGGCGCCTTGCTCCCTGTAACCCTGCCACTCTCCTTTCTCGACGAATGACGCCGCCATCGGGTTGGTGTCGATCAGAAGCATGCCGGCGAAGCGCTGGGGCTGTTCCTTATACATTTCCAGCGTTATCTGGCCCCCCATGGAGTGACCGCCGATGACCGCGGTCTGGATCCCGAGCTGGTCCAGCAGGGCCAGCATGTCGTGCGCGTAGGTCTCGATTGACGCGTTCTCATCGGGCGCCTGGCTCTTTCCGAAGCCGCGCAGATCGGGGGTGATCACCTGGAAGCGGCTGCTGAGCCCTGTAAGCTGCGACTGATAGAGCTGACCCGACAGCGGAAAGCCGTGGATCAGCAGCAACGGCGTGCCCTGACCGGCAACCTGGTAGAAGATACGGGCCCCGTTGACATCGACATAGGCTCCCTTGCGCTGGTCGGCCTGGGCCGCCTCGGCAGGCGTGGGCGGAGGCGTCAGCGGAGGCGTCAGCGGAGGCGTCAGCGGAGGCGTCAGCGGAGGCAAGTATTGTGCGAGCTGCTCGGCTGTTGGCAACTGCTGGGCAACGCCCGGCGCGGTCAGCAACGGCATCCCGCCAAGCAGGATCGACATGCCGACCAGGAGATTAGATTTAAGCTTCACTTGCTGTGTTCCCTGTGACCATTATGATATGAATTCTTGAGAGATACCGAGACTGCCGTCATTTAATCAATATAAAGTATCAAGTCCGGTTCACTCGCTCTACCTCTAGACGATATGCCGAGTATTTCATCCGCCTCGCTAGAGCAGTCCACTTCCAATTCTAGGAAGTGACCATGCTGCAATCTACGTCTTGGCGGTTTGACATTCTTGTAATTATTGTTTGTTCTGTGATACCAACCGTATGGGTAAAGGATTCGTTTGGTAACGACCCTTCTGTATCAACTTACATCTTTAGAAGAATTTAGTTTCTAAAAAGTAATTTGATCAGGTCTCTGAAAAGTTCATTGGATTTGTGCGCATCCGGACAGTGCTACGTTCATAAGATGATACGCAGCGTCAGTCGGATCACTTCGTAAAAGGCTCTTATTGGGTTCCGGGGTGGTTGACGGCGGGACTGCCGCAAGATTGGGGGTGCAAGGACCAGTTGGATATTTTTGGTATCTGCTCAACCCGGGTAGGTAGCGGCCTGTCCGCGTAGGATTTGCTGAATGGCTTGGTAGGCGCTTACGCCCTGGCGTGCGGCGGTGCCAATGACGGAGCGCACGCCTGCGAACAGGTCGGCCCCCCAATCGGAGCGGAACCCGCCGGTGACTTTGCGGTAGGTGGCGGTGGGCCGCAGCTCTCGTTCGGAGCCGTTGTTGTCGGCGGGCACCTCGGGATGGTCGAGGAAGGTGAACAGGTGCGAGCGGAGCTTGCCGTATCGCCGTCGCAGGCGCTGGCCGTCACGGTGGGTGGGCGCCAGGGCCATGACGGCGTCGAGCGCGCACTCGAGACGCCGGCAGTATTCGCGCCGGGTGCTCGGGGCGAGGTCACGGTGCCGTCGCGCGAGCACGACGGCGCGCAGCAGCAGCGCCTTCATGCGCGGGGCGAACACGGCGTCGCCGGCTTCGATCGCGTAGGCGCAGTCACGGAGTTGATGGGCCAAGCAGATCTGCCACTCCTCGGCATGGCCTTGCTGCGCGCCGTAAAGATCGGACACCCAGAGCACCGGCCGATGCCCGTCCAGCACTTCGGCCACGACGCCGGCGCCACGGCTGCTGCGGATGACGTGGATGGCGTGGTTCAGAATCCGCCGATTTTGGGTTACACAGACGCGCGGAAACCGCCGGCCTGTTTAGGCCGGATTTCGATTGGAAGGATGTCCGTAGCGGGAGGCGGTCAGCCTCCCCGGGTCAAGCGCGCTGGGGTTGGAGCGGTCCCAGGCCCAACAGGGTGAGCCAGTGCGGATGGCCTTGGCCGGTCATCAACTCTCGCGGGCTTTTGCCGTTACGTTCGGCACGTCGGCT
>JAABVA010006554.1_pt1 | contig 10285 bp, 20 predicted proteins | sample 5560331 | NCBI WGS metagenome assembly JAABVA01 (sample SAMN12812661, study PRJNA571458) | rock metagenome | isolation source: Antarctica rocks | place: Antarctica: Victoria Land, Mt New Zealand sud | collected 2016-01-07 | reverse complement strand
GCGCGCGCGCGCGGCCTGTCAACGGCACCACCGACCTGAGCGCTGCGTCCCCAGCCGTGGCTGCCGGCCCCGACGCGGCCGCGGCCGGGCCTGACGCGGCGGCGCCCAGTCCGTACGCGGCGGCCGGCGCGGGCGATGGAGCGGCCTCTGGGGTCACCGGGGACAGCTACCAGAGCTACGATGGCGGGGCCGGCGCGGGGGGCGTGACGGTGCTGTCGGCGCCCTGAGCGCGTGCACAAGCTCTTAGGCTTTCGCTGGGCCTCCTGATGCCGGGCGCCTGTTACCGGGGACTGTGCGCGTGTGCGCGTGCGCTGAGCCTCATCGTCAAGCTGTTCGGGCCATGTGAGCGCCCCGGTTTGCAGGTTTCAGCACAAGCAATGACTTGCCTGTACCAACAGACGTGCGTGATCTGGTTGGCAGGCCGCTGCGTCGGCCTGCAAGAGTCGAGCGGGCAGGCTTCCTGCTGCGAGGCGCATCGCCATACTGCCCCTGCCCTCCACCTCTGTGTGTCCGGCCAGCTAGGTGGCTTGTTCAACACGCACCCCTGACTGCTTGCGCTGCGGCACGGCAGGCTCGTAGGTTGGTCCCACGGCCATGAGCGGGAAAGTGTAATCCTAATTTTCTCTGTTGCATGCATGTGCTCCTGGTCATCAGCATGTGCCCTGAGTTTGGTGGCATGCAGTCTCTGCAATCCTGCGCGCCGCGGTGTCAGATCAAGGGGCTCCAAAACAGTCTCGCACTCTCGCCTGCCTGCAAAGTCCCCACAGCGTGCAGCACCAGCACGCACACGCCCACGTCACTCAGGTCAGCCCCACCTCCCAGCCACGCCCAAGACAGCCACCATACACTGCCGCCCAGGCTGGATGGTGACACTCGCTTCCCCATGCATGAGCCTGTTGCCGTTGAGATCTTCACCAAATCGAAGCTTCTGCCCAACAGACGCTGGCCTCAAGTAGCCGTTTTCTAGCGAAGCGTCAAGTTCACGGCATGAGTCAGCCAGATGTTGTTCAGGCCCGGACGGGAAGCAGGGACAAGGCCTGCACTTCACAAGCTGCGCGGAACTCCTGCAACCTGCTCAATCGTCCAAGGCTGTTCAATTGCCCAAAGCAGTCGACACAAGCACGCGGCCCGCGCCAGCGTCTCCAGCCACTCTTTCACAAGCGCCCAGCAGGCGAGTATCACCATGCGTGCCGCAGCACAAGCGGCCCTGCTCCTGCTCGCCCTGCTCGCGGTCCTGCGGACAGGCGTCGCCGCACGGCCAGGTGCCGCCCGTTGCCGCCCAGGCCCAGGCACAATGCCCAATGTGAGAGCGGTTGGTGATCCTTTCAGAGCCGGACTGAGAAATTTTGCAGTTCCAGCTCGCTAGTTCTAACGCGAGCTCGTGTGTGCGGAACAGGCCCTCTGGGCGAGGCTGCGGGGGCGGAGGTGGCCGGCATCATCGCCGCAGGCGACGCCGAGCACATGCGCGCGCTGCTGGCCTCGGCCTCGTCGATCATGTTCGACTCGGCGTTCGGCGACAGCGACGACGGCTTCTACACCACGTCCTGGGGCCGGCTGGAGAAGTCCACGCTCGGCCATGTGCAGGAGCCCTCGATCTTCCAGCAGAAGCGCACGCTGCTGGGCGCCAGGGAAGGCTAGCGGGCCTGAGCAGTGCTGGCGAGGCGAGCTCGCAAGCCGCCTGCTAGGAGCTGGCGGGGGCGGGCGCACGCTTCACTAGTTCGCAGGATGTAGTGATTCTTTTGCGCGCTGCACGCGGGCGCTGCGCTCTCGCTGCAAGCAGGCCCTGTCAGGCGCCCGCGTGGCTGGCCCAGGGTCTTCTTGCCGCGGGCTGATGTACTTGCTGGATAGGCTCGGCCCGGTTTGCTTAGGATAGCTACGAGTCGTGCGCACCGCGTGCTGCGGTGCGTGGGTGCGCCCGCCTGCGCGGCAGGCCAGCCGAGTTGATAGGCTGCTCATTTGGATCACTTGGGACTGACGGCACTGTGCACTGTTGACGTGGCAACTGACTGCATTGCTCTGTGACCAGCGATGCAGTCAGGCGGGGGCTCCTCTGCGCGCGCCCCGACTGCTCTCCCTCGTCATTCTGCGACTTGCTCGCTTCTGCGATTCGCACAGCATTGCGAGCGTGTAACATAGAAGTGACTGGCTCACTACTCCGTGACGTCCTGCAACTGCCTACTGTGCTCTCAATCCACCAAGGCATGGGCGATGCAAAATGCAGACATGGAGCCAGTGCTTTCAGCTTGTACGAGGTACAGACACGTAATCAAAGTGTCAGCAACAGGCAAAGGCGCTTGGCAGCGCGCGTCGCAGATGCAAACTTGGTGAATGCATATGTGGGAGGCGCAGCAGATAGGTATGCGTCCAGCTTCTGTGCTGACGTTCACACTGCCATCCTTCACCTGACGTGAGTGTGCCACATGCAAGCTGGCAGGAGCAACTGGGCTTGGGCAGCAGCCGGCTGTGCGGCCAAGCATCCAATGTGGGACAGGAATACTCAGCGTGGCTCATAGCAGCGCACTGGACAGCATTGCACGGCATTGCGCTCCCATATTTACAAAAACAAAGGTTGGACAGAGGTCTGTGTCACAGGCCTTGCATTCCACAAGAATGCTTGCCAGCACCCTACTATGCCGAAGCAGAGCAGCACCAGCAGAAGCGCATGCGAAGAGGTCAGCGGGCGGGTGCTCGCGAGCGCAGGTCAGGCCAGTCACGTGAGGCCCTTGGCAAAGTGGAAAGACCGGATCGTCATGCCGTGCGCGTGGTAGAACCTGTGGGCCTGCCCCCGCTCAGTGTTGGAGTCCAGCACCAACCTGCGCGCGCCGAGCGCACCGTTGGCACCGCACTGGTGAGGCGGGCACGACCGGCACGCAGCACAGCCGCACGAGCCACGACGGCACCTGGTGCAGCCGTGCGAGCGGGCCTCCGCCTCCAGCCACCGTATGAGCGCCGACCCGTGGCCGCCGCCCCGCGCCGCCTCGGCCGTCACGAGGTCGTGCACAAACAGGTCTCTGCAGTGCGTGGGCCGGCGCTGTGAAGACCGCCAGCCTGCTGCACTTGACCTATCACGCAGCAGGTGAGCCACGCAGGACGACGCAGCCACGGGGGCGCGCACCTGGGGTCTGCGCGCTCCATTGTCGAGTAGTATGCATACCCAGCGGCGGCCACTACCTGATCGCCAGCGCTCACGAAGGCGAGCTTGTACCCCTGCGCCGCCTCCAAGCCCCGCACCCGCTGCAGAAAGTCCTCCTCGCTGGCCAGGTACGTGCGCAGCTGGCGCATCACGGCAAAGCAGCTCCGCACGTCGGCGTCGCTGGCGGCCTGCCGCGGCGTCGGCTGGCCCATCTTGTTGTCTTGACACCCGCTAAAGTGGTATGACAGGTTTCTTACAAAGGTCGCAGAGCTGCTTGCGTCCTCTGAGCAAGGCACGTGCACTTGTCACCGCGTCACGTGCATTGGCATTGTTTGCAATGGCGTCTCACACTTTCATGCGCCTTGCTGCCCACAACCAGAGCTTCCAGAAAACAGCTATAACCTCCGGAACAATAACTTGAGCTGCATAACGAAGCTGCAGAAAAAAACCTCTAGAGATCTGGGTTTAGGCGACGCCAGCTGAGCTGGCCCAGCTCTACGCGATACAAACATATGAAGAATACACCAGGACAAAGCCAGACCTTGCCTTGGACTTTTGCAGGGACGGCACGATGATGGCGCTGCGGCCCATGGATATCCCCCTGGACCGGCTGCGGCTGCAATTTGAGGGCAGCGACGAGGACGGCGCCGCCTGCGAAACAGCCGCGCCCTCCCGTGCGGCGCATGCAGGACAGGCAGCAGAGGAGCGCACGCACGAGGCTGCTGAGGCGCTGGATGACGACGAGTGGGATGAGGACGAGGACGCTGAGGGCGGCTTGGACTGGGAAGTCTCGCGGGAAGGTGCTCGCCCGGCCACTCCTGTTCAGCTGGACCTGTTGCTGGCTGTGCGCCCGCCAAGCCCGCACTCTGAATTAAGCAACGCGCGCACAAGCGTCGGTGCGCATTCGCCCGCCTACGACTCGCGGCGTGTGCAGAGTACCTGGAGTGCGGCCACAGCGGCGTGAGCGCGGGTCTGCACGGCGCCGGGCCCAACGCGCAGGGCCGCGGCGCCGCCGGCCGGCAGGGCACGCTGCAGCCGCGCGCCAAGCTGGTGCAGGTAGGCGTCTGGGATGGCACCGCGCATGGGCAGTGTGTGCACCTATGCGTCGCTTCGCGCAGGGCGCAGGAGGGTACGTTCAGTGCACCCGCTTGCAAGGTCTGAGCAAGGCTGCCCGCGCGTCAGGCCGCGCTGTGACTGTGGGGCTTGCTGGGGCTTGGAGAAGTGGAGGGCGCAGCGAACATGGGCCGGGGTTGTCGTGCTATGCTGCAAGTGGCCCTCTGCAAGCAGCGACGGGTATCAACGTGGTGTGGTACACCTGCACTGGTTGCGTGCCCTTCGGCGGGTGCGCTCTGCTCCGCTTGAGACCTGGTCACTGGTATTTTGAACCACGCTGGTGCTCCCTGCTAGCCTGGATACCGGCCGCTTGCCAGCAGTGGCATGCAGCAGGCAGGCAAGGATGATACCGGCCGCTTGCCGGCAGTGACGTGCAGCAGGCAGGCAAGGAAAGCTGTGTGAACCCGCTGTGCTTGCCCCCGAGGCGCACCTTGGCCTGGCGCAGGGCGGGAGGGGCGGCATCAGCCTGGCAGGGGGTCCGCTGGCTGAGGGGTGACCAGCTAGCTGTTGGCATGCTGATGCGGCAGGGCATGGTAGGGTTGCATCAGCTCGGCGTCGGGGTCATGCTGACCAAAGGGCCTCACCTACGCTCTACCTATGCGCGTGGGGCTCGGCACGGAGGGCCTATCGCCGCTGCGCAGGTTTTGCTTGATGCGGCCGCGCTCAGCCGCGCGGCCGGGCGCGGCAGGGCATGGAGGGCCGCATCAGCCTGGCGCCGCTGCGCAGCGACGACACGCTGGCCGTGCTGGGCGGCGACTTTGCGATGGACGCGTCCGTGGCGACCGCGGTGCGCGGCAGCGCGCGCGCGCAGCTCGCCGGCGGCGCGCCGCGCGGCCGCGACAAGTCCGAGCGCGCCACCGTGGAGACCGTGCTGGACCCGCGCACGCGCATGGTGCGCAGCGCCTGCATATGCTCAAACCAGGACAAGCTGCGCAAGCATGAATTCAGAGAATGTGTTGTGGCGACTTGTGCGAGTGCTGGCGCTCTGTGGACAGCAGACGCAACCAAGCGCAAGCGGGTGCAGTAGATGCTGGACACATGTGCCGAGCAGCGACAGAAGGTGGCATGTTGCAGATGCTTGGTATTGCTTTGGGACGGACGTGTGCAAGCCTCACTGCTTGCTGCGGGCGCCTGTCGTGCCTGCCATGGGAAGCCTTCCGAGAGCGCCCACGTGCGCGCCCTCCACGCGCGCGCGGCCCCCGCGCGCGCCAGGTGCTCTTCAAGATGCTGAACAGCGGCTTCCTGGGCGAGATCAACGGCTGCGTGAGCACGGGCAAGGAGGCCAACGTGTACCACGCGACCGGCGCGGGCGGCGCCGACCTGGCGGTCAAGGTCTACAAGACGTCCATCCTGGCGTTCAAGGACCGCGACAGGCGCGCCCGGCCGCGCCGGGCAGGGCCGCAGGAGCGCCTGGGTGGGGTAGTGGGGTCGCGGGGTCGCGGGACGGCGTCTGCGTCCGAACAAGAGGGCGTCTGTACTAGACGAGAGAGGCAGCTGTATATTATAAGCAGGGTGGCTGTGTTCAAATAATCGGTCGGTCGGCCCAGGGGGCCCCTGGACCCAGCAATACAATACAAGGCTAAGCCAATGTACATAAGCCGCGGCTGCGGCGCAGGTATGTCACAGGCGACTTTCGTTTCCGCTTTGGCTACTGCAAGAGCAACCCGCGCAAGATGGTCAAGGCGCGCCCCTGCTGACCGTCGCCCTCACACGCGAGTCCCCCTGCCCGGCGCAATCCACTGTCCGACACACTAGCAGAACCATCCATGCTGGAATTAGAGCTTGGCCAAAGGGTGCCGGCGCACCGGGCAGCATCGCACCAGACACGCTGTGCGCCAGGAAGCCCTGCTCTGTCAACAAGGATAGGGCGTAGGGCGCTGCCCCGCACCCACGACCGGCCCCCGCCCATGACAGGTGTGGGCGGGAGTGGAGATGCGCCTGGCGCATCTACCTCATCTAGCCCTTTACACACACCCTAAACCCTAAATATCACAGGCCCTTGCCCGCGGCAGGTGTGGGCGGAGAAGGAGATGCGCAACCTGGCGCGCCTGCGCACGGCCGGCATCCGCGCGCCGCGGCCGCTGCAGCTGCGCGCGCACGTGCTCGTCATGGAGTTTGTCGGCGCCGGCGGCGTCGCCGCGCCGCGGCTCAAGGCGCGAGCGGCTCCCTGTCGCAGCGCAGCGTCGGCTCCCATGCCTTCTGCTGTGCAGGCGCTCCTATGCGCGCCGAGCACGCGAGTGCGGAGCAGAGGGGCTGCCAGTGGGCGCATAGCAGCGGCCTGGGCGCGCAAATCTGGCAAAAATGTCGAGCTGCCGAAGGCGTCGTATGCGCATGTCTTGCGAGCGTGGGGTGGCGGCCACAGCCAGGCCGCTGCTGCTGCGCACCTGATTGCGTCGCTTGGATCGAGGTGACGTCCATGAACAGGCGAGCGCGCGCGGGGCGGCAGGACGCGCGCGCGCCGCTGGCGGAGCTGCAGGTGTTCTACACGCAGCTGGTGCTGCTCGTGCGGCAGCTGTACCAGGAGTGCCGCCTGGTGCACGCCGACCTGTCCGAGTACAACATTCTCGTGCACCAGGCGCGGGATAGGTTTTAAAAGAGGGCCAATTGTAGGGTAGGCGGGCGCTGTGAGCTGCGGCGCATGACCACCGCGGCTCAGAGCGTTGGCGCAGCGGGATGCATGCGCTGTTGCCAATCCCTTCGCGCGTGGGGAGGCGCGGCGCGTGCGGCTGGCCTGGGTCTAGAGGTACCGCATGGCTGCAGTGCTCGAGCAGGCGCTCGGTTAGGCCGAGCGCGCGCGGCGTGAGCGCGCCTGGCCGCACGCGGCTTGTCCCCGCCCATCTAGCTACACCCTGCCCGCGTCACCTGTTTGTCCTGGGCACCGGCGCGCTGCCCACGGAGCGGGCGGGCGCTTTTGCGCGCCTCATACGGCAAGAGCGCGGGCGGGACGTGCGGCGCCGCCGCGCAGGGGCAGCTGTGGCTCATCGACGTCAGCCAGTCGGTGGACCTGGACCACCCGCGCGCACTCGACTTCCTGCGCGAGGTGCGGCGCTTGCGGGTCGTCAGAAGTCTGCTTGCTCATTCTAGTCTGTATCTTCTCTCATAGAGGGCTTGCTCCCGTGTGTGGTCGCTCGCCCTGTTCTTTTGGCGGCCTTCGCTGCTCCTGCGAGCTGCTCCTGCGAGATTCAAATAAGAGGCACACGCGGGCGCGCAGGACGCGGCGCACGTCAACGCGTTCTTCCGGCGCGCGGGCATCGCGACGCTGACCACGCGCGAGCTGTTCGACTTTGCGGTCGACCCCACGATCACGCCCGAGCGCCTGGACGGCGCGCTGGACGCGCTCGCGCGCCTGGCCGCCGCGCGGCCCGCCGGCGCCGCCGCCGAGGAGGACGCGGGCGTTGCCGCCCAGGCGCGCCTCTTCCTCCGCCATCTAGTAGAGAGGATGCCTGTGAAAACATGAGGATGAGACGTTTTGGCCTACAGTTTTAAGCCCAAGCATGGCGAATGAGCAACCGCTGGAGAGCTTGGCAGCGGCATATGACCCGCTCCCAGGAGCATTGCCAGCACCTGCCGAAACCTCTCAGGAGCCGTTGCCAGCACCTGCCGAAGCCTCACAGCGCTGTCCATCACAGTCCTGTCAGTCAGACCCGCGCGCGCGGCGCCGCAGGTGTTCCACCAGGCGTACATCCCGCGGCGCCTGGAGGAGGTGGAGGACCACGAGCGCGACTTCGACCGCCTGGCCGTCGGCGCCGGCGCGGCCGAGGGCATCTATTACCAGACGCTCGCCGGCATGCGGCCGGACATGACCGGCGCCGCGGCCAAGCCCGCCATTGTACAAGCGGCCGACGCCGCTGACGCCGCGCGCGCTGAGAGCGAGGGCGGCGCGCGCGGCGCTGCGGCTGCCGAGCCCGGCGATGGTGGCGGCGGCGCGGCGGGTGCCGGGCGGGGCGGGGGTGAGGTAGGCGGCGGGGCTGCAGCGGAGCATGCAGCGCGCAGCGGCGGCGGCAGCGGCAGCAGCTCTGCGGCCGACAGCGACAGCGAGGGCTCTGAGGGCGGGTCTGAGGGGCGCGCGCGCGGCGCGCCGGCGGACCCCGACGCGGCGCGCGCGGACCGCAAGGCGCACAAGGCCGCGGTCAAGGAGGCCAACCGCGAGCGCCGGAAGCACAAGGTGCCCAAGCACGTCAAGAAGCACGCGCTCGCCAGGCATAAGAAGAAGTAGGGCCCGCTGCCGCCCATCGCTTGGACAAGGTTCTGCGTCATGGGTGTGTGTGCCGCGCGGACTGTGCCGCAAACAAGCATGTAAACAGTGTTGCTGGTGGTCCCATCCGACTTCACCAATGTCTCTCACGTGTCCAGCATCTCATCACATGTCTACCCTAGCTAGTGAGAAGCACCGCACCGGCCAAGAGGTACGGCTACGCTCAAGCAAAGGCCGCTGGTGAGGTGTTCATGCAATGCGGTGCTCCTCAGACCTGGCCTAGCCTTGCCTACTGTCTACCTACCAATAGCAAGACGTGTGCAACCGATGTCCAAAACAGAGCAAGACACCCAGCATCCACACAGGGACGGAGAGCAGGCTCAATGGGCTGACAAGGCGCACAAGGCGGAAAATGCAGGGAGCGCAAGCATCTATCCAGAATCTATCCTACACCTAAGTCTGAACAAAAACCAGAAAGCCCGTGCAGAGCACATGACATGCGCCCTATGGCAACGACAGCAGATCACATCCGACACAGCGGCTATTTGGAAGAAGCTAAAAGGAGCATGGTCAGAAGGAGGGCTGGGCGGCTGCGACCCAACCTCACACCCAGGAGTGCTCGCCCAGCAGGCCGCCCCGCTGCGCGTCCAGCACATCCAGCAGCTCCTCGCCCACGACGTCCACCACCTGTCCGTGCCGCATGTCCTCAATGGCCTCACCCCATGCTGAGTCTTCCCTGGACTTGCTCGCCGCCCCAACTTCTGTCTGTGCGAGCAGGTGCCACAGGCATGAGGTCAGTATTCCAAATCAGCATCCGACCTTGTGAGAAGAAGCGTGACCGGAGGAACGTGCCCCGCCTGCCAACAGGCCGGCCGCGGCGCGCCTCGCGGAAGCGCGAGGACACAAAGTAGTGGTCGCCCATGACGGGCACGTTGCGGAAGCGCCCGCTCGTGTACGCCGCCCACTGCCCCATGGCCGCCGGGTCGATCGTCGCGTCCGCCAGGCCGTCCAGCGCCAGGATGGGCGTGCCGGCCAGCGGCGGGCGCGGCACGTGCTCGTAGCGCACGGCCATGGCGATGTCGGCGACGCCCATGGGCGCCACGCGCGCGAACAGCCGCTCGCTGCGCTTCATCTCCGCCAGGCCCGCGAAGTTGCCCTTCTCAAAGACCTGCATGGTGCCAGGGCCAGGGCTGCATGACCCTCAAACGCACACTGCGTGAGGCGCAGGGCGCGTGGCTCGCGAGGTGCCTGATGCCGTGGATGCGTGCGCTGGTCATGGGAGGCAAGTCTGAATGAATGCATGCTCTCAGGCAAGCAGGCGGTGACCAGCGCCAACGATCAGTTGTGCGCCTGCGCCATTAGGCCTTGTGCCTGCCAGCATGACTGGGTAGCCATAGCAGGCTAGCATTTGTGACGCACAATTGTGTTAGAAATGAACGTCCAAAAGGCAAGCGCGGCGTATCGGCGTTCCGCTCCCAGACCTGGGCGCTCTGCATCAAGCACGCGTGTGCACGGCGCTGCCCGACGCACCGCCGCGGCAAATTCAGACGACCCTGCAGCCCAGCCGTCCTAGCCTACACACAGGCCCTACCCGGCGCACCATCATGACGGTCTCGCGCGGCAGCGACTCCCAGCCGGCCAGCTGGGCGAGCACGCCCTCCTTCAGCGCGGCCGGGTCGGCCTCGGCGGGCCCGCCCGGCGGCAGGTACAGGCGCGTGACCGCCAGCGCGTACAGGTGCGGCGGCGAGACGGCCGCCACGGCGAGCAGCGCCGGCGGCGGCGCCAGCGCCTCCGCCTCGACCGCGCGCGCCAGCTCGTACGCCACGATCGCGCCCAGGCACGCG
>JAABVA010006553.1_pt1 | contig 10288 bp, 13 predicted proteins | sample 5560331 | NCBI WGS metagenome assembly JAABVA01 (sample SAMN12812661, study PRJNA571458) | rock metagenome | isolation source: Antarctica rocks | place: Antarctica: Victoria Land, Mt New Zealand sud | collected 2016-01-07 | reverse complement strand
GATCCTCCGGCGTCCACATGGCGATCTCCAAGCAGGAAACCTCCTGGAACGTCGCAAACTCGGCCCCGGTCAGCCCGTCACGTCAGTTTCACCGATCTTTCAAAACGGGGTCTCAGATGGTGAGCCACATCCGCAGCTATCAGCACGTAATCATCGACACCGAAGGCAACCCCACCGACGACGACTTCAAGGACTTGGCCACCAATTGCGACTTGCTCGTAATCCCAGCTGTACCGGAGAGTGTGGCAACGGACGGTTTGACTCACACTTTGGCAAAGCTTCGCAGTTTTGGGAACAAAAGCTACAGGGTGTTACTCACAATGGTGCCGCCCAAACCGCGCACTGAAGGCCAACAGCTACGCGAAATGCTTATTTCCGAGAGCATCCCGGTATTCGCGACGGAAATTCCCCGGCTTGCCGCCTTCGAGAAGGCCGCGGCCGAGGGTGTGCCAGTGTATACCGTCAAGGACGATCGTAACGCCGCGCGTGCCTGGGACGCTTACGAGGCTGCGGGGAAGGAAATCACCCATGGCTGACAAGCGAAAGTTTGCGGCCCTGGCCGGCTTGCACCGGCAGTCCTCCGATACGGAAACTTTGCAGATAAACGACGAACTGTCGGCCATGGGGCCAAACGTGAGCAAGGGTAGGGGACGCCCAGCTACCGGCAAGCGTAGCAACCCGGAATGGAAGCTCTATTCGCATTTCCTGAAAAAGCGGACACAGCATGCTGCTGCTGCACGCCTGCAAGCAGAGGACAACGGCCGGGATCTCTCCGACGTTCTGCAGGAACTGCTTGAAAATTGGCTGAAAACCTAGCTATGGCATCTAGCGTATTTACATATATGTGAAAATCTACATAGGTAAAAATCTATAAAGATGTAAGTGCATCGATTGCTTTGGTCTTTTCAACTTTGCCGCGCAGCCGCGCCATACGACCGGCCTTGCTGCGGTTGCGCTCATTAACGGCGGAGCGGAACTCATCGCCCTCTTTTTTCCACCAAGACAAGGTAACAGCGTGAATAGGCGCTCTGGTATGCCGTCGCTGCACCTCGACTTGCACGCTCATATCTGAAAGGCCATTCACTTCCAGCGTGGCTGGATTAATTACCTTGCGTTCAAAATCGAGGCCACGTTCATAAGTGCCAGGTGGCACGCCAAGCATGTCGCGGAACTCAGCTATATCTAAGACGCGTACACAACGATCGAGATTGGTCCACAGGCAGATTTTTTCATAAAGTGCGATGGCATATTTGCTGGTCATAGCGTAGGCGACCTCGCAGCGAACACGACCCCAGCGATTTGATCGGACTAGTATAAGCCTAAGGCGTTTTGGAATACCGAATTGCAATGTGGCGTTTTCATTCTCGCCTTCATCAGTATCAGTAAATTCTAGAAGGTGCGTTTCCATCGTCCGGCGCTGGCCCGTGCGCACGGAGATATATGTGACCTTCACTTCAGTCCGTCGAAGCCGGCGTAGGCTCTCTCGCAGGCGGTCGTTGCTTTCATGGCGAGAGGATGGGCGCCTGAGCGCAGCCAGCGAAATTTCCCACTCCGCGTCTGACTCTGCAAGTCGGCCACTATCATGCGCAGTTTGCAGGAGATGGTTGAAGATGGCGCGGTCGGAGGCTTCCAGCGCGTGTGTGCCGGTAATCTCAATCAACTCGGCAGCCTTGGGGAAGCCACCGACGTTCGTAATCTGTGAAATGGTCAAACTCATACAACCATAGATGCTAATGCGACCTGACCCATCAGGCAAGTCGCTTTTCGTGACCCGCCCGTTTAGTCGCAATTAGAAAGTAGGATTACAGTGATTATGGCTCAAGCGAATTGGCTCCGTCCGCCCACTTAGTCGCATTTGCCGCGCTCAAAGTCGCATACTAGCGCTTTGGGCTGGTCGAAATGTCATTGCTGTCATCAAAAGATGCGAATCGAAAGCATCTAGCCGCCCGTTTGGTCGCATTTCAGCCCCCCGCCCGTTTGGTCGCAATTACCCGCCCGTTTGGTCGTAACTACCCGCCCGTTTGGTCGTCGATAACCGCCCGTTTGGTCGCATCTTAGCACCCTAAGTAACTGAAATCAAAAACAGATTCCTGTCGTAAATTGAAGTTAAGAGAATCTGAACTTTCCGCTGTGTATAAGTATCGATTGTGGATAACTGCCAAAAAAGCCGCCACGGTGCTCGGGACCGTCGAGGATGTTCGCCTACTGCTCTGCTGCTTCGCGGTGCCGCTGACCTCCTTGACCACCCCTGCGCGCCATGCCCGGCAGATAGGGTCGGGACGGAAGGCGTCCCACGATCATCAACCACGCCTTCGGCAGGTCAAGCAGAAGGCTGCTGACAAGGTAAGGAATTCGCATTACATAGATGCGGCACCAAGCTGCCAGGAGGTTCGCCATGCCGGTCATCGAGGAAGTCTGCACCATCACCGCCAAAGGGCAGACGACGGTGCCCAAAGCCGTGCGCCAAGCATTGGGCGTAGGATATGGCGGACGCATTGCCTTCCGAGTGGACGAGGGCAGCGTGACCGTCCGTGCCCTGCAGGACGAAGATGGCGCAGACCCGGCACTGGCACCTTTCCTGGCCTTGCTGGAGGCAGACATGGTGGCTCGGCCGTCTGATGCCGTGCATCTTCTTCCAATGACCTTGGTGAGCCGCATGGAGGCGCTGACAGATGGATTGGTAGAGGTGGACCCGAACGCCTCGATTGAAGGCGAGGTGAGTCTATAGCGAGCAGGATGGCCGGTGCTGGAGCGGCATGGCTGGCGCCTCTATGCCCATCCGCTGTTCTTGGACCAGCTGGAGCGGCTTGTCGCAGGCGTAGAACGGGCGAAGCAGTCCGACCCGCAGGAATGGCAGGGAAAGGCCGATACCCGCCTTCTGGCTGCCCTGAGAGGCTTGCTGCTAGATCGCATCCCGCGCGATCCGCTGGCGCCTGAGTTCCGGCAGGGCAACACGCTTGGCAAAGCGCACCGGCACTGGTTCCGGGCCAAGTTCGGCGGCAACCGGTTCCGGCTGTTCTTCCGCGCCGACTCCCGTGCCAAGGTGATCGTGTATGCCTGGGTCAACGACCGGGACACGCTGCGCAAAGCGGGGGCTGGGACGGACCCGTATGCGGTGTTCGCTCGGATGCTGACGGGAGGCAACCCGCCAGACGATTGGCCTACGTTGCTGGCGGTAGCACAAGCAGACGGGGCCGAGCGGAGGTTCATGACGGCGGATCAGGAACAAATTGGCGGGGAGAAAGCAGGGCCGTGATGAGCGAGGACAACCCACCTGTGCGGACATTCGCGTGCGTGTGGAACGCCTTGGAGGACAGCCCGACCGAGGCGGCAGCCATGCGGGCGCGCTCGGACCTGCTGAGCGCCATCCGGGACGCTGTGGCGGGCTGGGGTGTGACCCGGGCGACGGCGGCAGGCGGCTCGGTGTGACACCGCCGCGGCTGGACGCGCTGCTGCGCGGGAGCCTCGGCACGTTCAGTATTGACGAGCTGGCCGGGCTTGCCACCTGCGCGGGCCTGGACGTACGCGTGCAGGTTCGGCCCGCCGGAGCGTGAAGGAACGCGGCCGTGCCCAAGGCGGACCTGGCGGACGGGTTGAGCGAGGCGGAGCGGGCGTTGCTGGGGGAGGCGTTCAGCGCCTTGCGCCGGGAGCGCGGCCGCGCTTGGATTGCCGCCTGCCACCGTGCGGATGAGCAAGGGAAACGGCGGCCCGGGCTGCGGACGACTGGCATCGACGAGATCAAACGATTAGCGCGCCGGTTCGGCACGAAGGCGCTGCATTGGACGGAACGCTAGGAGGCGGCTGCCGAGTTGCAGTCACCGCAAACCGGCCAGTCTTTCGCACCGGGCCGCATTACAGCATAGGCTCTGATCAAGCGGGAGGTATCTAGGTGATGGCAAAAGCGGCGCAGCGCGGCATCGTGGCGAACGGCATCCGGCTGCAAGTGATGGAGCAGGGCGAGGGGCCGCTCGTGCTGCTTTGCCATGGCTGACCCGAGATCGCCCATTCCTGGCGCCACCAGCTCCCGGCGTTGGCCCAGGCAGGCTACCGTGCCGTGGCGCCCGACATGCGCGGCTACGGCGGCAGCGACGCACCGGATGCCATAGAGGCCTACTCCCTGCTGCATCTCGTCGGCGACATGGTCGGGCTGGTGGCGGCGCTCGGCGAGCGCGAGGCGGTCGTCGTGGGGCATGACTGGGGCGCCTCAGTCGCCTGGACCTGCGCCATGCTGCGGCCCGACGTGTTCCGCTCGGTTGCCGCGATGAGCGTGCCCTTCCGGCCGCGCGGCCCGGCGCCGCCTTTGGCAACGCTGCACGCGGCAGGCCAGCACAACTTCTATTGGCTCTACTTCCAGCCACCGGGAGTCGCCGAAGCCGAGTTCGAGCGCGACCCTGTTGCGAGCCTGCGCCGCATCTTGGGCAGCGTCGGCTCGGGCCGCCCGCGTGACAAGAGCCAACCTCTGACCCTGCCCGAGAGCGGCGGCTTCCTCGATCTCATGCCGGAGCCGGTGCCGTTGCCGGCTTGGCTGCCCGAAGCCGACCTTGCAATGATGGCGGACGCCTACCGGCGCACCGGTTTTCGCGGCGGCCTCAACTATTACCGCAACATAGACCACAACTGGGAGCTGCTCGCACCCTGGCAGGGCGCGCTGATCCACCAGCCGGCGCTGTTCATCGCCGGCACGCGGGACCCGGTGATCGCAGGTTCCATGGGCCGCCAGGCGCTCGACGCCCTGCCGCAAACCGTTCCAGGACTGCGCCGCACCGTAATGGTCGAGGATGCCGGCCACTGGATCCAACAGGAGCGGCCCGACGAGGTGAATGCAGCCCTGATCGAGTTCCTGGCGGAACTGGGTTAACATCGTAAGCAGCGTGGCGGCGCCACGCTGCTTACGATGTGGTCGTAGTCGTCGCAGTCGGCCATGGCGCCACAGACCACCAGCGGCAGGATTTCCGCCAGCGGATGGGCGATGCGGCGCACGTCGCGCGGGTCATCAATGGCGGCAAAGTGCTCCAGCAGGACGCCGAGGCGGGACTTCTCCGGACTTTGGCGGTGGGACGGCAACATGAGGGCACTCCGCATCGGAAAACGCCCTCATCGAATCAAACCAGCGTCAAGATGTGACCCGCTGAAACATGAATTCGTAGCCCTGGGTGCCACGCCGGCAGTACTGCCACTGGGCGCCTGTTGGCTACCAGCCTTTTGGTTTGCTTCGGAACGGGCGGGCGGCTTGGATCGCGGCTGTCCCCGGGCGTTCCGGTTGACGTGTTGGCACGCGGCACATAGCCTTGGCTCGCTAACAATAGGCGTCAACGAGAGGCCACGCATAGCGGCCGGGGCAGGAGGAAACATGGTCGTTCGTATCGTGCGCGGCATCGCCGCTGCCGCATTCTGCCTTGCTGCCTGGTTTGGCCCCGCCCAGGCGGAAACCCGTACGATCGGCTACAGCGTCGCGACGCTCGCCAATCCGTTCTTCCAAGGCATGACGCAGGGCGTGCAGGACGGCATCACGGCGCACCCCGACCTCAAGCTCATCAACACGAGCGCCAATGGCGACGCGACGACGCAGGCAAACCAAACTCTCGACCTCATCAACCAAGGCGTCTCGGCCTTGATCCTCAACCCGATCAGCGCCGACGCGATCGTGCCCGTGGTGCGCCAGGCGAACCGGAAAGGCATCCCGGTCTTCACCCTTGACCGCGGCGCCGCGTGCGGGGACTGCCAGGTCAACTTCCTGGAAACCGACAACGAGGCGCTCGGGCGCGAAGGGGCGGATTTCATCGCTGGGCAGCTCAAGCAGCGCTACGGTGAGCTTCGCGGCAACGTTGTGGACCTCGAGGGACTGCTGGGCACTACGGCGGGTGACGGGCGCGAGAAGGGTTTTGCCGAGCAGTTCACCAAGCTGCAGCAGGCCAACCCCGGCCTCAAGCTGATCGCGCGCCAGGCGGCGGACTTCGACCCCTCCAAAGCCTTCAACATCCTGACCCAGCTCCTTGCCGCCAACAGCCAGGTGGACGCCGTGTTCAACGGCAACGACGACAACGCGGTTGGCGCCATCCGCGCCATCAAGCAGGCCAACCGCTTCCGCCCGGCTGGGGACGCCGGCCATATCGTGATTATCGGCATTGACGGCACCGCCCAGGCGCTGGCCTCGATCCGCGACGGGCAGATGGACGCGACTCTGTCCCAGAATCCGCTCACTATGGCCGCCCAGTCCGTCGCCTACGTGAACCAATACCTGCGCGGCGACAAGAACGTCCCCAAGCACCAGTTCTGGCCGCACATCCTTATCACGAAGGACAACATCGGCGGCCCCGAGGTGCAGAAATACGGCCTGTGGAGCGAGGAGGTCGCGCGCCGCTGAGCCGCGCTGGAGCCGGAGGTCCGCGCGGATGGCGCCCCTGCTGGACATGCGCGCGATCTCAAAAAACTTTCCAGGCGTGCGGGCGCTGGACCGGGTGGACCTTGCGCTCGGCCAAGGTGAGGTGCTCGGCCTTGTCGGCGAGAACGGGGCCGGCAAGAGCACGCTGATGAAAATCCTTGCCGGCGTTTATCGGCCGGACGCGGGCGTGATTCTGCTCGGCGGCCAGCCCTTTGCGCCCCGCCGTCCGCGCGACGCGCTCGATGCGGGCGTGATCGTGATCCATCAGGAGCTGAGCTTGGTTCCGGACCGTTCGATTGCCGACAACCTATTCCTAGGAAATCTGCCGCGGGGGCCGCTCGGTTTCGTGCGCCGTGGAAGCCGGGACCGGGATGCACGGGCCCTGCTGGCGCGCGTCGGGCTGGAACTGCCGACCTGGCGTATGGTCCGCAGCCTCGGCATTGGCGCGCAGCAGCTCGTTGAGATCGCCCGCGCCCTGTCGCGCCGGGCGCGTGTGATCGTCATGGATGAGCCGACGGCGCCGCTGTCCGAAGGCGAAGTGCGCGTCCTGTTCCGCACCATCGCTGCCCTGAAAGCGGCCGGCGTGGGGATCGTGTTCATCAGCCACCATCTCGAAGAGGTGTTCGCCGTTTGCGACCGGGTGGCCGTTCTGCGGGACGGGCGCGCGGTCGAGACCCGCCCCACGGCGGACTGGACGCGCGACGCGCTGGTGCAGGCCATGGTGGACCGGCCGATCGCGGCCATGTTCCCCAAGGCGGAGGTGCCGATCGGCCCAGCGTTGCTCGAGGTCGAGGGAATTTCGGTGCCGGGTCGGGTCGAGGACGTGGGCTTTGTCGTGCGCGCGGGCGAGATCGTCGGGCTGGGCGGCCTCATGGGCGCGGGGCGGACGGAGGTGCTGAAGGCGGTGTTCGGGGCGCTGCCCGGCGCCGCCGGCCGGGTCCGCGTGGCAGGTCAGGTCGTGGCGAGACCCGGACCGCGCCTGGCGATGGCGGCGGGCATCGCCTTGGTGCCGGAGGACCGCAAGGCGGACGGGCTGATCCTGGCCTTCCCGTTGCGCGACAACGTGGCGCTGTCCACCCTCGGCCGGCTCGCGTGGGGGGGCGTCTTCATGTCGGGCCGGCGGGTGAACGCCGCGGCGCGGCGGGCCGTCGACGCGCTGCACATACGCGCGCCCGGCATTGCCCGGCCGGTGCAGGGCCTCTCGGGCGGCAACCAGCAGAAAGTGGTGCTGGCCCGCGCGCTCCAGACCCGGCCGCGGGTCTTCCTGCTCGACGAGCCGACCCGCGGCATCGACGTGGGCGCAAAGGTGGAGGTGTATCGCCTGATCGGCGAGCTGGCGGCGGGCGGCGCGGCCATCGTGATCGCGTCTTCGGACATGCTGGAGCTGCTGGGCCTGTGCGACCGCATCCTGGTGATGCGCGCGGGCCGGCTTGCGGGCGAGGTCGGGCGGTCGGACTTCAGCCAGGAGCGGGTCATGCAGCTCGCGGCGCTTGGATGAGCACTGGCATGGGGGAAACCGGCACGGGGGACCAGGCGTCCCGCCGAGGCCTTGCCGCGGTCGGGCATGCGCTGAACGAGTTGACCATCGTGGTTGCCTTTGGTGCGATCCTGCTGGCGCTGGCGCTGACGACGCCGCAGTTCCTGACCACGGCCAACCTGCTTTCCATCCTACTGGCCAGTTCGCTCATCGGTATCGTGGCGGTCGGCGAGACGTTCGTGATCGTCACCGGCGGCATCGACCTTTCGACGGGATCGGTGGTGGCGCTTACCGGCGTCGTATGCGGCCTGGCGCTGAAGGCGGGCTGGGGCGTGGCACCGTCCTTTCTCGCGGGCATCGGCCTTGGCGCCCTGTGCGGCGCCTTCAACGCCTTCGCGATCACGGCGCTAAACATGACGCCGTTCATCGTCACGCTGGCCGTGCTCGCGATGGCCCGTGGTCTGGCCTTCATCGTCACGGGCGGCAACACGCTGTTCGGCTTCCCCGACGCCTTTGATGACATCGGCGGTGGCAATCTCGGCCCGGTGCCGGTCGCGGCGCTCATTTCGCTCGGCGTGTTCCTGGTTGCCTGGGTCGTGCTGGCGCGGACCGTGTTCGGGGCGGAGGTGTATGCGGTCGGCGGAAATCGCGAGGCGGCGCGGCTTGCGGGCGTTCCGGTCATGCGCACGCTGGCAGTCGCGTACGTCGTCGCGGGGGCGCTCTCGGGCTTGGGCGGCGTGGTGCTGGCCGGACGGCTCGACAGCGCGCAGCCGATCGCGGGCGTGGGGCTTGAGCTGAATGCAATAGCCGCGGTGGTGATCGGCGGCGCGTCGCTGTTCGGCGGCAAGGGTTCGATGCTCGGCACGCTGCTCGGCGTGCTCATCATCGGCCTCATCAACAACGGGCTGACGCTGTGGAACGTGCAGCCGTTCTGGGTGCAGTTCATCCAGGGCGCGGTGATCTTCGGCGCCGTGCTCGTGGACAGCCTCAATCAGAAGCGCCGCGCGCGGGTGTGACCCGGCATCGTCAACTTGGTAGGGCCGGAAGGCCCGAGCGTGTAAATCTGCACGGTAGCGATATTGGACGCGATATGATGTCGGACCATGACAAGGATTCGTGCGCGATCCTCACACGTCGGCGCCGTGCGGCTGAGCCGAGGTGTCGAGCCTTCGCGGGACCGTGCAGGGCTGTGCATTAAACCCCTCTGATTTCGGCCCCGCCGCGCCCAGCATTTCTGGGCTGTTTGCTGTGCTGCCCAAGGTGTGCACGAACCTGTAGAAAAGTGTACGGGCGACCTCGCTTACCGCCGTCACGAGTGGGACAGCATACCCAAGAACCTAATAACACCTAGCTTTCCATTCCTAGCCCAGGTTTTCCGGCCAATGCGGTCGCGCCCTCTTTATGGCTATGGGCGTGGTCATGCCCGGCATCAGCCGGGCATGCACCAAGATCAACGCGGCCGGTGGTTTGGGCGGCACTACCGCCTTGGGCCGTGCCTGCGTGGTCTCAGTTTCTTCATGGATGTGACCTGACCTATTCTGGATCACGGACCATGACTATTCTTATGGCCGCCGCACTGGATGGCGCTTCCGATGCACGAGCGCTCCGAAGACGTCCTGACCCGAAGGCGAGATTGCACGCCTGCTTAACGCCGCCGAGGCGGGTGCCACGGCGTGTTCGAAGCGTCTGAAGGTTCGCCGCGGAACCTCGGACCAGCGATGAGCCCGTAGATGCCAGGGAGCCTTGTCCAGGACCGGCGCCGATCAGGCTGCCTGCGCTGCCGCCCGTTCCGCACGCTCTGCCAGCTTGCTTGTATATTCATCAGCCTTGTAGATGTCGCTCACGATCGTTTTCAGCTTCGCCGCATCGTCCTTCATCCCGAGCGCCGTCGCGTAAGCCGCCGCTGTGCCGAAGCCGGCCAGACCGTAATGCGACATGCGCTGATACTGCGCGATGATCGCGAGGTCCCGAAGCTCGCCATCGAACTCTGCCTCGATCGCGTGCTTCTTTGCCTCCTCGACAAGACCTTCCATTCCCCTGCAATGATCTTTGCCGACATCCCCACCCTGAGCCTCAAGAACCGACTTCAAGCTTGCGGTATGCTGGCCGATCCCGCTGATCGATTTCGCCAGCATGTCCTTGAGCTGACTGTCGGACGCTGCCTCGCTGAGGCTTTGCATCACGCGCTGCATCTGATCATTGGCGGACCAGAGATCCCGCATTTCCTCGATGTAGACATCCTTCAGGCTGCTGGCTGATGACACGGAACGATCTCCCTCGATGTTTGGTGGTGAGGCCTTACCTCGACTTTCCGCATTTTAGGTGGCGTGGCAGAGGGTGTCCGTAAGCCTTTGCAGAAGGCTGACAGGGATTTGGACGGTCTCCGTGCTGGACCGTGACCTGCACAAATCCGGCGGACACCAGAGCGC
>JAABVA010006552.1_pt1 | contig 10288 bp, 8 predicted proteins | sample 5560331 | NCBI WGS metagenome assembly JAABVA01 (sample SAMN12812661, study PRJNA571458) | rock metagenome | isolation source: Antarctica rocks | place: Antarctica: Victoria Land, Mt New Zealand sud | collected 2016-01-07 | reverse complement strand
CCCGGATCATGGCGCCGACCCGCGGCCACGCGTCTGGCCGCTCGACGTGGCGAGCCGGCAGCGAGCGCAGCAGCGCCGCCGAAGCGAGGTAGCTCGCGGCGTCGGCGAGCAGTGCCGGTACTGCTCCGACCACCTGCACGAGCAGCCCGCCGAAGGAGGGCCCGGCGAGTTCGGTCGTGGCATGAGTGGCTGAGGTCAGGCTGTTACGTGCGGCGAGCTGCTCGCTGGGAACGATCGAGGGCAGGTAGGTTGAGTTGCTGACGTCGAACAGGACGTTGGCGAGGCTGACGACAAGCGCGACCAGGCCAAGCTGCGCCACCGACAGCACGTGGGTGTACCAGGCCAGCGGTATGGACGCGATCGCGGCAAAGCGAGCGAGGTCCATGCCGACCTGGACGCCCCGCAGCGGCAGGCGCTGGCTGATCACGCCGGCCGGGAGGCCGATCAGCAGCCAGGCGACGTAGCCGGCGGCGGTGACGAGGCTGACCTCGAGCGCGGGCGCGTGCAGCACCGAGATCGCTGTCAGCGGCAGCGCGACTCCCGTGATCGACGACCCGGCACCGCTGATCGCGCTCGCGGTCCAGTAGGTCCAGAAGTTGCTTCCGAGCCGCCGGTCGGCGGCCTCGGTGGCGACAGTCATCATGACTCCGTTCCTTTTAGGAACGGACCCTAGCGGCTGGTGGACGATCCACGGGACACTAGGAACATGAGCCCCCGCGACATGTCAGATGTGGACTGCGCCATCGCGCAGGCTGCTGGCATCGTCGGCGACTGGTGGTCCCTGCTGATCGTGCGGGACGTCGTGGGCGGCACGAACCGCTTCGAGGCACTGCAGCGAGAGCTCGGGGTCAGCCGGAAGGTGCTGACGCAACGCCTCAACACCCTCGTCGAGCACGGCGTCCTACAGCGTGTGCCGTACCAGGACAAGCCGGTGCGGCATGAGTACGTCCTGACCGCCGCCGGCGAAGGACTGCTGCCGGTACTGGTGGCCCTGCAGGACTGGGGAACTCGGTTCGTGATGGGTGACGGCAGCGTCACCGCAACCTCCGCCGCCACCTCACTCGAAGCACGCCGTGTCCAAGGACTCATCGGAACCCGGATACCGGCGCTGCATCTGCCGGCGTCCGACGACGTCGACCGCGATCCGGTCACCGAGCAGCCGTGGACCGTCGTCTACTGCTTCCCCGGCGCGTTCGCCCCTTCAGCCACGGCATACCCCAGCAACTGGCGCGACGTTCCAGGCGCTGCCGGCTGCACGCTCGAATCCACGACCTACCGCGACCACGCGGCCGCGTTCGCCGACGCGAGCGCCGCCGTCCGCGGTGTCAGCACGCAGCGCCCCGATCAGCTCGCCGAGTTCGCCCAGCACGTCAACCTCCTCTTCCCGCTCCTGAGCGACCAGGACAGTAAGCTGAGCGCCGCACTCCGGCTGCCGACGTTTCGCGCCTCCGGACAACTCCGCCTCAAGCGCCTGACACTCATCGTCGACACCGACCGAAAGCTCCGGCACATCCAGTTCCCCATCGCAGACCCCGCCGCATCCGTCACCGATGCACTGGCCACGGTTCTCGACCTGCAAACGGGTGCAGAAGCCCAAGACACCGACACCGCCTAGAGCGCGGATACAGCGGGTCTTCGGTCCTGACGAAGCAACACGGCAGGCACTTCGAGCTGGCCCGACAACGGCGGGTCTGCAGTCTGGCCCTGGACGGGGCTGCTGGCCCTGTGCCCGTCCACGCGCTGAAATCGCCGTCAAACAGCGGCAGAAGCGGATGCTCTCAGAGCGTTCCAAATTCGGATGTGTGGAGGTCGGCGTTGCCCCACCACTCGGCGTCCTGGCGTGCCGCTCGTGAGTAGTCCAGGTCGACCAGCCGAGCGAATGCCGGATCGGTTCGCGCCATGTCCTCAAGGTCGGATGCGTGGGTGGTCATCTGCTTCCCGATCGCATCGGCGAGCACGCGCCGCTGACGCTTCGACGGGCCGTAGCCGTCAAGGAGGGCGGCAAGGTTCCTTTCCTGACGTTGGCTGACTTCTTCATCCGCACTGATCCCGTACTCGGCATGCCACCGTTGGCCAGCCATCAACGGCACCCATCGCCATGCCGCCCAGGCCAGATCCTCGATCGGGTCTCCGGGTCGAGCGAAGTCCCAGTCCAGCACGACCAGGGAGTTGTCCTGCCGACGCACGGTGTTGTAGGGAGAAACGTCGTGGTGCACGATCACCTGGCTGGGCCCGAGCGAAGAGCCTTCAGCACGTCGCCACGGCTTGGCTGGATCGACGACCAGATCCGCCTGCGCGGACTGGAAGTCGCGGATCCATCGTCCGATTGACCAGCAGCTTTCCGGCGTCTGGAACCACGCCGGCAAGGGCTGCGCCGCGGAGAGGTTCCCGACCTCGCCCGCTACGAACGCGAGGGTCTCCCGGTCCGCGTCGTCGATGCCGACCACCTGGGGTGAGCCAGGGAACGCGACCGCGCTCAGGTAGTGAAGCAGGTCGTGCACGGCAGGCGTCCACGGTCCGACTGGGCGACGGACCGTTTCACCTACGCGGACGACGGTCGTCGTGTTGCCGCCGCTGAGCTGTTCCTCCTCGGGCATGACCGGAAGCGTTCCACGTGCGGGTTCGCCATCGGCCGTAGCGCGGCCCGCGGCATGAGCGGACGTTCGCGGCGCAGAGCAATGACGCCCATTTGCGGCTCCGCTCTTCGGTGCAGACGAACAACCGCTCCTCGAGCCGGTTAACGGCGACATTCGCCGACGCCGCGACGGGGCCGACCCGATTCGTACTCACGGGCCGGCCCCCTGCGGAGCGGCTACACGGCCCGCAGGCGTCGGCGCGCTGTCCGCGTGCCCGTAGCCGCCTCGTCGACGACATCGTGCAGCAGCTCGCCATACAGGTCCTTAAGCAGTTCGGCCTGCCCCTCGGCACGCACTGCGCGGTCACGCCACGCTCGCGTGTCCGGGCCGGCGGACTCCTCGACGAGCTGCAGGTCATCCCACACGCCCATCCAACTACCTCCTTGATGGTTGCGGGCCGGCTCGGCCCGTCGCTGCTGACGATCGCTGGGGTCGACGGCAGCGGCTAGGCCCGCAACCGGCCCCGCATCCCGTATCGGACCAGTCGCCGGCAGCCGCAGCAGAGCGGCTTGATACGTCCCCTTTCGCGGGGGACGCTTGCGTCGAGACTTGGTGGACCACCGAGCCGAGAGGAAACCAGGCATGGCACCGCCGAAGAAGACGCAGGAGGAGTTGCACTGCCTCGCCGCGCAGCTGTACCTCGACCGCAAGGTCGACACCACGACGTCGCAAGGGCAGCTGCTGGAGCAGATGGCTGCCCGGTCGGCGCAGCGCCACGGTCTGAACGCGGAGGGCGAGCGGGAGCGGCTGCGCAAGGCGCTGCAGCGGGCGTTCGATGTTCGAGCCGGGTCGCGCAGCTGTGGTCGGGGGTCGTGGCTCGCTGCGCTTACCCGGAGGGTCACTTGCAACACCTGGGGCTGCAGCCGGAGCAGAGCCGGGAGGTGCTGACGCGGCTGCAGGCCGAGCTGACGGCGGGCGACCCTGTCCTGGCCGAGTTCAACGCGCTGCTCGAGGCCGCTCGGGAGGCTGACCCGGCAGAGAAGGCCGCGCTGCTGGACGAGGCGGCGGCCCGGCTCGACCGGCTGCAGCGGGCGGCGCCAGCGGACGCGGCTGCACTGTCGGATGCCGAGCGCACGGCGCTGAAGACGGCGACTGCCCGCGTACGGCGCGGCTGGGGTGCCGTGTTCGACGCCGCGATCGGCGAGGGACGCGGCGTACCGGCCGAGCTCTTGACAGTCGCCGAGAAGGCCGTCCTCGGCGGATTCGCCGCCGACCGTTTGGAGCGCTCGCTGCGCCGCGGCTGGTACTTCGGCCGCAGCGGCCGGCAGACGCCGAGCGCGATCGTGTCCTACCTCGGCAACCCGTGGATCGCCGCGGTCGCCGTCCTGCTCGTGCTGCGGGGCGTCGCCGCGGACGTCCTGGTCGAGCGCACGGCCGAGTGGGCAGCCGAGCACCTCGGCGTGTCGGCAGAGTCGGTCTCGGCCGGTGAGGTGCTCACGCAGGCCGCGGCGACACTGATGGAGGCCGGGCAGCGCGGCCCGGCGCAGCGGGCGCTCGCGCAGCTGTGGGAGACGGGCGACACCCACCACGTGTGGGAGGCGGCTTTGGACCTGGCAATCACCCTGGCCGCACAGGCCTACAGCCACGGCGAGTCGGAAGTAGCCGCCGCCATCCTGGACGGTCCCGTCCGCGACGAGCTCGACGGGGAGTACCCGGGTGACCCGGACGAGGGCTGGGGCGCGAGCGTCGACTACGGGATGTACCTGTTGCTGTGCCAGGCGCTCAACGACCCGCACGAGGCCGTCGGGGCACTGCGTGAGCAGTGGGCCAGAGAGGTCGGCGGCGACTGCTTCATGCCGCGGGCGTGGTGGCTGACCGGCATGCTCGTGCAGACCCTGCAGCAGATCGACGAGCCGACGCAGGCCGCGACCGTGGCCACGCTCGGGCCGCGGGCGGTCGAGGCGACCCGCACCCCGGCCGTGCGGGCCCTGCTGGGCCGCCTCAGCGAGATGACCTCCAGTGACGCGCCCGGGCCCGACCCGGCAAATACTGAGCGGATCGCCGCCCTGGCCTCTGAGCTGCTCGCCCTCACGCTGAAGGACCCGAAGGCCGCCAACTTCGCCGAGCGTCGCATCCTCAGGGGCGTCGTCACCACGATGCGGCTGGCCAGCCGTGAGCCACGCATCCGGGAGCGGTAGCCCGATGTTTTGCGGCCCCTGATAGGCCGCTTCTTGCCGTCGCCGCCATCCCGTACGCAGGACAGGTAGCGACAGTTCTCGGTATTCCGTAACCGGACCGTACGCGGCCAGCGGCATGAGCGGGCGTCGCCCGGTGGACGCGGGTCAGGCCGAAGCGGTCAGATCCGAGCGCAAGATCCCCATGCGCACGATGTCCTCGTACGTGCCTCGGACCCACGCGTGCTGGCGCTGCCGACCCTCGATCAAGAAACCCGCCTTCTCGTACGCGCGGATCGCGGCGGTGTTCGACGCGATCGCCTGAAGGTGAATCCGGCGGAGGTTGTGACGCGCGAATCCGAACTCGACGAGCTGGACGATGGCCGCTGTGCCGATGCCGCGACCCCGGGCGTTCCGTTCCAGACTGATGCCCACCTCGGCGTGCCGTGCGAACAGATCGAAGTCGAACAGCGACGCGCTGCCCACAGCGGCGCCGTCGACGTGAACCATGAAGGACATGGCGGCGTCGGGGCCGTCATTGTCTGCAGTGCGCGCGAGCCGAGCATCGAAGCGGTCCCTCGTCAACGGGCGCGGCGCCTGCGGGTCCCGCTCTTCCCAGGTGTCCAGGTCAGCGGCGATCTCAAACAGGAGATCAAGATCCTCGTCGGTGCGCGGGCGTAGCGACACGATGGGGGTGTTGGCCACAGCGAGGACAGTACGTCAACCTTGGCCATACCCTTTCTGGCTTTCTCTGTCGGACAGTAGGCGATCTCCGCCAGCCCACACCTGGCCCGCGCGCGGATGGCCAAGCGCGCGACCGGCGGCATGAGCGGACGTTCGACAGCTGACGACGGCCGCTCGCGTCTAAGGTGGGCACTCAAGGATCGGAACGGCCGTCACTCGCGTCCTGCTGGCAATCCTGGTTGCACCGCACTCGTTTCCCCTGGGATAAGTGCCGCTCTATTGTCCCGTCTCGTAATGGAGGTTCGCTGCAGCCTCATTCAGCGCACGAGCTTCCGCCAGCAAGTCCTCGATACGGCCTTCATCAATCATCCAGTCAAAGACCACTGCCGACTTCTTGACAAGATCCAATTGAGCTATGACTGCTGCTGTGGCGATCATGTCCGACAGGGGTCCCGGTTCCAGCTTCGTCCGAAACCCGATGCGATCGGGCATGTCTCCAGGTTCGACATGCAGGGCAGTCGTCACATAACTGACGTCAATGACCTGGCGAGCTAAGCGCATCTCCGCTCCAAGGCTTGTCCACAGGTCCGATGTATCGGGCGGCGGTGCCTGGTCGGGGAGCGTGACGCCGAGCGTTCCCGCCGCGTCGACCCACTCGCGACATGTCGCCATGGCGCGCTCATGTGCCTCTAGGTCGAGACGCGATAGGTCGGTTGCCTCACCGAACTCTCGCGTTAGGGAGTCGATCGCCAACCGCGCGGCCAAGCCCACGCCAGGGCCGCCGATCTTCGTCATCTGCTCGAAGTGGGCAGCGATGATCACGAGGCCGCGCAACGGAAGGAGGGCCTCGACGGGCTGGAAGGCTTCGATCAGCGTCTGTGCGCTCTGGAAGAACGACGTGCCCTGGCCGAACAAGTTGAACGCCAGCGGCCGGGGAAACACCTGCGCCGCGTCGGCACCCGTGGCAGCAGCCGCGTCAACGATAGGCATCAACGCGGCGAGCAGTTCTTTCGCCTCCCTATAGGCCGACGTTGAGACGACCTGTATGTCTTTATCGTCGAGCTGAATCGGCGCTTGCCCATCTTCCAGTCGACCGACTATCTCGAGGCGGTCAAGTTGGAAGCCGACACCGGGACGGGTTCGCACCGTGATCTTGTCCTGGTCCTTCAAGGTGAAGCTCGAACCTTCACGTAGCACCGAGTCGACGCTCGACGACCACGCAAGCCTGGGGTAGCGCTCATCATCTGGGGCGGGGTCTTCCGCTGCTCCCAGCAGGCGGCCTCGAACGATCTTGCGACGAGACTGAACGTCCTTTGGCCGGATGCTGAGCAGTTCAACTCGCAGCCCCGGTGTCAGCTCAAGGAGGTCGACGATTGCGTTCCGCACGTACGCGAACGTCTTGTCTGTTGCCTTCATCGCGTGCCTATGGACCTCGTTGAGGTCGAGCGATCCGTGTTCAAGGCCGTGGCTCGCCGTCTTGGCAGCCTGGTAGGTCTCAGGGTCGCCGGCGAAGATCAGCTCGGCGCGGCACCACACTCCCAGAGCCTGGCGCCAGCGGGGTCGCTTCGGGTCGTGGGGATCGATACCGACCGATTGGGCCAGCTCTTCCTTGGACAGGCCGCGGTCTGCCATCAACTTCTCGATCAGCGCCGGTGTGAGCGTGTCGACGGCCATGTAGAGATGACTCAGCGCGAGCCACTCCCCACCGACGAACCATTCCCGGAGAGCCAGCTCGTACTGGCGAAGGGCCCGATCCAAGCGTTGCTGGCGGTCGGGGTCAGTCCCCAGAAGGGCCTGGCTCGCGGCGACCATCAGGTGCACGCGGACGATGCGGCCTTCGGCCACTCCTCCCGACTCGTCCGGTATGAATGTCTCTACGAACTGTCGTTCGTCGCTGTCCGGACTGCAGTCGTAGGCAAGATGAACCTCGGTTAAGCCGACGCGTACGTTCGCTACGAAGGCTATGAGCGTCGCCATCGGACGAGCAATGCCAGCAAAGCGGACGATCGCTTCATCAATTGATGGGGCCCACCCACGTACCTCGATGACGAGCTCGCGCGGTAGCGGTTCAAGATGCCCGCTCGGCACCCAACGGCTGTACATCCGCAGCCGGACCGACGGCGGATCACTTGCCTCGGCTTGTTCCAGATTGAGCTCGAAACCCTCTTCGGGTAGAAACCGGGCCGATGACGGGGCACGCAATACAACGACGAACTCACGCAGCGCGTCTTCAGGCGCTGTGCCGGCGCCCCCGTCAGCCACGTCAGGCCCTGCGTAGGTGGCCGGGGCGAAAATGACCGCAAGGTCGATGTTTCGGTCTGCGAGTAGCTCGACGACTAGTCGACCCGCTGAAGCAGGAGTCGGAACACCGGGAAGTCATCGAACCCCTCTCCCTTGAGCCAACCGGCAATCCTAGCCGGAACCGAACCGGCGTCGGTCGCGAAGCGCGCAACGCTCCGATCCTGGTCTCGCTGCGCCCACTTCGTCGAGCGCCCGCCGCACCGCGGTCCCAGCGGTCGCGCCCTAGGCCGAGCGCGCGGCCAGCGGCATGAGCGCACGTTGCGAGGGACGCTTGGGCAGAGGTCGGGGCTCTCGACTCGCGCCGTTGACGTTGTCGACTTGTCGTTTCCCGAGCCCGCCTTTGGCGAGCGGGCTGACTCACGTTGCTCGTGCGGGCTTCATGAAGCCGCAACGTGGTTCCGAGAGCAAGGCTATGCAGCTCTTGAACAAGCGTCCAGCCGAGTTCGAGCGTTCCGCGCCGCCGAGCCGACCGGCTCACGCGGCTCGACGCGCAAATGATCGCCCGCGGGCGGCGGCGGGGACCCGCCGCCGCCTGGGACCGCGCTCAGTCCTCGATCGACTGGTACACGACCGCCCGGAAGTCGGCCTCGGGCAGGTCGAAGCCGATCATGTGCTGCGTCAGGAGCACGCCGACGATCTCCTCGACCGGGTCGACCCAGAAATAGGTCTTCGCCGCGCCGGCCCAGCCGAACTCGCCGGGGGAGCCGGCCAGCGCGCTCTGCCCGATGTCCATCGCGACGCGAGAGCCCAGACCGAACCCGTAGCCGGGCGCCGGCACGCCGGCGAGGGCGTACGGGAGCAGCGGCGGTGCGAGATGGTTCGTGTGCATCAGCTCGAGCGTCTTGCGGCCGAGGATGCGGGTGCCGTCCTCAGCCTTGCCCGTGAGCAGCATGTCCGCGAAGCGCATGTAGTCCGAGCCCGTGCCGAACAGGCCGACGCCGCCACGCTGGAAGACGTCCGACGCGTCGCTCGGGTAGGTCGGCTCCACGTCGCGGCGGCCGACGTCGCCGGCGGCGAAAGCGCCTGCCAGGGTGCTGAACGTCATGTCCTCGGCGAGCAGGTCCGGCAGGCCGTACATGGCGGAGATGCGGCCGCGTGCGGACTCCGGCACGCCGAAGGCCGTGTCGGTCATCCCGAGCGGCCCGAAGAGGCGCTCCTGGAGGAAGTCCCCGAGCTTCTGGCCCGAGATGACCTCGATGAGGCGCGCCGTGACGTCGGTGCCCAGGCTGTAGTGCCACATCGTGCCGGGCGCGAAGGCGAGAGGGATCGCCGCGAGCTCGTCGATGAGCTGCTCGAGGGTGCGCGTCGGGTCGTGCATGAGCTGCTTCGCGCGGTACTGCTCCGCAACCGGGAAGTCCTCGAGGAAGTCGTAGGTGAGCCCGCTCGTATGGCTCATCACGTCGCGGATCTGCATCGGGCGCAACAGCGACTGATCCTCGAGCGTCCCGCCCGGCCCGGCGATCTTCGTCGCCCCGAACGCGGGGATCCACTTGGCGACCGGGTCGACGAGCTGGAACTTCCCCTCCTCGAAGAGCGTCATCAGCGCGGTGCAGATGATCGGCTTGGTCATCGAGTACAAGCGGTAGATCGTGTCCTCCGCCAGCGGCACCTTGCCTTCGCGGTCCTGCCAACCGATGCGCCCGGCGTGGACAAGCTGGCCGCGGCGCGACACGAGCGTCGTGAAGCCTGGATAGCCGCGCTCGTCAACGTACTTCTGCAGCGCGGGCGCGATGCGCTTAAGGCGGTTGGCGCTCATTCCCACCGACTCCGGAGACGTGAGCCGAGATTCGACTTGGGTCATCAACGAAGTCCTTTGCTCGGGACGAGCGCCGACCATACGCCGGTGGCGCATCTGGATCGCCCGGTCGCTGGTGCCCTGCGTCCACTCGTGCGCAGTGCGGTCGTACAGGTCCGCGTCGATCTCGTCCGTACGGCGACTGGGCGACCCGGGTTGGGGAGGGCTTGACACGGGTTCTGCCCGCGCCCGATCAGCGACGCCGCCGGGCCGGCTTGCCGCGCCCCCGTAGCGCGTCGGGCAGTAGCCGATGACGTCGCTGCCGCTCCAGCCTGAGTCCTGCTGGGCCAGGTCGTCCGGGTGACTTGGCTCTGCCGACACTTGCCTACTGACGCGGCTCGGGCCAGCACCCGCTCATCGGCAGAAGCGGGCCTTTGCCGCTTGGACAAGCACCCTTGTAGTCGTCCGGACGACTGGCTTGGCGCACGCCATAGGTGGGTCTCTGTGGCCTTCGGCTTTGATGCCGGTAACGGCATAGCCCTGCTTGGCGCAAAGTAGCGTTCGGGACATGAGCGACGAGTTCCGCCCCGACAGCGAGCGCGACGCTCTCGTCGCCTTTCTCGACGTGCAGCGAAACGCGCTCGTCAGAAAGGTCGAGGGCTTGAGTGAGGTGGACGCGCGTCGAGTACCTACGGCCAGCGCTTTGTCGCTGCTGTCACTGCTCAAGCACTCGGCGATCTGGGAGGAGCGCTGGTTCCAGGGCGTCGTCGCGGGACAACCGCTTGCCGACGGGTGGCCGGAGCAGGAGTCGGACATCC
>JAABVA010006551.1_pt1 | contig 10289 bp, 5 predicted proteins | sample 5560331 | NCBI WGS metagenome assembly JAABVA01 (sample SAMN12812661, study PRJNA571458) | rock metagenome | isolation source: Antarctica rocks | place: Antarctica: Victoria Land, Mt New Zealand sud | collected 2016-01-07 | reverse complement strand
CAGCTTGATTTGGAACTCGAAACTGCGGGCGAATACCTACCTTGTTCACTCTGGACCACACATGTCAGATGGTCTCACTAAAACCTCAGATGATCTTGACAGAGATTATCAGAAGACCATCTGACCTTTTAAAACATCTTAAGATCAACTGAGATTCAATTTCTTTAAATATATTACTAATCAATTCACAATATATTAATCCTAACTTAATCTCTAACACATAAACACACTAATGTATCTGAAATGCATTCTCAATATATTTTATATTGCTAACCTTAACTCTCTAACCTAATTACCTAATCCTCTAACACTAATTCCTAATCACTAATTAGTTATGAATAGATTCTTCATGAATTTATAATGAATTATTAATGAATTACACAGTCACAATTTCAATTTCTTGCTTGTTAGCTTCACAAAAAACTTTAATTTGTCAAATTAGTGTAAGATCATTTAAGATTTTAGTAAAACCATTTAATCTGTGTTCTGTTCACTCTGCTTAGTGGGCACCTGCATGGAACAACATTAAGGTAAGATTGTTGATGTACAAAGCATATAGGTGATGCTTACTCATCAATAATAAACAACTCATAGCATGTCTGCACAAATGCTTCTTAAACTACCTGATGATGTTGTTTATCTTGTGATAGGCAAATATTGACAACAGTGCACTCTCACTACAGATAAGATATTCTTAATTGTGTCTCATCATGCTTTGCTTACCTTCTAAGACTGTAATGTGACAGGCACACAAGGCTGTGAATCTACAGCTTTAATTATTGTATCTATACATCTGCATCTCTCAACATCTAAAGCCTGTAGTGTACACTGTTCTTAATGTGCAGTTGCTTTACAATCTCTTCTGTGTATATCTTTGCTGTCAATGTATCAATGACTTCTTTACTGACTGTTTTGGTATGAGATCTTTCTTTAAGAGCTCATTGAGTTCAAAATATAAGTATATGTTTATCTTATTTAAGAGTCTTCAGCACAGATTGTTGTAGCAAAAATACACTGATTGTCTGACAAAATTACTGAGCATTGAGCAATAGTACTTACAGCTATTCTTAGAATGTTGACTTCAAGAGGCACATAGTGAGAATTTATAAAAAATAAACAGTAAAATCTGTCTAAATTTTCTTCTCTTTAATCATCATTTACAAAATCAATCTTACTGTCTTTCTCAACATCACTGTTGTCATCATCACTATGACAAAACAAAAGACTTTTACAAAGACTTTTTCTGTAAAGAAGAAATCTTCTGTAACATAAGAATCAGTATTCATATCAATATTTACATCAGTCTGTTCACTAAATCTTAATAATGATTTCATTAAGATTCTTAATCTCAATGTTGCTGTCAATAAAGATTCAGTGTCATTCATATAATATATTATGTCTTATACAGTATATCTAAACAGAAAATTGATGAATGAGAACTTGAATATCTTTAAATTGAATAAGAAAGAAAAGAACTTTGTATAAAGAATTTAAGATTTTAAGTAGTCAGCAGTGATCAAGAAATATTGTAATGAGAGAAAATACTTTTATTATAGACACTGAATAAGAATTAAGATCAACTGTTTAACTGTAAAGAAGAATGTTGTGATCACTGTAACTTTTAAAGATATAAATGATTAATAAAAAGTGAAGAATCTTGTTAAACTGTGAAACAGTAATAAGAGAAAAGAAATAATAGTCATTATAAAAACTGACTGAGATAGAAAAGCAGCAGAGAATATTACTATAATAAGTGAGAAGTCAGTAAAGAAAGAAGTTATAAAGAAGAAAAATAAGTTTAAGCATTAAATATAAATTTATCTTTTTTCTTCATTGATTTCTAATGTCTTTGCTAACAAATATCAGAGAACAGCTACTGTGATATATAAGAAGAATGCAGATCAATGTGTAAAGACTTTAAAGAACATTAATTATACATTAAATGCTATTGTTGTTCACTATTAATGTAATGACAAGACATATCTTAACTATGATCATTATTATCTTCTTCACAACAGCATTCATAAGATTCTCAACTCTGCAGCTATTCAAATGTGAGCAAAGACTGTTAATAAGAATGAAGTAACAATTTATGCATCACTCATCAGCATGAAGATTATGTCAGTTAATCAGTTAAAGAAGAGAATCTCATCATTAATTACATTGTCTTTTTTCTTTTTCATGTCATTAATATTCACAATATCTTCATCATCTCATCTCATTCAAATTTACACTTTCTCATCAGCATCAACATCAACATCAGAAATCTTTATCTTCACAGTTTCTTTCAGTGATGTTAAGACTATACTAAAACTATTAACTTCACTAATTACAGCACTACAATATTCTTTTTCTTTTTTATAATCTTTGCAGTCTTCACAGTCTCTGCATTATGTTTTATATATCTCAGCTCAATATTCTTCTTCTTTATTTTCTTCTTAACTGCTTTCTTCACAGTTCATGTCTTCACTGTCTTCTTCATCATTTTCATTATCTTCACTGTCTTCATCATCTTCATCACAGACTTTACAGTCTTCATAAAAAACATATTTCATCATATTTCTGTCAGCACTGTCTGCAGTATCACTTATCAGTAATTCACTTGACTTAAATACTGATTCTGAAACATAGCTGCAGAACTTCTTTGCTTAATTTGAGTAAAAACATTTTATTTTAAAGATATAGTTAATGAATTATTGTGATATTCTTTTAAAAGAGATGTACAATTCACAGAGTATACAGCTGATCACTAAGCAGATATAAAGAAAGTTAAGCATTTCAGTCAATCTTAAATGACAGTTAAAGAAAGTTTTACACTTATATTAGAAGAAAAGAAAATATGTAACAACTATAAAGACTTATTCTACAGAGATTTATGATTTTAAGAAGAAGCAGAAAGCATTGTAAGTGTTAAAGATAATGAGAAATAATAGTTAATTCATTATAATAATATATTTATGTACAATTAATAAAGCTGTTTTGAAAATATCTCTCTGAATTGTCTTCTGCCTTATACTTCTGTACAGTCATATAAATAAATGCTGAAAACTCATTCTTAAATCTCTTCATTAATGTTTTATGTCTTTACATTCATGTCTTTAGCTCACTAAACAACTTCTTGATAGAATTGTAGTCTAACAAATAGAGAGAAAGAAATGCAAAAATGATGCTGATCTTATAATACATAACTGTAAGCTTCTGTCACTGAGATTAGCAATAGCAATAGCAAGAATATTTATATTAGTATGAAGACTTATCTTTAAACAATGTATTTCACAATTATTTATGCATAAAACACTGTGTAACTTTAAAAATTACTTATACAAAAATAAGATCTTCTTCTAAATAAAAGTATTAAACATTTTCTTATTCATTTTTTTCTCATAGATCTCTCAAGCAATATAATCATTGATTATATATGCTGAAAGAATACTGTAATGCTTTTCTTTCTAAAAAAACTTCTTTATGACTACTTACTTTTTCACAACAGCTCAGTTAAACTTTCTGTCTGCAATACAGAGATTGATGATACTTTTGTTAATAAAGATTAATTAATTAGCATGTTAGCTACTTAGCTGCATCATTTAGTTGTTATAAGTCTTTTAAGAGTGTTCAATGACTTATTTTTAACATTAAAAATCACTTTCTTAGTAATAGTAACAGTGACAAAAGAATGCTTATCTGCTTTCTTGATTAGTCAGCTTATTTAATAGTGAGACTGACAGTATTAATGCTGATCTAAATCTCATATTTATATTAAATATATTTCTACATCTTATTCAGATATGCTGTAAATTGATTCTTAAGAAAATTAAGTACTTTCTATATTAATTATTAATAAATCAGATCTCTCTCTCTAGATTAAGATCTACTTCTGTTATAGCAACTATAAGTAGTCTTAATGTTCTCAATTTAAATAATTTAAGTACAATAACTAATTCTCAATTTTATAGATTTCTTTGCATTCTCTCAATGTACTTTTAACTATATTCTATGATCTTCACTATAGTCTTGAATGACATTTCACACTTTAAATTCATTTATATATTGTCTCTGATGTTGTGATTGAGACTATGAGAATGCCTCATAGTAACAGTGATGATGATGATATTAAAGAAGGCAGCAAGATCAATTTCATGAATGATGATTAAAAAGAAGAAAATTTAGATAGATTTTACTGTTTATTTTCTATAAATTCTTGCTATGCATCTCTTAAAGTCAACATTCTAAGAATAGCTGTATGACTAAGCAATGACTTCATCATTTTCTGAATGATTCTTAGTCAGAGTAAAGTATGTCAAGAAGAATATCAGTTGTGATGTAAAGAAAAGAATTAGACAACAAGAAAATATAAAAGTACTGATGATTTTAACTCATTTAACTATTGTCTACATTTGCTTAAGACATTTTCTCATCTCTGCACAATTGAGTCATAATTTTCAAATTACTTTTCTGAGATTCTGAATGCAGATTAGTACTCAACCTCATTTGCAAACATCTTCTTCAGCTCAAACTGAATTTTTGAAATAACTTCATCAAAACTGCATTAAATAAGCTCAAAATCTAGTCAGTAACTTATCTCATCATGTGCTATAACTTAATATAGAACATGATGTCAAGATTTTCTTAATCAGTTATGAGCACACAATTCTCATCTTTATCAGAGCACATCACTCAATTAAAACATAAAGTAACTCAATTTCAGATCTTTATGAACTTAAAGATCAAGAATGACAAATTTAAGAAGATTCTTTAATGATTTTATATTAAATTCTTTATTAAATCTGTTCAAAACTTTATAGAAAGAGTTCTGAATCAATTTAGAACAGTTTAAATTGCAGCAGATCTGAAAGTTTTATAATGAATTATAAATACTGTGCAACACAATATTACAGTTACAAAAAACATTCTAAAAGTCTTCATCAGCAAAAACTCTGCATTGCAATTCTTCATCATCACAAAATATAGATATACACATATTTAAGCTTAAATAACAGTAAATATGTCATTATTCTTAATAACAGTGTTCTTTTCATCATTATTTGAAGAAAAAAGCATCATCATAAATCTTTTTACATTTAATAAATGCAGAATTGTCATTAAATTCATTAACACTGTTCTCATTAATTATTAATGCATTTTCTTATTAATCACATTACATAATTGCATTAACAGTTACATCTGCATCATTGTAGATCAAAACATCATTGTTATTAAGATTGTAGCTGTTAAGTAATTGAAGTTAAATAATTTGATGATGTATACATTTATAGTGACTGAAAAAGAGTCATTATAAAGTAATATTAAATGAATTATATCTTTAGAAGTAGACAGCAAGATAGTCATCATTATTTATAATGTTATTGTGTATAGCATACTGATACAGAGCATTAAAATGAAAGATTAATGAATTATAATGATATGTATATAGACAGAAAATTATAAAATTGAAGCTGAGAAAGATATTTTAATCAATTATATAAAGTGACTGTGCAGCTTAAAATGAGTAGCAGAGTCTGTAATGATGAAATTTATAAATGTAAAGTACATTAATTTAACATTTTAAACTGAGTTGATTTGAAACTCTGAATACAAGAAGATAGAGTTATATGATTGAGCTTATTGCATTTAAAAGTACTTTAAATGTCATAAATATGATTATATAAGTGCTCAATGTAAGAATACTCAGAAATGTAACATATATGTAAAGAGTCATAGATCTGAGAATTGCTTCTTTAAGAATTTAGAATTCAACATTAAAAAGTGTGTGAACTGCAGAGACTTATATAAGATGTAAAACAATAAGTGTTTTAAGTTTTAGAAAGAGACAGTATGTGTATAGATGACATGCAACATTAAGCAGACTTAGTAATGAGTATTAATTTAAATATTAATTATTAAACTTAAAGAAGTTACATTCTTAAAGACAGCTAATGACAGAGTCAGTGAGATTGACATTAATAGTTATAGTAAAAGTATTAACAGCAGTAACAGTGACAACAGTAATAGCAGTGACAATGTTAGTGAAAATGCAACACTTACATTACATATAACAATAAGCAGTGATCATAAAATCATCAGTGAGCTTCATTTAACAATATTTAAGATTCTTATAAGAATTTTATCAATCTCAACATCAGCTTTAAAGACATTCATCAATGAAAATAAAAAGCAATCAGTATTATCTATAAAAACAGCAATTACAGATGCAAATTGAATCTCTTTGAAGTCAGTGAATGAAAATAGATCTAAAAGAATTATAATTAAATTTCTAAAAATATGAAAAATAAATGCTGCAGTAAAGACAGCAGTAAGTTATTGAAGCATTAAGTTCTCTAAGTATTAAATGAATCTGAAGAGCAGTCAGACAACAAAAATTAAAAGTGTCTTTAAGTAGAATTTAGTAAGCTTGCTGTTCATTAATTAAGATAATTTTATGATAAACATTATGAATATAGAGACAGCATTAACTTTGAAGATCACAATGACAATAAAGTAATGTTGATACACTTAAACTTTGTCATCTTACAGTACAACACAATAAAGTTAAAAAACAAGATCATAACATCTTTACTTCAGAATTTCATCATATAAAACTATGATGTGCTGACTATTCAGAAGTCATGACACAATAAATACAACAATAATATTTATTATCTCTGCAAAAATCAATTTTATCTAATTTATTCAGAACTCACAGAAAAAGAATTAATTTAAGTCTGCTTTTACATTAATTTATGACTGAACTGTGCAGACTGAACAGTTTAAACATATAGTAGAGATTTTATAATTTTGAAGATTTAATATATTAAATATAATCAGTTTAAATGTTTATGCATTCACAATGTGTACAGAGAAGCAGTCAGAGAAAACATCATAGTAATTTTAAAGTAACTGAATGATTTATTAAAAAATAATTATTAACAATACATTATAGTGAGAGACTTCAATCTATATTATTTAACATGAAAGAATCTAAGAATGAAGAAGAACTCATAGATAAAGCAGTTAATATAAATAATAAATGAATAACAGCTCTCTCTGTTCTTACTGCAGAACTCAGTCATGTAAAGATTTCAATAAGTGTACAGCATCATAAATTTAATGTTAAATAACTTAGACATTACTCAATGATTAATTAGCTGCAAAATACAACAATAATATCATAACTTTAATTACTACTTTATTATTACTCATCTTCTGCTGTCTACAGCAGAGATTACATTACAATTTTATTGACAGTAAGATAAAGTAGACATAAAGCTTCTATAATAGATTCTGATAGAATAGCTATCAATGTCATTTCATAACTATAATGAACTCAATATAAAGCAATATATAATTGTCATTACAGAGACAATTTAAATTGCAGTGAAGACAATAATATTGATGTTAACTCTTAGCAAATAATTAAAGTCAGAGTTTGACTTAAAAGCAAAAAAGATAATGAGAGAAGTAAATAGATCTCATTGTTATTGATAAAGAAAGTAGAGTATACATATTTAAGAGATGTACTGCTGAGTCTGTAATGAAAAAGAAAAGAAGCTGACAAAATTAATGAGAGTGAGTCATTAAAAATGAATAGAGATGACTTTAAAGAACTTTTAGAAATTATAAAAATTGATGAAGTAAGTTAGAAATTGTGAAGCTGTAAATTAGACTTTTACTTTTGTCTTAAAATAGATGAAAAAACTGAAACTCACAGAACTGCAGAACAAAACAGAACTACTTTGAATAATTTTCTTTTCAACTTTTTCAGAGATAAATCTTGACAACATTGCAGAATACAAGTACTTTAAGCTGATACTTATGTCTTTAATTATAGAGACTGAATTAACAGAGATTATAATGTGAGCATTAAACAATAAGACATTAAAACTAAATGATATATTGAATTGAGTTTTACATTAAATATTATTATAATTACTTTTACTGCTGCTCTCACTGTACAACTTATATCTAAACAGTGAAAGACATTTAAGAGTCTTTAAACACTTTATTACAGTGATGCTGTAAAAGCTCAATAAAGAAAACTATTAATAATTTAAAATATATTAATTAATGATACTTCTAAACATTATAAGCAAGACTTTGAAGTTTGTAATGATACACAGAATAAGCTACATGACAGAGATTTATTAATTGTTATTTAAAACATTGCTGAGAAATTGAAAAATTGTGTTTATAGAGTAGACAATTCATATATTGCTGAAGCAGATTTATGAAATATAAAAGTTAAGCATGTCAGTTACATCATTATTAATGCTGAATGTATCAGAAGTCTTTAACAATGTTTTTTACAAAAAATTATTTTACAATCTTTAAAAATGCTGTCTATCACTGAAGATAGTGAACTGAATAAAAGACTTTTTAAGAAAAAGAACATCAATAATAAAGTTGTTAAAATATGAATTAAAGAGCTTTATTATTTATATAAATATATTTTAAAGCTTATCATTATCATTTATTTTATATCTATTTTACAATGTTAACATACTAAATCTAGTCAATGACTTACAGCTTTGAGTCATAGCAGCAAGTTAAATTGATGATGTAAACATCATAATGACAGAAAAGTCAGTAGAGAAGAACTGCACTGCTTTATATACAATACATAGCTGCATAAAGCAATAAGCTTAAAGATATATCTCTGTTTTTATTTTAATTAAGTATGAGTTTATTCATTTTACAAACTGTCTCACAAGACATAACACAACAGTGAAGCTGACTCTAAACATATATACAGTACAGACATTATTGATATGCAGAGTGCTGAGAGTTATCTTGAACTTATATTTAAAATGAGATGTACATATATAATATATTTAGATTTGAGTCATAATAAGTTTTAAGAATTTAGCAGCACTGATAGACTTTATATGAAACTTTAAATTTAAGAATTTATGAAAACTCTATATAACAATGATGCTGTCACAAATTCTGTACTGCTGCTCAGTCTAATACAGTTTAGACAGTGAGCACAAAACAATTATACAATAAAAATGAATTCTTCAGAAACTGACAGTCATATAGTAATGAGCAGAAGTCATTATAGTGAGAATTTTCTGCATAATAGTGAATTTAGCACTAAATATGAAACTCTTTCTTCTCTTAATGAAACAGCAGCTAAAGAAGACACTAAGAAAGTTTATGCTCTGCATTGTCATTGCATTAATTTATATTTTAATGAAAAGAATCAGATCTGACTTTATAAAAAAGCTTTATTAAAAGAGCTTATTGAAATATCTGTAGCTCTGCTATGAGATGCAGACATAATTTTTATTAAAAGTCAACTTAAAATTCAGAATGCTTCAGATTGTATTGTTATGATAAAATGACTTAATTATTTACATAAATGACAATGTAGATGAAGCTGTTTACAGATATAATATCAACAAACTTTGTTGAGATTAAGAAGTGTTGAATATTTACATAAATAATAGTGACATTAAGAATCAGATAAATGCAGTAGCAGTGACACTGAAAAGAGATCTGAGACACATGATATATATAAGTATAGATAAGACATTCACAGTGTATACAGCAAAGCTACAGAGTCTGATTATGACAATAAACATAGTAAGTGTGATGAAAATAACAGAATTAAAACTTTAAATAATGAATATATATATAGATAATTAAGCAGCAATTTAATCAGTCATTAAATTGAGTATACAGTCAGGTCAGTACTTACTACAGTACATAATGAAGAGAGTGAATGATTTGTGAAGTCAGAAGATTTAGATATAAATTTGATGAATATTGATGCATATAGAAATATCAGGAAATGAAAAGACAAATAAAATGATTAAGGCAGTGACTTAGATCAGAGATTTACACATTAAGAAAGAATAGATTATAAAGATCTGATATTTAATTGTTATCTGTAAGATAAGACTTCATTAATGAGTAGCAAAAGAATGAGTCAATAACTGAAAGAATGAAACAGCAAAATGAATTACATTCAGTATAAAATAATAGTTAAATAAAAAAGTATTAAATAAGTATATAGAACTTTGCTGACTTATAAGCTTTTTTATTATTTAATTAGACTGAGTGTAAAGTCAGATTAGGTTAAAAAAAAGTGCATCTAATCTGAACTCACACTAGAGTTCAGGTCAGGTCAAGTTGAGTTTATGTACAGATCAACTCTATCTACAATCTGTGTGAGTATCTGCACACAGGTAAGGCTAGCCATTATGGGTAAGGTCAGGGCTAGAGCTCAAAAATGTGAAAGCTTATTGATATATTAGTTATAATAAATTACACCTTGTGACTGTGTAATTTAT
>JAABVA010006550.1_pt1 | contig 10289 bp, 10 predicted proteins | sample 5560331 | NCBI WGS metagenome assembly JAABVA01 (sample SAMN12812661, study PRJNA571458) | rock metagenome | isolation source: Antarctica rocks | place: Antarctica: Victoria Land, Mt New Zealand sud | collected 2016-01-07 | reverse complement strand
ACCGCTTGCGTGATCTCTTCATTGTTGAGATGTAGTATTTCGTGAACGTTTGTTGCTCCAAGATAAGTGAAGTGCGGCGCGAATTGCTCAATGACATGCTCCTGCTTATGCCCTTCGATACCTAACAATCCTAACTTTTCGCGTAATTGCTGTAAATGTTGCGGCGCAGGAATAACGATAAGCGCAATGCCACCGCGCATAAGCACCCGTGCAAACTCCTCGACGTTACGTGGCGCGAAAATGTTGAGCAGAACGTGTAATGAGTCATTGGCAACGACGAGCCGCTCTTTAAGGTTGGCGACAACAAAATGTAACTCTTTATAACGTTTGGCCGCCATACGCATCGCCTCTTTCGCAATGTCCAACCCGATATACTCGCATTGTGCATCAGGCAAGCGTTCCTTGAGCGCATGTTGTAACTGCCCCAGATAATAGCCCTCGCCACAACCAGCATCGAGAATATTGAGAGCAGACAACACACCATCCGTATCACACTCCTCTTTCAGGTAGTCATAGACAAGTGCGTGAATTGCATTTGCAAGCAGTTGATAATGCCCCTGTTCCAGAAAGGCTCGACGTGCTATCAGCATCTCCTTTGTATCACCCATGCTATCAGGCAGCTTTTTTGTCAGCAGATTGATGTAGCCCTCTCTGGCAATGTCGAAGGTGTGGGCTGTCTCGCATTTGACCATGTTGCCTATCCATGTAAAATGTGTAGAGCAGATGGGGCAGGTCAGAATGCGTATATATGACGGCGTTGTTGTTAGATTCATAATGCCCTTTACGTTTTTCTCTTTATCTCCTATTATGCCATGCTTATACAGGTGAATATCAAAATCTTCTGGATTCTCTCGTTTCCCCCTGTTCAATTATGTTAGAATGGTTTGGATAATAAAAGCATTCTCAAAGAGGAAATACAATGAATTATGCTATTCTTGGTGGTGGTGCGTTGGGCTTGATGACAGCATATCGTCTCACGCAGGCCGGGCAAGCGGTGATGGTGTTTGAGCAGGAGCCTATTGCGGGCGGCCTCGCCTCCGGCTTTCACGTAAGTAGCGATGAACAGATGTGGTTAGAGAAGTTTTACCATCACCTGTTCCGTTCCGATACAACAGTAATCCACGCAATCGAAGAACTCGGTCTTGGCGACCGCCTTGAATGGTTGCGTCCACGCTCCGTCTGTCTTATCGACGGCAAAACTGAGCAGCTCGACTCGCCCCTGTCGCTGCTGCGCTTCAAACCGTTACGCATTGATGAACGGTTACGTGTCGCCGCTGTAGTCGCCTTCCTCAAAGTAGTACCGCCAGCATGGTTGGAGGGCAAGACCGCCGACGCATGGCTCCGCCGTTGGATGGGCAAGCGACCCTATGGCATGCTGTTCGAGCCGCTTTTCGTTGGCAAGTTCGGCACGCTGAAAGATGAAATCGCGCTACCCTGGTTCTGGGCGCGTATCCATGACCGCACAACACAACTCGGATATGTACGTGGTGGCTTCCAGCATGTCTACGAACGCCTCGTAGAACGTATCACTCAAGCAGGCGGAAAGGTTTTGCTCGGTACGCACGTCGAAAAAGTCGAGCAGGTTGTGAATGATACAGAGGACAAGCCACAATGGAGCGTCCAGACGAGCAAGGGCACCTGGACATTTGACCGCGTAATATCGACACTTCCTACGCGCCTCTCCTGTCGCCTTATCCCTGCTCTACCGGAAGATTACCGCGCTAAGTACGATTGGGGGCAGGCATACGGGGCGCATTGCCTCGTGTTGTCACTCGATAGGCAGTTGACCGATAGCTACTGGATCAACATTTGTGATAGTGGCTACCCGTTCACTGGATTGTTTGAACATACAAACTTTCGCTCACCCGCTGAGTACGACGGTAAACACCTGCTCTACCTCGGCAACTATCGTCCCATGAACGATCCCCTGTTCTCCCAAACGAAAGAAGAGGTCATGACGGATTTCTTGCCGCACCTGCAACGCCTCGTACCCTCCTTCAGACCAGAGAATGTGCAGGAAAGCTGGCTATTCAAAGCACCCTTCGCGCAACCCATCGTCACCACCGACTATAAAGCGCACATTCCACCACTCGAAACTCCGCTCGCTGGCTTGTGGCTCGCGAACATGTTCCAGATATACCCGCATGATCGCGGCCAGAACTACTCGTTCGAGCTTGCCGAACGCCTCGTGAAAGAAATTACATCGTAACATTGAATACAGGACGGGCGACCACAAGGGTCGCCCCTACTATATTGACTCGACGTTACAACATCACATCGTGTATAGTAGGGGCGACCCTTGTGGTCAATACAATTCAAATACCAAGAAGCATATACAGATACTCACAACGGACGCCCACAAGGGGCTACCCTACTATACACCACATGGCGTACGAAGCACGCACCAACGTCATATAGTAGGGTAGCCCCTTGTGGGCGTCCGTCCCCATATTTACCAACGTTTCGCTTATTTGAATTGTATTGACCCTTGTGGTCGCCCGTCTGTGGCTGTGGCCGCCCGTTAATAACGTTCTCTAAAAAACGCTTTGATCTATGTTGTCGCACCACCACAACTGGAGCCAGCACCAGCCGTACAACCATAGCAATGCTGTCCCATCATGATAGAGCGTTCGCGTAAACCCTCAATCGTAGCATCGAAGATTGTCTGTGGCGACGTTGGTATAACTGTCATATCGAGCATCTGGTTGAAGTCGCAGTCGTAAAGGCGACCATCCCAACCAACCGAGAGCATGGTGCGACACATCACACCCTCGACCGCCGATGGGTTGAACGCCGCTATTAGTTTCTCCATATATGCTTCCAGATTGCCTGAACGCAGCAGAAAGTCCAGATAACGGCTAATCGGCATGTTGGTAATCGTGTAAAGATTGTTGAAGTCGATATCGTAGCGTCGCTTGAGTTGTCGCTTCCAATCTTTTTCTAGCGATTGCTGGCTTCCAGGCAGGAATGCCCCGACCGGATTTGTCACAAGGCTAAGCGAGAGTCCCGTACCCTCTTTCCCATAGCCCAGCGTGTTGAACTGCTTCAATGCCGCTAGCGAATCCTCGAACACACCATCACCACGCTGTGTATCCGTCTGTTTGGGGGCATACGATGGCAGAGACGCGACAACCTCGACTTTATGCTCAGCTAAAAACTCTGGTAGATAGGCATAGTTGGGGAGCCGTGTAATGGTGAGATTGCAGCGGTCGATGACGTGTCGCCCTAGCGTGGTGGCACGTTCGACGATCTCGCGAAAGTGCGGATGCATCTCCGGTGCGCCACCTGTAATGTCGAGCGTGGGAATATCGGTTCGTGCCAGAAAATTCAGGCAAGCCTCCATCACCTCGCGCGGCATGACCTCTTTACGATCCGGCCCCGCATCGACATGACAATGGGCACAGGTCTGATTGCACCTCTTACCAACGTTGATCTGTAGAATGTGTACGTCTACCGCTTGAAGTGGCGCATGGCCTGCACTCGCCGCCGCCTCTGCAAATGAGCGTAGCGGCAAGGATTCCAGGATGCGCCGCTGCTCTCTTGTCTTAGCCAGCGGATGATCCGATTTTCGTAGTGTTGGGATAATCTTTGCCATAACGTCTCCCTACATAGAGACTTTATGAACGTGTTCACGCATTTGCACACCGTGAACGAGCGACGAGCCACCACGAATAGCCGCCGCGACATGCACCGCCTCGGTCATCTGCTCGATGTCTGACCCCTTCTCAAGGCAGGCAGAACTATAGGCGTCGATACAATACGGACACTGTACAGTGTGCGCGACCGCTAGCGCGATCAACGCCTTCTCACGCTCCGACAGCGCACCTTCGGCAAAAACCGCATTATACCATGCTAAGAATTTGTTCCAGAGTTCAGGCGCATCTTTCCCCATATCTGGAAAGTGGGCTAAATCCTTGGGATCATAATACGTCGCCATGTCGTTTTGTCTCCTCTTCTTTTCTTATCTTGAACACCTACACCCTTAAATGCGTTCGTGGGGTTACTGTATCACATTGTTTCTTTGTGCTGCAACAATTAACGGATGGGGCAATAAATGTTTCTCTGTACGGGTCTGATGTATCACACCCTGATGTATCACACCCTAGTTCGGTATCTGTAGCACGACTAGGGTGTGATACATCAGACCCGTACAATTGGTCTCATGATAGGTGAAATATTACGGTTTCCCGCGTGATACACATTTTCTCTCATAATATTTGGTTCGTTTCGCTACACTAGAGTATGCCTAGCATAAAGAAACATGCGCGACTGACGTAACGTACTCTGAATTTTTGAGCGCGTTGGTCGATTGAATACAACGAAAAGCCTTTTATGTCCCCGTATTGTTCAGTCTTAGAGGAGAAGAACAGACGTGCTTGAAATTTTACCAAATGTTGCGAAGATGCAGGCCGCTTACGTCTTGGGCAAGCCCCTTGCCAATCCGTTGAACTTGACGATCAGCGTAAGTTATCGTTGTAACTCGCGCTGTAAGACCTGCAACGTGTGGCAACGTCCCAACGACGATTTTACGATAGAAGAGTATAACAAAACGTTTGAATCGATAGGCCGTGACGCCTTCTGGTTCACCTTTAGTGGTGGGGAGCCAACGCTCCGCAAAGACCTGCCGGAGATGGTCGCGGCAGCGTATAATCATTGTCGCCCCGGCATCATCAACATTCCTACCAACGGCATTCAAGACAAAATTATCCCAGGTCGCATCGAGCGTGTGCTACAGGCCGCTCCCACCTCGGAAGTGATTATCAATCTTTCGCTGGATGGTGTAGGCGAGAAGCATGATATCGTGCGTGGCGTCAAGGGCAATTTCGAGCGTGCCATGCGTACCTACGCGGGTCTCAAAGCACTCAAAGGCCGTTACAAGAACTTCACACTGGGTGTCCACACGGTTATCTCGAACTTCAACATCGACGAGTTCGAGAACATTCATGCCTTCGTCACCAACGAACTCAAGCCTGACTCTTTCATCAGCGAAATAGCTGAGGAGCGCGTCGAATTGGATACCGTTGGCATGGGCATCACTCCACCCGTCAATAAGTATGAACCCGTCATCAATCGTCTGCAAGAGGAGAATCGCCAGGCACAATTCAAGGGCGTCTCTCGCATCACGCAATCGTTCCGTGACCGCTACTACGACATCGTGAAGAGTACGCTTGTCGAGAAACGCCAGATTATCCCCTGTCTCGCGGGTCTCGCCTCGGCACAGATTGCCCCTAATGGCGATGTGTGGACCTGCTGCATTCGTGCCGAATCGGTCGGCAACCTACGCGACCACAACTACAACTTCCGCGAGACATGGAGTACGCCCAAAGCCGACGAACTGCGCCGCAGCATCAAAGCAGGCGAGTGCTACTGCCCACTTGCGAACGTCTCCTACACCAATATGCTGTGCCATACGCCAACCCTTACCAGCGTCGGTATCGAAGTTGCACGCAAAACCGCAGCCGAAATCGTAACAGGCGACAAAGGCAAATCCGCCAAACTGCGTAGTCTGCCCGTCATCAATGCCTCCGACGAGGCACGTATGCGGGGGCAAGACAAAATAGAGGCAAATGTGTAGAAAACGGAGGAACTATAAGGACAATATTGTTCAATGAAGGGATTTTGTAGAAAAATACCAACGGGCGACCACAAGGGATCGCCCCTACCATACATAACGTATTGTAATGCCCGTCAATATAGTAGGGGCGATCCCTTGTGGTCGCCCATCCGTTTTGATATCGTGTTTGTTTTGATATATGGAGGATTCCACCTATGGCAGAATGTCCACAATGTGGCACAATGAACGAAGACAACGTAAAAAATTGTGCTGGCTGCCGCATCAACATGTATTGGGCGTATCAGCACTATGACGAACTGGCGCGACTACGCACGGAAAACAAGCTGCCCACACGTCCCAGATCGGCTTCGTTCCTGGTCGAGACCAGCAAGAAGATCGACGACGGTCCGACGGCTGGCTGGCTCCGTAACACCATCAAAAAATTTGGCCTCAAAGAGGCAGGTAAAAAAGTTTCCACCATCGCAGAATAACAATACTCACCCCCGACGCAATTGCGTCGGGGGTGAGTATTGTTATTCTGCGATTTTTATTATCTTGCGGCACCCGCGAGTGGTGCATTCTGGCTCGCCTGCGTCACGGCTGGTTGAGCCATGCCACCAGCATTGAACCATTCTGCCGCCAGCTTGACGCCTTCTCGCAGTGGCACCTGTGGCTCGAAGCCCAGCTCACGGCGTGCCTTCTCGACGCTGTGCCTGTTATCGGAACCGAACATCAACGCGCCAAGCTCGGTCACGACAGGTTTTGTGTGGGTGAGCGGTGCCACAATGCGTTCAGCAACAAGGCTACCATAGTAGATGGGCAGGTAGGGCAGGTGCAACGTGGGACGCTTGCCACCAACGGCATCGGCAATCGCGTCGTACATCTCTCGTTGCGTCAACGGTTGGTCGTTGGTGATGTTGTAGACATTGCCCGGAGCGTTCTTGTGATAGGCTCCCAGCAGAAAGCCTTGCACCACGTCGGTAACATAGCAGAAAGGCAGCGCATTGTCGCCACGCCCGACGAGCAGCACCTTCCCATCCTTTGTTTTCTGTGCCATACGCCCGAAGTGCAAATGATCGTAAGGACCGAAGAATGTGCCGGGTCGCAGAATGACCGTCTCCATGTTGCTATCGAGCATCAGGCGGCGGATCAAACGGTCGCCTTCGGCCTTCGTCTGTGGATAGGGATCAACATTGGGACGCAGTGGATCGTCCTCCGTCATGAAACGACCATAGCCCAGCCCGTAGACCGTATGCGAACTGGTATGCACGAAGCGACGCACACCTGCCTGCTTCGCCGCATTATACAGGTTCTCAGAACCCGTGACGTTGACGAGACGATAGTCCGCCATTGGTCGATGCACACCCATCATACCCGCTAGGTGAAAGATAAGGTCCACGTCTTTCACCGCAGGCTTCAAGGTACGCTCGTCCGTAATGTCGCCTCGTACAACCTCAACGCCCTGTGCGACGAGCTTCGCCGTATTTTCCACAGGCAACACCAACGCCCGAATCTGCTCGCCGCGCTCCTGCAATTCTTTTATCAGATGACTACCGAGCAGACCAGTCGCACCTGTAATGAGTACCTTCATAAAACTCCTCTCGTAACCAATACACAACACAGCAATATCGGTGTACAATACACAAAGGAAAAGCAGGGATGCAAGGGGCAGCCGTCCCTTGCATGGGATCTGGGGCACAGCCCCAGTCTCTTCTCCCTCTCACCGCCTACGGCGGCGAGCCTTCAATTGGAATTAATCCTGGAATTAATCCGATACATTTAACTATCGGACACTTTTGCAGATTAGTACATAATTTGCTATGCTAAAACGTATCTACATCAGAGAAAAGACAAGGAGGAATTATTTATACATGAGTACACCGGAAGAAACACAGCCAGCGAACCTGACGCGGAATGAGGAGGCACTACTACAACAAGGCATAAACCAGGATGAGCAACACACCTTACAGGCGGGCGTGCCAGACCCGATCCGTGGGGTGCAGCAAGGTGGCGTACAGCCCATTTACCCACACTGGCCTACCTCCCATCCCGGTCCTAGAGTGACACCACCCCCTCCAGGAGAGCGACCAATAAACGCCATTCGTGCGGAACAGATGGTCGAGGTTGGCTATAACCAGGTGACAGGCGAGCCAGCGACACAAGACCCACTTCGCGCCTTCCCCGACGAAGCAAAGGGACCAGCAGGTACCGATCAGCAAGAGACCGCCCAGGACGTTATGCGGCGCGGCAAAGAACGGTTGTAAATAAATAAGCATGCGGGCTACTGGCGATACATCGCCAGTAGCCCGCATGCTTATTTTATATTACGCCCCAAACGCCCTATTTGCAGAGCCAGCAACACACCGAATGAGACGGCGAGTAGCACAACCGAGAGCGCGATAGACTTATCCAGGTCGGTTTCAGCGGCGAGATATACCGCGATAGGCATTGTTTGTGTCACACCCTGGAAGTTCCCCGCGAAGGTGATGGTCGCGCCAAATTCGCCGAGCGCACGCGCCCATGAAAGCCCAATGCCCGAAAGCAGTGCTGGTGCGATAAGTGGTAAGGTGACACGCCTGAACGTATACAGTGGCGATGCACGCAGCGTATAGGCCGCGAGTTCGTAGCGTCTATCAAGCTGTGATAGACCCGCCTTCGCGCTATTTACAAAAAATGGCGCGGAAATAAATGTCTGTGCCATCACCACCGCCACCGTCGTAAACGGTATCGTAATGCCGATAAGATCGAGATAGTGACCAATCAAGCCGAAACGTCCAAATGTCAGCAGTAGAGCCACACCCGCGACGACAGGTGGTAGCACCGTTGGCATTGTCACCAACGTCTCTAAGAACTTGCGCCCCGGAAAATCCAGACGTGCCAGGATATAGGCCACAGGCAAACCTAACACTATCGAAAAAAAAGTGCTAAACGTCGTCGTGAGCAGACTCAACTGCAACACCTGCAACACGTCTGGCTGCTGCACATCATCCCACAACACCCCTATCGGCTCATGAAACAGCAACGAGGCCAGTGGTACCCCCAGGAACAGAAAAAAACAGCCCGCCAGCACACCCACCAGAATACGCGCAGGCCAGCGTAGCAATAGCGATGCTGTATTTTGCTGCATGATTTTCAGCCTACGCTCAACCATTAGCAGAGATGAAATGATATTTTTGCAAGATGGCCTGCCCATCTGATGAAAGCACGTATTGCACAAATGCCTGAGCATCGGATGCGTTCGGTGCATTCTTTAAGGCAGCGATAGGATACGCCGCGACAACGTTGAAATTGTCGGGAATGGTCAATTCCTTCACCTTCGAGGAAACATTGCTTGTCACATCGGTCAGATAGACAAAGCCCGCATCGGCCTCGCCCAACTGCACCTTTGTCACAACGGCTTTGACGTTATCCTCTTGCGAAATGAAATTTGCCTTGACTGCGCTCTCATAGCTCTTGCCATAGTCGGCTGATTGCGCCATCTTGTCCAGAACCTGTAACGAATATTTTCCGGCAGGCACTGTAGGCCCTTCGATGTCGATTTTGACGCCCTTATTTGCGAGATACTTGAGCGAGTTAATCTTTCCCGGATTGCTATTTGGGATGATCACGACAAGCTTGTTTCTTGCGAATACCTGTGAGTTGCTGACAAGACCCGCGCTAGAAGCCTTCATCATGTTTGTCTGGTCCGCCGACGCGAACACATCCCCCGAAGCCCCACTAATAAGCTGTTGCACAAGTGCTTGTGAGCCACCAAAGTTAAACCGCACGGTATCATTACTATGTGCCGCGTGAAATTTCGTGCCTATTTCGGTGAAAGACTCTGTAAGCGAGGCCGCCGCGAACACATTCAGCGTCACTGCTTTAGGTGTTGACGTTGCCGTGCCACTGCCTCCCGTTGTCGTTGTTGAACCGCCACATGCGGCAAACAACAGGCACACGGCCAAAAGCAGAAATAGGGTGTGTAGTGCAGAAATACGATGTCTCAACATATTACTCCTCGAAGGTTCGCTAAAACAAGAGCGGGTTTGCTCTGTGAATATTCATGCAATGAGTATATCACACTTTTATGATGTCAAACCTTGAGCAATACTTGACCTTTAACCAATAGTTTCTTGAAGTGCAAGTACTATACTACAAACGTTAGAACAAGCAAATAAAAAATATAGGAGACCATTAACACTATGACAAGACGCATACTTTATGCTATTATAAGCTTGCTCGCAGTACTGCTGATACTCATCGGTGTTGGAGTATTCGTATTCCTGCCAATGCTTACATCCGCGCATACAAGCCAAGCAACGACCACCCCAACTGTAGTTCCGACGACAACAGCAATAGCAACGCCAAAGCCTGTCACCGTTACCGTAAAGCTTCTCAAGCAGCATGCACCCGATATCAAGAGCCAGATCGCGCAAGGGCTGAAGCTGACGCCTGAACAACTTACAACGCAACTTCAATCAGGTAAAACCTTGAGCGACGTGGCAACGGCCCAGAACGTTTCTACGACACAGCTACAAACGCTCATCTCAAACACATTGCAAACCAGCCTCAAACCCTCTGTCGCTAGTGGCGATATAACGCAGAAGCAACTCAACAACCTCATGAAAAGATATGAGAAAAATCCGGCATTGTTGGATAAGTTACTCGGTGGCAAAGCCATAAAAAAGGCCACACCAACTCCTACCCCGGCAACATAATCGTCAAACGTAGGGGTCTAATTGATTACACCCTGGAA
>JAABVA010006548.1_pt1 | contig 10292 bp, 14 predicted proteins | sample 5560331 | NCBI WGS metagenome assembly JAABVA01 (sample SAMN12812661, study PRJNA571458) | rock metagenome | isolation source: Antarctica rocks | place: Antarctica: Victoria Land, Mt New Zealand sud | collected 2016-01-07 | reverse complement strand
GCGGCGCAGCTCGCCGGCGTGCTTCTGGACGAGCTCAGCGGCGCTATGGCGCTGCGGCGCGCGCACGCGCAGCCGCCGGCAGGCCCGCCTCTCAGGGGTATGCAGACCCAGCCGCCGCCCCATGGCGTGGAGCGGGCGAACGGGCACGCGGCGAACGGGCCGGACCCGGAAGACATAGCAGAGACGGCGCACGATGTGGAGCGGGCGCTGAAGCAGGTGAGCGCGGCGCCAGGCGCAGCGCACGCGCCGAAAGAGGCTACGCAAGCGGAGGAGGACGATGGCTTGCGGCGTGCGGGGCCTGACAAGGGGCGTGCGGCCAGGGGGAGGGGCCTGTGGGTGCTCTGCTCGGTCCTGCTGCTGCTGCTCGTCATCCGCATCGAGTTCTGGGGTGGCCCGTCCGCGCGCACGGCGCAGAGCGAGGGGTCAGAAAGGCGTGCGGAGCCTGGCGCTGCCCGCTGAGTTCTGCTGGATGTGCGGCTGCTGACGGTGCTCTGTTACGCGCGGTTCTGATAATGGGTGTGAGAGTGGACGATGGTCCGATAGTACTGTGCCAGCTCCCTGAGATTGTAGACACGCGCCTAGTCTTTTCGGCTATGTATCACTGCCATGTCTAGTCAGGCATGGATGGGCATGCCGCTCTTTGGTGCATGTGCTCTGCGGTATTCTCCTTCGTTTTTTGTTTAGCTTTTTAACCAAGCTTTTCATTGTACGGGTTTCCTGTGTGTTGTGGTGGTGTTGTTCCTGCTCTGCCAAATCCACAATGAGTTAACGTGATCAACTGTTGCAAGCAGTGCTTGTTCAAGAAGGCGCCGGACATCATGCAGAACCTGTGCCTGTGTGTAGTCACTTGTAGTCATGTAGCACTCACAGCTCACGGCGCATCTAGCAGCGCCTCCACTGCTGCTGCCGCCTGGATGTGCCTGTCAACGAGGTACCTTCGGTTGTTATCCGCCACGTGGTCAAGTACGTACCTGCCGCAGAGACGCGCCCAGTCTACGACTGCACACAGGTTCCAGTGACAGGCCACATGTGCAAAGTCAGGCATGCGCCATACGCGTGCTGTGTAGCCAGTCGCGATCATGGCAGGTGGAGAGGCGCTTGGCAAGGTGACGCCCAGCTCCAACCCTTCATAACACTCGCTCACATCTGGCAGCTCAGCTGCTGCAGTTGCTAAGCCATGCTGATGCGCCCTGGTGCGCCTCGCTGAAGCTCACAAAAGTTGATTGCCTGTGTGGCATCCTGCCCACAAGATTCGCTCGTTTCTGCAACGCCAGCAGACACCCAGCGAGGTGCATGTCGCGGGGGCAACGCACTCGTAGTTGACCATCACGCCCAGGCTGCCTTTCAAGCCGCGCGCGGTTGTGTCGGCGCGCCAATTCAGCCGCGCAACCGTCGCTCCTGCGTCACAAAACTATACGTATGGCATTCCTGTTGCATGCAGCTGCCAGCCTACCACAAGCACTGTCTCAGGTCGGAGCAGGGCACTTTCCAACCCATGCGACATGACTGCAGCAGGCCCCCACTGCGTCCAGCTGCTCTGACAGCCGTTAGGGCCGAGCGGCCTTTTGGCTATCACCGCTGATTGTTTAACTCACTGTGCAGCGCGCCTTTGACCAGGACGACGGCGCTGGCGCGCGCGTCGCTGCCATCAGCAGGGCGAAGGCTGCTGGTGGCCACAGGGCAAGGTCCCTGCCCCGTCGCGTTTCGCGCACCGTTGCGCAGGTGGAAGTTGGCGACGGGGTCCAGCGCGGCGCCGCGGCGGCGCTCGCGCAGCAGGTAGCGCGCCGCCAGGCGCATCACCGCCGGGCGCACGCCGGCCTCCACCTGGATGCGGTGACGTCATGTCGGTGCTGCACGCTGAGCTGATGCGCGCCGCAGCAGCACCTCAGCCATGCTGCTGGGCCGGCCGTGCCGCTGGGTCAGCTGGAGGCTCGTTGCTGCGAGCGGACTGGTGTTGTGGATCAGGCAGGCACCGCCTCAAAGGCTGTTGGCGGCAGGGCGCCGAGCGCAAGGACCGTGGATGCATGGAGCCGGCGCAGCATACCAATTGATATGATATTTAATGTGAGTCAATGATTCACCGCCAGGTGTGTGGGTCAGTTCGTGCTGATGATGGAGGTGTCTGTGCAGGCTCGGCGCACCTCTGGATCATGAAGCCAGCGGTCCTGGTCGAGGCCCCACGCCAGCGCTGCCGCGCCGCTGGAGCCCGCCGCAACAGGCGCGCCGGCGCGCTGCAGGTCGAGCAGCGCCGCGGCCTGCCCGCTGCTCAGCGGCCGGGGTGCATCGCCCGCGTCCCGGGCTTCCTGCAGCGTGCTGCGCGCTTCACGGGCGCACGGCACGGGACCGCCACGGCAGCGTGGCCTGAGCGTGCACGCTGACCCAGGTGCGCGCTGTTACATCCATGCTAGGGGCTGCAACCCTGATGACACCCTGCCACAGCCCGTCGGCTGTACACGGCTTGCATGGCTGGCATGGGCACGACTAACAGACCGCCCGGACCCCGGCCGTGGTGGACACGGGCCTGCTCCCGCCAGCGAGGAGCGCGCGCAGGCGCTAACAGTCGATGACGGTGCGAGGTGCAGGCCGAGCGGGCGCCGCGGCCGCACCGCAGGGGCCGGGCGGTGCAGCTGCGCCTCCAGCCAGGCGCGGAAGCCGGGCAGGGGCGACAGCGTGGCCAGCTGCCGCAGCGCCGGGAACTCGTCCTGCAGCCTGTGCGCGACCTGCGCGCCGCGTCGCGCATGCGCTCGGACCGTAGCGGTAGTACGCATGCCTTGCGTTCGGCGCGGGCAGAGACCGGCGGCGGCGATGTGGGCTGTGTGCGCACCGGTGGGCAGCGGCAGCGCGCGCCGCACAGGCGGCAAGCGCCCATGCCGCGCCATGCAGAGCTTGCGTGCAGGGCGCGTCGCAGCGGTGCACCTGCTTGGCATGAGAACGAGAATGCTGCGCTGGTCCATCCGGCAAGGCTGCTCTGGCGCGCTCATGCTGTGCCGTGCAGGGCTGGGGAGGCCGGGGAACGACATGCGGGGCGGCGTGCGGGCGCGCCTGCTTGATGAGGAAGTTGCCCAGGTCGACGCCGGCCAGGCCGCGCTGCGTGGACGAGATGGAGTAGAAGACGGCCGCGTGCGCCGCGCGCGGATCGCGCCCCTGCCCGCCTGGGCGCGCGCCAAAGCTCAGCCCAGCTCTGGCCACTCAGTTCTCTGTTAAAGGACCATTCGGCCAAGGCGCCTGCCGGTGTTCAATCAACGGGACCACTGACCGTGTGGCAACAGCATGATAGAACAGGCCAGCCTGCCGCCGGCGCGGGCTGGCGGCGGCAGCACATGGGGTGTGCAGCAGCAGCACTGCATCACAACTTTCCTCGCCGAGTTGGCGGCAGAGCGCAGAACAGGGCGGCAGCTGGGAGGCGTGTCGCGCCAGCAGCGCCGCCGTTGAGCACTTCGGCCATGGACGCGGCGACGCGCGGCTGCAGCGCCGTGTGCAGCACCACCAGGGGCTCCTCGGGCAGGCTGATGACGCACAAGCTGTGCTTAGCACGACACCTCTGCATCATGTCCATCTCACACAGCCATAGGGACTGCTGCATGGCTCTGGCTAGCCCATGCAGCGCCTCTACAGAGCTGCTCCGCGAGGATCTGCGGTGCAGGCTCGGAGCCTGTGCCATGAGCCCATGACCTCAGCGCCATGACTCGCGCTTGGACCACGGAGCACAGGGAGCAGCTGCCGGAGCCGCTCATGCAGGCTGGCGCGCGGCGCGCCTGGCGTGGAAGAAAGCGAAGACGCGTCTGTCGGGCGCCAGCCGCGCGCGCAGGTCCTCCCACCCGCCGAACGGGTGCACCGCCTCATACCGCATCACCTGCGCAGCGATTTCGGATGCATCAGGCCCTGCACAGTATTGTTGGGGATCTGCCATGCCATGGTGCTGCGGCACTCCATGGCGGCACGGGATGCAGTGAGGCATGCAGGCGACAGCTCGAGGGAGGCGAAGCTGAGCTGCGGGCGCGGACGAGAGGCGGAGCCAGGCTGGCGGTGGGCGGGCGCCTTTTCCAGCAGCGCCGCGCTGCTGCCGCCCCAGGTGATGCGCTCCAGGTGCAGGAGGCCCACGCTGAACCACTCCGCCAGCGAGCGCCTGGAGGCCGCCGGTAGCATTCTTGGATGAGCCGCAGGCTTCAAAATCCACAGCAAGCAACCCCAGTTGCTATGTCGCGCCTATTATGTAGACTGAGGCGAGGCGCAAGCTAGCACAGACACTGTGGCAAACTCCTTTGGCCAGCAAGGCTGCTGGCGGCACCTCGGGACAGTTGGCTCCCCTGCAGTGCAACCCGCAGTGCTTTTTAACAGCAGCCAGAGCTTGAGCCCAGCGACTGAGACGGGACGCAACCGCAGCGCCTCGCTGAGGGCGCGCAGCGGCGCCGCGCCCGAGGGCGCCGTACGGATGCAGTCGCGCAGGTCGGCGCGCAGGTCGACCAGGAATTTTAGCCCTGGGACAGGCCTAGCGTGGCAGCAGTCCTGTGCACGTTCTCATCTGTGCGACTCGCAGGCCTGGCCAGTGCCAGGTCGCTACATGGCGCTGCTGCGCCGGCGAGAGACGTGGCCGCCGCCGGATGCATGGCAGCATGGCATGGGCACATGACGCCGCAGGCATGATGCATGGACCATGGACTTGGAGCTGTGGATAACTGCTGGCTGCGCATGTGCGGTGTCTCTTTGAGCAACCTGGGCGGTTGTGAGGCGGTTTCACAAATCCAAGTCTGTGTGGAAAAGCATATGGTTTTAAAGGCACCTGCAGCATGCACTGTGTATGCAATTCGTCGCGCCTGGGAGTACGTCGTGTCTGCACGCTGCGCGTGGGCAGCCAATCTCACCGGCAGGCTGGTTGCTGATGAGTGTGAATAGGTTGGCGTACAGGGGCAGCGCCGCTTGGCGCACACGCTCCGTCGCCCGCAGCTCAGCCTCGGCGCCGCTCTCCTCCAGGCCCTCGACAATGCGCTGCCATGTCTGGGTTGCCGCAGCCAGCTCCGCTCCTACGCAAAAGCGTGACATCATTTACAACCGAGCCTGGCAGGCCCTGCAGCTGCAGCTTCAACGACTCAAGACTTGGCAAAAGAGCGCTGTCGACGGCGGCGCACGCTGAGTTCCAAAGTCGCGGCAGAGCAGCCCAAAGAAGCGAGCCTTGTCCAGCGGCCGCGGCGCCGCCTGGCGGTAGAACGCCATCAGCACGGAGACCACCTGCACAGGGCAAGCAAGTTTGCACATCTTCACGCCTGGAAAGCCAGAGGTACAGCAGCCAGTGTGCCAAGGCTAGCAACCTGCTCGGGCAGGACGCCGGCCACGCGGCCCTGCCGCAGGCGCACGGCCGTGGCCAGGAGCTCCCTCACGTCCGAACTGGAAAACGCTTGCGCATGCGCGCCGTCCCATAGGGCCCCAGCTTGCTCGCCGCCAGCGCTCCGCCCCAGCCGGTTCTGCCAGTAGTGAAGCAGCCGCTCTCCATCGGATGTCCCACCTGGGGGTTCAGGGGCGTCCGCGCAGCTACAAGTTGTGGTAATGCCTTGCCAAAGCTGCCCTGACCGGGCCCCGCTCTTGGCCCACGCCACTGCGGCCAGCGCAGTGCGTCGCCCCAGCTGCATGTCCTTTCCGACTGGTGAGTTCCAGCAGACAAATGTGCCTGACTCAGTGCTGCAAGAAGTGAACAAGATGTGACTCAACGCGTGTGTTGAGAGGCAGTGCTCAGTGACAAACTCGTGCAGCTCCCCTTGTCCGCTCAGCACACCACAAAAGACTCCCCCAACTGTGCTGCAGGACACCTGAGTTTAGGCGCCCCAGACTTGCTCACTCCCATCAAGCTCTTGCGTTCAGCAGAGGGTGTTGCGTTATCAACCAATAACAGCCATGCAGTGGAGAGCATGCAAGTGGTGACAGCCTTTATCCTATGGCTGTTTGTTGGTGTTACAGCATGAACAGGCGGAGTAGGGTGGCAGGCTTCCAGCATCAGGCCATAGAATCGACTGGGACGCCATTCTGGCACCAAGGGGACGTCACAGACATGCCATGTCTGCATGACATTCATAACGCAACCTTGTGGGAGCGTGTGAGCACCCATGACCTGGACATAAGCAACAGCAAGGCACTTATTTACCAGGTGTGATCGATGCATACGGGACACCGTGACAAGTCCAGGCAGCGTCGGACTGCGCGAGCAACGCGCATGACCACGCGTGAAGCTTGCGGCTCCAGCCGACCTCCATAACCTCCATACACGTCACAGACATGACGGAAGAGCACGGAGAGGGTTGGTATGGCAGCCCCCTCCGGCGGCGCAAGCAAGTGTTCACAGGTGCAAACAGAGCCTGCGTACTGAGACGCACCTGTTGGCATGCTGTCAAGACACGGGGGACAAATCAGCCTCCTCAGACAAGGAGGACACCGACAGCCTGAGGGCCCCTGAGAGAAGGCGACCTGGAGGTGGTCTGGCCTGCAGCATCCGCCCAGCAACTCCGGCCGCGCGCGCTCACGCGCACGAGCCCCAGGAACACAGTTCTTAGGTGAAGCAACGCCCTCTGCGCGCTCAGGCACCCAGCCCGCGCCCAGCAATCAGCGCCAGTACATCCGGCGCGACCAGCGGCGCGGCCTCGCTGCGCGCGTCCGCCTTGGGCCGCCGCTGGCCGTACGTGCGCAGGACCCGGGGCGCGGGCACTCCTGCAGAGGCTGCAGGCGGCGCAGGCCTGCCGCCATCGCCCTCTTCCCCGCCAGCCCCAGGTGATGCGGCCGCCGCCGCGTCTGCCCGCTGCGTCAGCGCGCACACACACCCGTCAGGTCACGGCATAGCTGACCTGTCTGAGCCCTGCACCCTGCTCACACCATACCCGACCCAGCTCACATACCCCAACAGCCTTGCATGTGTGCCGCTGAGCTTCCTTATGGGCCGCAATAAGTCAAGCCACTGCTTGCACAAGCTGCGGGTACCCATGCATGCAAGGCCGCTGGGCCGCGCATGAGACAAGCATGCTGCCTGCCACCTCAAATAGGTTGCTAGCGTCTGTACAGGAGCCTCCGCAAAGCCACAGGACCGCTCTTTCCGTCAGAGACTTGCCCCTGGGCGGCACGCATCTATTGCCAATCAGCGAGGTCGCAGCGACTGCAAAGGGTGATGGACGCACCTTGCGCTTGCGCGCGTCCTGAGCCGCGACCGCCTTGGCCTTGTCGACGCGCGACAGGAAGAAGTCGCGGTCGCGCTTGGCGGCGGACACCTCCGCAGCCATCCGCTGGTCGCGCACCGCCTTCTGGTACGCTGCGCGCCGGCGCGCGCGGGCGTGGGTGCACAGGCCGCAGGCCAGGCGATGATGCTGCCTGCCGCGCGTTTGACGCGGGCTTATTGCCGCGAATTTTCAGCAAGCGCAAGTGCTTTCGCTGTTTCAACTTGCACGTTGTGCGCGGCCCTGCTTCATGGCCAAAGTGTGTTGTACACCAACTTTAGAGACAGGGCGGAGGACGGGAAGCACCCTGCAAGCTGACACATGGCGCGCACTATGGCGCACCAATCTCCTCGGTCAGGTGGTCCCACTTGAACTTGGGCAGGTACTTGAGCGTCCACAGGTCGTAGTGGTACGCGGAGCGCCGCCGGCCGCCCATCTGCTGGCCGTTGAGCAGGGCGGCCACGCGCTTGGCGACGGCCTTGTCCTCAAACTCCACCCAGCCCTCCGCAAAGTTCTTGCCGCTGTTGCCGCCGGCCTTCTTGCGCCGCTTGCGCGCCAGGGGATCTGCCGGAGGTGTTCACCGGGTGTGGCGACCAGGTGTGGTGCAAGGGTCCAAGCGGGGCATGCTCAGGGCCGAGCAGCTGCTACAATTTCCACGCACTTGCTCGCAAGCTAACAGTGGCCTCGGCGGCGCGCCCTCGACAAGGAGGGCCTCATGAGGTGCTCAACGTGCTGGCTGGCGGGCTTCCCACTCTCGTCTCTGACAACGTGTGCCAGACGTCCTGAGCGCACACACTGCAGGCGTGGGCTCCGCACCTTCAGGGGCCAGGTACACGCGCCCCAGCTCACCATACTCGCTCAGCAGATGTCGCAGCTTCTGTGGCTTCTGCACTTCACATAATCTTGGCGTCAGCCAGCCTCCTGAGCTCCATACTCGTTGCAAAGGAAGGAGACTAAGGAGAAGGAGTGCAGGTGGTGGCGCGCCATATGCGGCGGTATCCTGCTCAGGTAGAGTATGCCTGCAGCCCAACAAACCCGGCTGCTCAGTTGCAACTGGTCTTGGGCTGCTCTGCTCCTTTGCACTTCCACCCCGCACGCACCGCGTCGGCTATACGCCTCCTGCAAGCGCTTCAGCCGCTTCTTCGCCAGCTCAGAGTTCACTGGTCTGCTGACGTCGCTGGGGCCAACTCCGTCGTCCTCCTCATCTGAGCCGCTGCCGCTGGGACTCTCAGGCGGCGCATCCCCTTCATTCTGCTCTATGTCGCTGGCGCTCTCTGCTTTTTACCACCAGCCGTGCTCGGCGGGAGTGCATGTGGGCTGCCCACGCTCCAGCTTGTCCGTGCACCCGCCGGCGACCAGTGCATAACTTGTTGTCGCTGCTGTGATGCATCACTTGAGCAATGCATTGATGTGGTGCCTCGCCATGCGAGCACCGGTGGCCGCATCGGCAGTCGTGCCGCGCTTGCCCGTCGGCAGGCGCTGCTGCACGCGCCTGCTTGCAGCTTGCGCAGACCCCGCGCGCCGGCGCAGACGCCGTTCCAGCCGCAATGCCAGTGACCAGCGACACATTCAGGCACTGCTCATTCTTGCCGATCACGCAGCGTCCGTTTGCCTCTCGTCCTTGATAAGGTTCCTGACATGGAGGCGCGCGGCGGCAGGCGCTGCTGCGTGCATCTGCGCGCGGGCCGTCCGAGGCGGCGCGCGCTGGCGCGCATGCCGCCCTGGCTGCGCTGCCGATCGCCGGTGCCACGCTTGCGACGCTGCTGGCCGCGGGCGCGGGAGCGGCCGCCCCCGACGGCGGCGCGCCGGACGGGCTCGCGCCCGCCGCCGCGCCGCAGCCCGGCAAGCGCGCGCGCAGGACGCCCGCCAAGGGCGGCCGAGCGGGCACGGCGGCGGCCCCCGAGACGGCGGGGCCGGCCGCGATCGCGCGCGCAGCCGCTGGCAGCGGGGCAGGCGGGACTCTGGGGGGCTCTTCTGAGGCGGCGGCGGCGGCGGCGGGCGAGCAGCTACCCGCCCTGCTGGAGCTGCTGCACTGGAAGACGGACGCGCCTGATTTGGACGCGCTGCTGGGGCCCCTGTGCGCCGTGCTGCGCGCGTCCGTTGCGCGCGTGGGCGCCGCAGCGTCCGCAAGCGCGGCCGGCGGCGCCGCCGCCGGCGCCGCCGCGGCCGCGCTGGACTCTGACGACGAGGCCGGAGCCGAGCCGCGCGGCGCCATGTGCGCGCCTGCTCGCGCGGCCGCTCCCTGCTGCCGCCCGGGCATCCTTGGCTGTCACGAGAGCAGGCGTCAATCCATGAGGCCCAGTCTGGCCCCAAGCACCACTGCTTTGCAGGCACGGCAAAACATGGGGTCGTTTCATCACTGTCGCTGTCAGTTGGGCAGTTGGGCAGGTGATGATGGCGAGGGTCTGTTGACAGGGCGACAGAGGCCATGGGCAGCTGATGAGGGCCGGTGCGCGTGCAGGCCGGCCGCGGCGGGCGGGTACGAGCAGCAGCTGGCGCTGGGCGCGCTGCTGGCGGTGGTGCAGGAGCTCGCTGCGCGCCCCGCGGCAGGGCAGCCAGGGTTAGGGTTAGGCTCCGCGCTGGCGGACCTGGATATAGGCGCGGTGGTGGGCGCGGCGCGCGGCGCGCCGGACGGCGCCGCGCGCAACGCGGCGCTGCGGCTGCTGACGGCCGTGGCGCGCGCGGAGCCGGGCGGCGCGCTCGCGCACGTGCTGGAGGCACGCGCGCAGCGCTCGCGAGCGGGGCGCTGAGTGCGAGCGAGCTGGCTGCCTCAGGGGTTGCAGAGCCAGCTGGGTGCTTGCGCGTGTGCAAGGATGCGCGGCCCGGACCACGTTGCAGCACGGCAGGGCTTGGGAGCGCTGGCAGGCGCCGCGCTGCTCACGCCGGCAATGGGTCGTGTGACATCACCGGACGGCCAGCGTGTCGGCTTCTTGGATGGGGGCGCGCGTCCACGTCGGGTGCCAACCCTGCTGGGGCCGGTCCCAAAGCGGGGCGGCGCCCTCGGCAGGTGGTCGCGGTGGTCGGCGCGTCGGCGGCGGCGCAGGACGACGGCCGCTCGGCGGCGCTCGCGGGCGCCGCGCTGGCCGCGCTGACGCCGGCCTG
>JAABVA010006547.1_pt1 | contig 10293 bp, 10 predicted proteins | sample 5560331 | NCBI WGS metagenome assembly JAABVA01 (sample SAMN12812661, study PRJNA571458) | rock metagenome | isolation source: Antarctica rocks | place: Antarctica: Victoria Land, Mt New Zealand sud | collected 2016-01-07 | reverse complement strand
CAACGAGCCGACCAAGCAACCCCCGACCAGGCGCGCCGGGTGGTCCCATAACTGGCAACCCAGGTGGTCCCATGAACCTGGCAGAAAACCGCTCAGAGCGGTCCCATGCTCATGGCAGGCGACACACGATGCCCGCGGTGTTGCCGAAGTGCCCGCAGCGTCCGGTCAAGGTGCCCGCGGTGTTGCCAAGGTGCCCGCGGTGTTGCCGAAGCCCGCAGCGTCCGGTCAAGGTGCCCGCGGTGGTGTCGAGATGCCCGCGGTGGTGTCGAGATGCCCGCGGCCTGGGGTCGAGGTGCCGCGGCGTTCGGCGAGGCACCCGGCATACCGCGACGAGGGCAATAGCCGTCACCGCCATCGCGACCACCAAGATCGCACGCCGACGAGATGCGGCAGCACGGCCGTCGACGTACGTCGTCCACTCGTTCGAAGTCGATGCGCATCACCACCCGCCGGACGGTGGGGCGACTGACCTCCACGAACCCGGCCTCCTCGAGGACCTGGCGGGCGCCCACGTGCACTTCGCCCCAGGTGATCTCCTTGCCGGGGTGGGTGATCATCGGATAGGCCTCGAGCGCCCGGGCGCCGCGCTCGCGGGCGAAGTCGACCGTGGCGCGGGCGAGGGGATAGGTGAGACCGCGGCCTCGGTAGCCCTTCCGGACCACGAAGCAGGTCACCGCCCAGATGCCGTCGTCGTCCTTGTCCTCGTCCCGACCGGTCCACGGGACCCGGGAGGTGCGCAGCTTGAAGTATGCCGTCCGGGGCTCGACCGCGACCCAGCCCACCGGTTCGTCGTCGAGGTAGCCCACCAGCCCGCTCGTGGTCGCGGCGTTCGGGTCATCGCAGCCGGTTTGCTCGCGGAGCATCCCGGTCCGATCCTCCTGCGTGGAGTCGCGCCAGATGCAGCCCCGGACCTAGAACCGCTGGCACTGGCACTGCCCGCGTTGGTGGTGCCGAAGATCGCAGCGAGGTCGTCCCACGACGCCTCGCTGGCGGGGACGACGGTCAGCCGATCGACCGGGATGGGCGCGTCATTGACCGTCATCATGGCTGCGGCGGATCCTCTCCCACGAGACCGTCGACTAGGTCCCAGGTGACGAGTCGCCCGTAGCGTGCCGAGAGCAGAGCGGCGCGCGACAGGGTGTAGATGTCGTCGAAGTCGAGCAACGCGTAGCCGATGACCTGTGGGCGTCCCGCAGTCGCAGGTCCGCCGCCCCTGTCGCCTTGATCTCCACCATGGTCGTCCCGATGATCACGTCGGCGTCGGCGCCACCGACCGCCACGGATCCCGTGAAGGTCGGTCCCGGGATCACGGGCCCTGACGGGGACGCCAGCGCTGGTCCGCTGAGTCCGGTGACGGCTCGCACGTCTGCGACCCACGCGTCGGGTACGGCGGCGAGGACCTCGTGCAGCGTGGTCGCGGCCATGAGTGGGTCGTACCAAGGTTCGGCCAGGGCGGAGCCGGTTCGGCAGGCCCGGTCCAGCAGCCCGATGAGCACTGCGGCCCGGGCAGCGTTGTCGGTGTTCTCCGGAGCTTGACGCTGCGCGAGTGAGTCGAGCTCGGCAACCACGGTGGGTGAGGCGCCGGCGTGGACGAGTTGGGTGGCTCCCAACAGCGGGGAGGCAGGGGAGGACAAGGGTGAGCGGTTCCAGACCAGTCGCTCGCTGATCGCATGTCCGAGCACGTCGGCGGGTTCGCCCTCAGGGGCACGGATCGGTTCGAGACCCTGCAGGGCGGGCTTCCACGTCGATCGCATGACGGCGGCCAGTCGCGGCAGGTGCTCGGCGAACATGCGCCGTACCGGGCTGGCCGGGTGGTCCAGGTGCTGTCGAAGGCTCACGGCCGGGAGGTTAGGGGCGGGCTATGACAGCGTCCCGTCAACGGCAGCTCGGCCAGCCTCCCAGAGATTGCACGACAGCCCGGCGTCGCCCCAGAGGGATGGGAGCCGCCGGTTCCGCGGCATCGTCGCGCCGGGACCGGCCGAATCGGCGCAAGCGGAGCGCCGGTCGCATGCGCTGGCAGTCGACCTACAGAGATCCTTAAGGGCTGTGTTGGTCAGGGATACCGGCTCGATGTGGGTGACGTGGCTGGTCATTCTCAGGGTGACGACGCCGGGTTCGACGCAGATCAGGAAGCCGGCCGAGGTCCCGACTCGGTATTCGACGACCTGGTGCAGAGTAACGTCCTGCCAGTCACGTCGGAGCGTCCCAGTGCCCGGGTGCCGGCGCAGGGTGCGGTGGTCGAGGTCGATCTCGTACCGGCTTCCGGCCTCGGTGGTGATCAGCCAGATCCCGCCGGCGGTGTCGTCGATCGAGGCGGTCACTGTGCCCGCGCCCTGGTGGCCTTGCTTGCCCATCAGCGCACTTCCGTCTCGATGTTGGGGACGCTCGGGCAGACGCCCGGCGCCACCTCCGCGGCGCTGGTCCAGTTCGGCTGCCTGAATCTTCGCTGCATCCCGACAAATCATCAGAAGTTGGTCGCCATGTTGGTGAACCGGCTGTAGTGGCCCTGGAAGGCCAGCACGATCGTGTCCGTTGGACCGTTTCGGTGCTTGGCCACGATGACGTCCGCCTCACCGGCGCGCTGCGACTCCTTCTCGTAGGCCTCCTCCCGGTGCAGCAGCAGCACCATGTCGGCGTCCTGCTCGATCGACCCGCTCTCGCGCAGGTCCGACATCTGCGGCTTCTTGTCCGTGCGCTGCTCGGCGCCACGGTTCAGCTGCGAGATGGCGATGACCGGGACCTCCAGCTCCTTGGCGAGGAGCTTGAGCGCCCGGGAGAACTCGGAGACCTCCTGTTGGCGCGACTCGACCCGCTTGCCCGAGGACATCAGCTGGAGGTAGTCGATGACGACGAGCTTGAGGTTGTTGCGCTGCTTCAGGCGCCGGCACTTGGCGCGGATCTCCATCAGCGACATGTTCGGCGAGTCGTCGATGAACAGAGGGGCATCCGACACCCGTCCCATCGTGGAGGCGAGTCGGGTCCAGTCCTCCTCGCGCATCGTGCCCTTGCGCATGTGCTGGAGCTGGATGCTCGCCTCCGCCGACAGCAGCCGCATGGTGATCTCGGTGCGGCTCATCTCCAGCGAGAAGATGACCGACGCCATGTTGTGCTTGATCGCGGCCGTCCGGATGATGTCCAGACCGATCGTCGAGTTGTGCGTTGGGATCATCGACCTGCCAGCGAGGTAGAGGTGATCATGGTTGTCCACCTCGATGCACCGGACGGGGACCGACTCGACTGCTCGGACGTCAGCAATGAACCGGGAGCGGCGCCGGTCAAGCTTTCCTGTGCCAAGCTCTTTGTGACGCTGGTTCTTTCGGGTAAGCCGAAAGACCTCGTCGTCGCAGGTGAAGTTGACGTTGTAGGCGACCGACGAGAGCTCACTGCGACCCGGCACCGACCTGGTCGAGATGCTGCATCGATAGCCGAGGCTGGCAACGACTTCGAAGACATCACGTGCCAGTCGCTCACTGGTCGAGGTGAACTGAACCGAACCGGAATTGGTCACCGTGCCGTCTGTGTCCAGGAGGCCCGCGAGGAGCGCCCGTCGCTGGGTTTCGCTCGCCCGCCGGTACATCGTCGGGATGTGCTTGTTCCCAAGAACGCCGATCGTCCTCAGCGTGGCGAGCACTGTTCCATGCTCTTCCCGACAGACCTGGCAGCGGTCCAGGCCGCAGGACGGCCCCCCGCTGTCTCGACACACGCAGTCCCGCGTCCCGGCCGCACTCACAAGTAAGCGCAAGGAGTAACGCAATGGCGCGGACAGCTTTGTCACGAGGAGTCCCTCACCTTCGAGGAACAACACCATCTCTTCGTCGGCGGTCGTGATCTCGGCTCCAGCCGATGTGCCGTCGCCCAACCAGGCGCCCAGGACATAGGGGTTGATGGGAAGAGCGCGCTCAGGAAGCTCGAGTGCTCTCGCCAGTGGCACAGAGTGATTCAGACGTCGCTCACCAGAATCCGTGAGAAGCGTGGCGGCGATCTCCTCGGTGGTCCGGATCGTCGCACCCAGCCACGAGGCGTCTGCTCCGGACTGCGCTCGACGCCGGGTGCTCGCCCTTCTGCGACTCGCCCTGGTCTCGGTGAGCCACTGGTGCTCGGCGTCCGCCACGATGACTGAGCCGTCGGAGAACTCGATCTCGTAGCAGGGACGCTCCTGCATCACCTCGGTGGCTGCGACAACCTGGGTCGGGCGTCCATTCGCCCCCAGCACGAGGTCGCCCGCCCTGACCTCGCCCATGGTCGTCCAGCCGGTCGGGGTGGCCAACGGGGTGTCGAGGGCGAGCGCCTTGCCCATCGCCGGCCGGGCGGCGATGACGATCATCTGCCCGGGGTGCAGCCCGTTGGTCAGGGAGTCGAGGTCGGTGAAGCCCGTCGGCACGCCGGTCATCTCGCCCGACTTGCCGGACGCGACCTCGATCTCGTCCACGGTCGCCTCGAGGATGTCCCCGAGCACGTGGTAGTCGTCGCCGCCGCGCTTGTCGGCTACGGCATACACCTCGGCCTGCGCGGCATTGACGATGTCCTCGACGTCTCCGCCGCCCTGGGCGTAGCCGAGCTGGACGATCTTGGTCCCCGCCTCGACGAGCCGGCGCAGCACCGCGCGCTCGGCGACGATCTGCGCGTAGTAGCCGGCGTTCGCGGCCGTCGGCACGGAGGAGATGAGCTGGTGCAGGTAGGCCTGACCGCCGACCCGCGTCAGGTCGCCGCGCTTGGTCAGCTCGTCGGAGACGGTGATCGCGTCGGCCGGCTCGCCCCGGCCGTAGAGGTCGAGGACCGCGTCGTAGATCGCCTCGTGCGCGGGCCGGTAGAAGTCCACGCCCTTGAGGGTCTCGACGCAGTCGGCGATGGCGTCCTTGGACAGGAGCATGCCGCCGAGCACGGACTGCTCGGCATGGACGTCCTGCGGCGGGAGTCGGTCCTCTCCCGGCGCCTCGCCGCCGGGCCGGAAGAGCTCCTGGATCGACACGTGGCCTCTCGCCGTCCCCTCGGTTGGTCGAACATGCGTTCCATGAAGCAGAGCACCAACCACTGACAGCCAGGAGCAGCCAGGCCAGGTATGCCGAGCAGCCAGGCCAGGTATGCCGGGCAGCCAGGCGAGGTTTGCCGGGCGGCCAGGCCTGGTATGCCGGTTGAGCGGGTGTGCCGGGCCACGCTATGGCCGCGTGACCGGGCCCTCAAGCCGCGCCTGTGGACAACTTGGGGAGATGCCTGTGTGCCACGCCGGTTGTCCGGTGACTTGTCTGGGGACAACGTGTGTACAGACTCCGCCACTCGTCCCCGCCTCCGTGCTCGACGCCGTGCTCAGCAGACCGTCCACCGGCTGTGGACGAAAAAGAAATCCGGGTCGGATCGACGAACGGTCGGTGCACGGGCTCGCCCGCCCATGACCGGCGACCTAGAGTCGAAGCCATGTGCCGCAACATCCGCCAGCTCCACAACTTCGACCCGCCCGCGACGTCCGCCGAGGTGCGCGCCGCCGCCCTGCAGTACGTCCGCAAGGTGGCCGGGTCGACGAAGCCGTCGCAGGCCAACCAGGAGGCGTTCGACGAGGCCGTCGCCGACATCGGGCACGCCACGGCGCACCTCCTGGAGCACCTGACGACGAACGCCGCTCCCCGCAACCGCGAGGAGGAAGCCGTCAAGGCCAGGGCCCGGACGGCGGCCCGTTACGCCACTCCAGCCTGAACCGTGCGAGCCGCGCGAGCCGACGACGAAGATCACCGTCAGCAGGATCCCCCCGAAGAACCAGATGTCAGTGCTGTGCCCGCCGGGTGCGCACGCAGCTCAGGCGGGCCGAGGTGATGCAGCAGCCCGGCCGGCCCCAGCGGCACGAGCAGCGCCCCGGGCCCACAGCCGCCGCTGCCGCCGCACGACCTGCCCGTGCGGTGAGGCGCGAGATCCTGCGGCTCGCGGTCCCGGCCTTCCTCGCCCTCGTCGGTGGCGCTTTCGCAGCGATGCCTGGCTCGTGACCGGCGCCACCCGCTGACCCCGGCCGGGCCGGACCTCGGGCGCGAGGCCCAGGAACCCATGCGCCCGCCGGGAGCCGAAAGCGAATGGCCCGGCACGGCATACTCTTTCGCCCGTGGCTCTGCATGTCCGGCTGGCAGGGTCAGCACCGTGGAGGCGCGCAGGGGCACCGTCGTGCTGGTCAGGCGCGGGCAGAGGCGGCAGAGTGGGTGGGCACCGACCAACCGAACCCCAGGAGCAGCCGATGGACGCCCAGGAACCGACGGACCTCGAGCGCGTCGACGAGGCGATCAGGCAGGCGCACGACGCCAGGGACAGGCTCGTCGAGCTCTCGCCCGGCTCGATCCGCTCGGACGATGAGCGTGCGGCCGAGGGCGGCGGCGATGAGCGTGCGGCCGAGCCGGACGACGACGCGACGTCCCAGGCGGCCGGCGGACCGGGCGCACCGTCCGACGAGCCCGGTTGAGCGCGCGTGGTGCCGGGGTCCGCCCGATCGGGGTGACAATGAACCGGTGAGTCAATTCCTCGACGGCATCCTGAAGCTGTCCCCGATCTGGATCTACCTCATTGTCGGGCTGCTCGTGTTCGCGGAGGACGCCATCTTCGTCGGCTTCGTCCTTCCGGGGGAGACGGCCGCGGTCCTGGCCGGGGTCTCCGCGAGCTTCGGCCAGACCCAGCTGGCCGTCTCGATCGTCGTCGTCGTCGTCGCGGCCATCGTCGGCGACAGCGTCGGCTACGAGGTGGGAAAGCACTTCTTCGGGCCGAAGGTCCTCGACGGGCGCTTCCTGAGCAACCACCGGCACAAGCTCAATGGCGCTCACGACTTCCTCCACCGCCGCGGCGGGTCGGCGGTCTTCCTCGGCCGGTTCACGGCGTTCTTCCGGGCGATGATGCCGGCCCTCGCCGGCGCTTCCGGGATGCCCTACCGCCGCTTCCTCGTCTGGAACGCTGCCGGCGGCATCATCTGGGGCTCCGTCTTCGTGGTCCTGGGCTACCTCGCCGGCAGCTCGTACCACGTCATCGAGCAGAGGGTCGGGCGCGGCCTGGCCATCGGCGTCGCGGTCGTCGTCGTGGTGGCGGCGGTCGTCTGGAAGATCCGGTCGGACCGCAACGACAAGGCCGAGGAGCAGGAGTATGCCGGGGAGCAGGCCGGTGACGCCCCGTCACCGACCGCTGAGGGCGCATGAGCACACGAGCGGGGGCAGCCCCGGCACGGGCAACCCCGGCAGTCGGCCACCTGGCGCGTGCAGCACCACCCGGCATACCTCGCCTGCGGGGTGCGGACCCTCACGCGTCGCGGCGCTTGCGGGCCCGCTCGGCCTTGCGGCGCAGCTGGTTGTAGCTGCCCGTGATGCCCATGGCCCTCTTGACCTCGGCGAGCACGACCTGGACCTCCCGGCGGGTCCGCTCGGTGCCGTCGACGATGATCCCGTCGACGAGTCCGCTCCGCCTCTCGAACCCCGCGCGGCGCTCGCGCATCGGCTCGAGGTATCGGTTGACCGCGGAGGTCAGCCTGTCCTTGACCTCGACGTCGCCCACCCTGCCGGCGCGGTAGCGCTCCTTGAGGTCCGCGACCTCGGCCGGGTCGTCGTTGAAGGCGTCGTGGTAGGCGAAGACCGGGTTGCCCTCGACCGTGCCGGGGATGTCCGCGCGGATTCGGTTGGGGTCGGTGTACATCCCGATGACCTTCCTGCGCACGGTCGCCGCGTCGTCGGACAGCATGATCGCGTTGCCGAGGGACTTGCTCATCTTGGACTGGCCGTCGGTGCCGATGAGGGTGGTGATCTGCGACTCGACGAGCTCGGGGATGGGGAAGACCTCGCCGTAGAGGAAGTTGAACCGGCGGGCGATCTCACGGGTCACCTCCACGTGGGCGTGGTTGTCCTTGCCGACCGGCACGATGTCACCCTTGACGCACAGGATGTCGGCCGCCTGGAGCACGGGGTAGCCGAGCAGGCCGTAGGGCATCTCGTCCTTGCCGGCGGCCCGGGCCATGTCCTTGAGGCTCGGCACCCGCTCCAGTCGAGGAACGGTGACGAGGTTCTGGAACAGGGTGTTCAGCTCGCAGACCTCGGGGATCGCGGACTGGAGGTAGAAGGTCGCGTGCTCGGGGTCGATGCCGGCCGCGAGTTGGTCGAGGACCATGTCGCGGGCGTTCCTCGAAACCTCGTCGATGTCCTTGCGGGTGTTCCTCGTCGTGAGCATGTGCAGGTCGGCGATGATGAGGAAGGTCTCGTACTCGTGCTGCAGGCGGACCCGGTTCTCGATGCTCCCGACGAAGTGGCCGAGGTGCAGCTTGCCCGTCGGGCGGTCGCCGGTGAGCATCCGCTTGCGCCTGGCCGAAGGTGCCTGGGTCGCTGGACTCTGAGTCGCTGGGGTCTGGGTTGCCGAGGTGGCGCTGGACCCAGGTGTCGTCACGTCGTCGATCCTCCCAGAGGGGTGCGGGTCCACTTCGTCTGGCCCGATGGGGGCAGCGAGTGCTGCAGATCGGGAGGATCCGAAGGTGTTGGTGATCATGGTGTCTGCGCCTCCTTGACTCGGGCCCGTCAAGGTCTCCACGTCAAGACGCAGAAGCCGCCCTCGACGGGGCGGCTTCGTGGTGGTGACTCGAGCGCCCGGTCAGGGCAGCCACCAGCTCTGCAGCGTGCTGCGGGTGCTGGTCGTCGTGGTCACAGCGCCACTGTATCCCAACGTGGTCAGGTTCCCGAGGCGTCGCCCAGGAGGTGGACGGGACCGGCGAGCACGCCCCCATAGACCGGCAGCGTCGTGCCGGTGATCGGTGGAGCGCGGGCCGCCCTGGTCGGGCCGAAACGTCAGACAGCCACGACCTCGAGGCTGACCTTCGCCTGGACCTCCGGATGCAGCCGGACGAGCGCCTCGTAGGAGCCGGTCATCTTGATGTGCCCCTGCACCTCGATCTTGCGCTTGTCGAGCTCGGGCCCACCGGCCGCCTTGACGGCGGCGGCGATGTCCGCGTTGCTCACGGCGCCGAAGAGGCGACCGGTGCTGCCGGCCTTCGCGGTGACCTTGACCGACCTGGACTCGAGCTGGCCCTTCATCTGCCGGGCCTGGTCGAGGGACTTGACCTCGCGCGACGCGCGAGCCCTGATGATGGCGTCGACCTGCTTCTGGCCACCCGTGGTCCAGGCGGTCGCGAAACCGCGCGGCAGCAGGTAGTTGCGGGCGTAACCGTCCTTGACGTCGATGATGTCGCCGGCAGCGCCGACGCCCGTCACCTCGTGGGTCAAGATGAGCTTCACAGTGTCTCCTTCAGTCCCGCAGGGTTCAGCGAGCCGAGGACGAGTAGGGCAGCAGTGCCATCTCACGGGCGTTCTTGACGGCCGTGGCGATGAGCCGCTGCTCCTGGACGGACACACCGGTGACCCGGCGAGCGCGGATCTTCCCGCGGTCGGAGATGAACTTGCGCAGCAGCGCCGTGTCCTTGTAGTCCACGTTCTCGATCTTGGCGATCTTGAGCGGGTTCGCCTTCTTCTTGGGCTTGCGCACAACGGGCTTTGCCATCGTGGTGCTCTCCTTCTCGATTGAGAGCCCGGCACGGTGCCGGGATAGCTGACTTGCTGGAACAGGTATGCCGTGCAGCTCGGCCCGCGGCGCGGGCCTCACCTCAGGGCGTGAGTCACCGATCGGAGGCGATGGTGGGAGTCGAAGGGATCGGAATCGGAGTGTCGTCGGGTCAGAAGGGCGGTTCGTCGTACGACGGGGCGCCGCCGCCCCACGTGCCGCCCTGCTGACCGCCCTGCTGACCACCCGACTGGCCGCCCGACTGACCACCCTGTTGGCCGCTTGGGTTGCCCGCCGCCGGTGAAGCGTTCTGGCCACCCTGGTTGCCACCGAAGCCGCCGCCGGCTGATCCGCCGCCACCGCCGGCACCTGTCGCCCACGGGTCCTCCTGGTTGCCACCAGAGGATCCGTAGCCGCCGCCCCCACCGGCTCCGCCGAAACCGCCGCCGGAGCCCGGCCCGCCGCCGCGCTGGGTCTTGGTGACCTTCGCGGAGGCGTACTTGAGGGAGGGCCCGACCTCCTCGACGTCCAGCTCGACCACGGTGCGCTTCTCGCCTTCCTTCGTCTCGTACGAACGAGACTTCAGCCGGCCGGACACGATGACTCGCGTCCCGCGCTGGATCGACTCGGCGACGTTCTCCGCGGCGTCCCGCCAGACCGAGCAGCGCATGAACAGGGTCTCGCCGTCCTTCCACTCGTTGCTCTGGCGGTCGAACGCGCGGGGCGTGGATGCGACGGTGAAGTTCGCGACGGCGGCCCCGGACGGCGTGAACCGCAGCTCGGGGTCGCCGGTGATGTTGC
>JAABVA010006545.1_pt1 | contig 10295 bp, 1 predicted proteins | sample 5560331 | NCBI WGS metagenome assembly JAABVA01 (sample SAMN12812661, study PRJNA571458) | rock metagenome | isolation source: Antarctica rocks | place: Antarctica: Victoria Land, Mt New Zealand sud | collected 2016-01-07 | reverse complement strand
GAGTTGCAAGAATTAATTGTAGAAGTATGATATAATTATAAATTTCATAAATTACAGCTTTTATAAGTGAAGAACTTAAGATTATGTATTTTTATTGAATTATAATAGAGCTATAAGTAAATATATTTATATAATGTCAAATTAAACTACACTCTCTGAATTTTATATAGATGTTCTGAAGTTATGAATTTCTAAATGTTCATGATTTCTATAAGATTTTGAGGTGACTTGCTTAGGTGACTGACTTAACTAGGTAGTGAGTATATTAGCTTGCAGAGTTTGCATTGCACATACTTGTATTGTGTGTAACTACTACTATATGCTTAGATACTCATCTAGAGATCTATAGTTTATCATATATTAATTTTATTGAAAGAAAGTAGATACTTATGCTATACTATACTGTTTAGTGAAACTTCTAAACTGTATTGTTTATGAGTATATCTTGATTAAGAGAGTTACAGAAGAAGTAAAAAGAACATTAACTGTAGTTAATGTAAATAGAGTCTTCACTTAATCTTTAATATTAATTTTACTTCATTTTATAAAAGTAGCTAAAACATTGTTTCTCAACATTTTTACTTAATGAGACTGCATCTATTGACTCTTACTGACAACAAACATCAGATAATTAAACACATCATTAAGAATTTAATAAATTATTTAAAAATTTAATTAATCATTAATAATAAATTTTATAAATTCAATGAACTGCTTAAAGATCTGTTTAAACAGAAACTTAATAAGCTCATTAATAATTATCTTTTAACTGAACACAAAGTCTATCTGAATCTGATTGTATTTATATAGATTGCAGATGTTGTAATAAAAGACATTGATGTACTTTAATTATTTATATATATATACATTCTTAATCAAGATCAAGACAGCTTAATTATCTTCTTTAAATTAAATAAGTAAAGATACTTAATGAGCTTCATTCTTTTGAATGCTTACACAGTGTAAGTTGACTTTAAGATATTTATTTATATTTATATTTTTTAATATCTATTTAAGTCAGATCTTAATCTTCATATACATTGACATAATTATGTATTCAGTCTCAATAATTAAGATGATAATAAACTTTTACTTTTAATTTATTCACAACATTAATTCATCTTTAAGCATATAAATGTATTTTAGAATTAATTTTCAATTCTGTTTGTTTAAAGTATAGTTAAAGTCAGAGTATTTAAGCATTACTTGACTTTCATTAAAATTGTACATGATATTAAGATTAATAATTGATCTTATGTACTGCAATAATTTCTTAAATGTGTATTTATGATGCTCTGTAAAATCACTAAGATATTGACTTAATTAATTTAGTGTGAAAATAATGTCTAATTAAGTATAAATTGCTGCATACATTAAGCTTTTAATTATTTATTAATACTATCTTTAATCTATTCTTTGATCAGTTAAGCTGACAAAACAAAGAACATTATATTTATTAAATGAAATATTGATGACTTTATGCTTATCAGATTGCATATGAAGATTCTTTAATATTTTATTTACATAATGAGTCTGATTCAGACACAGAGTTCTTATTTTGCAGTTATGTATAATTTAAATGTTAAGAATTTTCTGTATCTTTCTTAAGTTCTTAACTTTAAACATATTCATAAGAGCTTACTTAAATCAGAGAATGTATAGTAGATTTATTGAAGTCATAACAATATTGTTTATATAAAAAAGCAGCATGATTCTTTTAATGCTGTAAAAAAGAAGATAAAGATCAATCTTACTTTAATGAAAACTTAACTTAAGCAGTTCAGTGATATAATGTAATCGCCACTCAGTTGAGCCAGCCACTCAGTTAAGCCACCTCACTGTCACTTAATTAACTCTTGTTGAAACACCTTGAATTATTGAGATTACCATCTCTCTAGACTAACTACATGAAAACTGAATTATTCATAGGCATTTTCTTTCAGATCAGCTTCACAAATTCAACTTTGCCTTTTAATGCATAATATTTAGCTGTTTTATCAGTCAATTTCTTCATCTTCTTCTCTGCCTTCTGCATCATAGCTCTATTCTTGTCAACAGTAAGAACTCAGGCATTTTCAACATTCTTTTGTGACTGCTTCTTCTGCTGTTGCTTCTGCTTGTCAAGCAGCTTCTAATTAATTCACTGTAGAACTGTTCTATCTGTCACAGCTGTCAGAGCTGTGTCTTTTAGATCTAAGACACATATATGTAATGATGATGTCATATCTATTATGATCTCATTCACAAACTGATTGATTCAGATTGCTGTACTAGGTGTGACAGCAATGTTGACTTGAACTTCATTGAAATTCATAAAGAAGACATAGAGTGAGGTCTTTGATCAAGGTAATTTTGAAATAACAATGAAAGAATTGAACAAAATAAGATCTACATCTCATCATGCACTCAGAATGTTCTGAGTTGTGATTGCTGTTGATTTAGTCTTCTGATAGTAGCATAGAAAGTTCAGCTTGTTGACATTGATGATCTCATAATATGAGTAAGTATAAACACACTTCTTATAGATCTTGCTCAATGACTCAAAGACTTCAACATTCAATGGCTGCAGCAAATGAATTGAATGTAAAGAAAGACACAAAGTCACAATGCTGTAATCACAGCAGTACTGAATAAAGTCAGTGAAGATATAACTTTTATAATCATTCAGTATTAGTAGTCAATGAATGCCTTGAGTCTGAGTTCTAGTGTGTAGATTAAAGACCTCAAGTCACTGAAGCTTTATTACATTAATAGTTTAGTCATTGTCACTGACTTGTAGAACAGCCTGATCATTCTTAACAGAGTTTAGCTATGTCTGCTGTATCAGCTTGCCCTTGAAAATGAAGTAGAGTGAAAGAGTGATATCATTAAATGATATACACTCAATGAGAAACACTCAGTTCTGATTGTCAGCCTGAATACTGAAAGCTTGTGTTTCTATGCATCATACTAGAACTTTAAAGCTGTCTGCAATGCTCATTGCAAATTTCTTTTCATTCATGTTATATGTCTGACTTCAAAATACCATGCTGAATTTGTGTGAAGTTGTATAAATTGAATCATTTTTGAATGATTTCAAGATTCTCAGCATTCTTTCAATTCTGATTGAGATTGTAGCTATACTGTGTCTTAAAGTCTGAATGTCAACACAGAAAATTCTTATATCAATGTTGTTTTAAAGAATTCAGATTGTCTTTGATCATCATTAGATGCTTTATCATGAATTTCAGCTGTTTAATTCATGAAGGTCATTCTCAAGCTGTCATAATATCAATTCATCAAATTAGAGCATCCTCCTCATGCACTGACAGCTATTGTTGATCTGTCTGAAAGATCTTTGCTGATTGTCTTTCTTTTCAACAAGCTTGTAGAATAGATCAAGATAGATTATAGATTCAAGCAATCTTGCAAAGAGAAACTGATGAATCATTGTTTAAATCAGCTAAGGCAAGACTATATTGTGTAGAAATATCAGAAATTGACTTAATTGATTCATCTGAGGTCATTGTGAATGTGTGATGATGACAAGATGAACAACAATGTTGATGAGAATGTTTGTGACTAATAAGATAGCTTGACTGAGTGGCTGGCTCAACTGAGTAACAAAGACATTATTGTTTATATTAGTTCTGTGCAGCTTACTTAAGATTATAAAGGCTGCACAGTATGCACAGAACATAATTAGATATGATATTTATTTTAAAAGAAGATGTTATATAAATTATTTTCTTTAGAAAGAATTCTGTAAAGATATTATTGACACTTACTTAATGACACTTTAAATTCTTAAGTGCAACAATAGTCAGAAAGACTCACAAAGTGTTAAATTTAATAGTGAGAATAAAAATATTCTTATAATTAACATTATATATTTATAAAAAGTCTTTTGTCACAAATCTTGTCTTAAGCTTGTTTAAGAATTTGTTGATGTTTAGTTTAAGTTTAAAAACTTATTTATTAATTACAATGTTGACTTTTCTTAATGATACAGTCTCTTCTTATGTTTCATTTATTGTCAAGACTGTCAGCTTTACATAAATAACATTTTTTTACATTTCTTCTCAGATTGAGTCTTTCACTGCTTCAACATAGATGACAAATATTAAAATATTAAATTTAATTACAGAGTCTTTTTTGTCTATAAAGAATGCTGTAAGTATCAGCATAATTCTTAATATTTTAATTAAGAACTTATCTGCATCTTAATCATTGTTGTTATTGTTTTTCTTTCATTTCAGAATCTCAATGCACAGAAAGATTCTGACTTCATTAAGTGTCATCATTTTAATTTAATTAATGTTAATCTTCTTATTTAACAATTCATCTAGATTAACTGCAGTCAACTTAATCTCATGTTATTTATCTTAAGACTTATTGATCTTAACTGTAATTAAGTCAGACTGCATCTTACTGTTTTAAGTTATAAGTGTTTAATTTGAAGCTGTAATCTTCATAATGATTAACTTCTTCTATAAATGTTTAATAGATCTTCTGTTCAGAAGAATATTTAATATTTATTATTGCAGTTTAAAATTAACAATATCTTTCTTTTTGCTTTCAGCAAACTTCATAACATGATTTTTAATGATACACTTAAGATCTAAAGCTTAAAGCTAATATTGCTTTGTGATTTTCTCAATGTAGTTTATAAAGACTTTTACTTGTTCTTAATTTATAAATTTGTTGCATCTGTCTTTAGATAGTAATTTGAGATTAATGTAGCTGTAATATTTATATTTTTATATATAAATGTAATTGATAAATGACTTTACATTGATGAAAGCTTTCTCAGAAGTTATTTATTTATCATTAATTAAAAAATTAATTACTGTTTAATTATGAAGATAAACATCTGTCTATGCTGTCTGCACTTAAAACTTTATTAATAATTATATTTCTTTAATCATAATGTACACTGAGTTCTCAGTGATTCAGATAATTCTTTTAACAATGTCATTTTAAATTGATATGTAAAGCACTGTATATTGTAATGTAATGTTAAGAGATTTACATCAGTTATTTAAAATGAACTTTAACTTTATTTTATTGTTGCTTTATATAGCAAGAATCTTTGCATCAATTTAAAATTCAGTCTTTAACTGTCATTTTTGTAGTGTCTATAAGATCTCATTATGTTGTTTCAGTAATATTGTTTACATCTTTCAGAAGTGATTATCTATTATCTTCAGAAAGTATTGATATTCATTAAATGATAAGAATAATGAGCTATATATATTAATAAAGATAAAAACAAAAATGTTAATCTTTCTTTTGCTTATGATGTGATCTTACTTATTAATGAACTTAATCAAAGCATAAATCTCATATATGTTCTTATTGTTCTCAATGATGAAAATTAGCTTTTTAAGAGTTGTTATCTTGTAAAGATCATGTAACTTTACAGAATTAAGATGAATAAATTATTAATGTTAAAGTCTGTAAATCTTAATTTTTTCATTCAATGATGCAGTGTCAATATCTAAGAAGTTGATCATAAGATTATGCTTATGAATCTAAATATATAAGCTTGTATCTGAAGCAGTAATAGAAAAGACAGTCTCTGAATATAATGTATATATTGCAGATATTAAAGTAAATTCATTAAGACTCTTTACAATATACTTAATTATATAGATTCTATCTTACTTTAATGCTTTTATTATAGTTTTACTATGCTTATTACACATTTAAAGACAGTGTTGATTAAAGCTTTTATGCAGTTTCATTTTGTACATTCACTTTCTTAACAGAAGATTGATCTCAAGTTTAAATACATAAAGTGTTAAACTTAATCTTACAGAATTTTCTGATCTAACTTGTATAATGATTACTTCACAATAATGAAAATATAAATGTCTTTTCTTAACTTTAATTTACTGATGTCTCATTCATATAAGGAAGTCACTGAAGAGTTGAAATTAATTAATTATATATAAGAAGAATTCAGAGTCTGTAATTTATTCAAATTTAAGTATTTTACTGACAGTCTTCTTAAACAGAGTAACAATTTCATCATTAACTTTTTTTTTCTCTTTAAATTTAAAAAAGAAATCATCATCATTATTATTACTGACTTCTGCATTAAAGACTTTGTATCTCTTTTCTTTTTCTTTATAAACTAACTTCTAATATAACTTAACTGCAGTCAATCTGTACAGCTTAATTACAGTTAATTTGCTTATCTTTTTTTAAGTATTTTGCTTAACATTAAAAAGAAATTTGCAATCTTTAATGAAGTGAAAGCTGTTGCAAAGAAAGCATTTAATAAAGTAATGAAAAGAATGCTTACTGTTTGAGTTAAATGATTTACAATAATATTGCTTAATATTAATTATGCAATAATTTAATGAACTACAATTCTAATTCATTAAATATTAATCTTTCTTTTATTTATCTATTCACAAGACAATGACAGTCTTATCAATCTTAAGCTATATTTCTTTTTTCTAAAGCTTTTATAGATCTTTCTTAATGTCTAAATTATTTTGAGTGTTAATGACATTGCAAATTATAACATACTTAACTAATAATGCTTAAAGCAGCATTTAAAATTATCACTTTAATTTAAATAACTTAATCATATCAGATTAAGTTGCAGCAATCTTTCTGTTGAGTTTGCTCAGATAAATTTATGCTTTTTTAATGAATATATTTTTTGACATTTTATATTTAATAAACTCTGTCAAATATTGTCTTTCAGTCATCTGCAGCTTTTTTTTATACTTAAATTTTAATACATTTCAAACATTCTTTATACTAATTTTGTTCATCAGATATTCTTAATTATCTGTATTTATGTAGATAATAAATCAATATAAAATCTTTATATTAATTTTCTAATTTTTAAAGCTAAGACTGCTGAGAAGAAATGAGTCTGAGAATTTACTGATTAATATATTGATTATTAAGATTTTAACAACATTTTATAAATCTTTTTTTATCAATTATTTTTTTATAAAAATAAATCATTGATTGCAGTTCTTGCAAGTAAGAATTGAGATGAATTGTTGCTTTATAAAGAAGTTGTTGAAGTTTATGATGATGATAGTTGATATGTAATATAAGAAGTGAATAAAATAAAATAATGATGTATGCATTAAAGATAATATAAATAAAATAAATAAAAAGCTTTTATATCTTTTATTTTATAAGACAGTAATGTTTATTTGTTCTGATGACTCATATTAAGCTGTTAAAGAACAGTGCTTTTTAAGTAATTATAAATATTAATTTTTGCTGAGATTAATTCTCTATGAATCTTCTGAGTTAAACATACTCAGCTATTGCAGAACAGTGCTTTCTGAGTAACTGTAAATGTTAATTTTTGTTGAGACTAATTCTTTATAAATCTTTTAAATTAAATGTACTCAGCTGCTGCAAAATGCTGATTCTGCTAAAGTTAAATTTATTATGAATCTCAATAATCAGTAATACTGCTAAAGTTAAATTGACTGTAAATCTTAATAATTAATGTATATAGCTATCATCAGTATACTGATTCTGTTAAAGTCAAATTTATTATGAATCTCAATAATTAATGATACTGCTAAAGCTGAATTGACTATGAATCTTAAAAGTTAACATACTTAATTATTGTCATACTAGAAGTATGCACTTTCTCTAAGAAGCTTCTTGCTAACTTAAGCTTATAATTTGTTGAAAGAAAATAGATATTTATACTATATTATGTTGTTTAGTGAAATCTTTAAACTGTGTTATCTATGAGCATATCTTGATCAAGAGAGTTACAAAAAAAAGTAAAAAAAATATTAACTATAGTCAATATAAACAGAGTCTTTACTCAGTCTCTGATATTAATTTTATTTCACTTTATAGAAGCAGCTAAAACATCACTTCTTAACAGAACTCAGTCTTACAGAATTTTCTGACTTAACTTGTATAATGATTACTTCATAATAATGAGAATATAAATGTTCTTTTTTAACTTTAATTTGTTGACATCTCATTTATATAAGAAAGTCACTGAAGAGTTAAAGTTAATTAATTATATATAAGAAGAATTTAGAGTCTGCAATTCATTTAGATTTAAATATCTTACTGACAGTCTTCTTAAATAAAGCAGTAATTTCATTATTAACTTTTTCTTTCTCTTTAAATTCAGAGAAGAAGTCATCATTATTATTGTTATTAACTTCTATATTAAAGACTTTATGTCTTTTTTCTTTTTCTTTATAAACTGACTTTTAATACAACTTAACTGCAGTTAATCTATACAGCTTGACTGCAGTTGATTTACTTGTTTTTTTTTTAAGTATTTTGCTTAACATTAAAAAGAAATTTGTAATCTTTAATGAAGTAAAGATTGTTGTAAAGAAAGCACTTAATAAAATAATAAAAAAAATGATTACTGTCTGAGCTGAATGATCTGCAATAATATTGCTTAATATTAACTATATAATAATTTGATAGATTGCAATTCTAATTCATTAAATGTTGATCTTCTTTCTATTTATTTATTTACAAAATAATGACAGTCTCATCAATCTTAAGCTGTATCTCTTTCTTTTAAAGCTTTTATAAATCTTTCTTGATGTTTAAATTGTTTTAAATATTAATGACATTATAAATTACAATGTATTTAACTAATAATACTTAAAGCAATGTTTAAAATTGTTGTTCTGATTTAAACAATTCAGTCATATCAGACTGAGTTGCAGCAATCTTTTTGCTGAATTTACTCAAATAAATTTATACTTCTTTAATGAATACATTTTCTGACATTCTATATTCAATAAACTTCATTAAATATTGTTTCTCAGTCATCTACAGCTTCTTTTTATACTAAAACTTTAATATATCTTAAACATTCTTTATACTAATTTTATTTGTCAAATATTCTTAATTATTTATGTTTATGCAGATAATAAGTCAATATAAAGTCTTTACATCAGTTTTCTGATTTTTAAAGTCAAGACTGCTGAAAGAAAATGAGTCTGAGAATTTACTAATTAATATATTAATTATTAAGATTTTAACAACATTTTATAGATCTTTTTCTATCAATTATCTTCTTATAAAAATGAATTATTGATTGCAGTTCTTATAAGTAAGACTTGAGATAAATTGTTATTTTGTAAAGAAGTTGTTGAAGTTTATGATGATGATAGTCAGCATGTAGTATAAGAAGTGAATAAAGTAAAATAATGATGTATACATTAAAGATAATATAAGTAAAACAAATAAAAAGCTTTTGTATCTCTTTTCTATAAGATAATAATGCTTATTTATTCTGATAACTTATACTAAACTACTGAAGAACAATGCTTTCTGAGTAACTATAAATGCTAATTTTTACTGAAATTAATTCTCTGTAAATTTTCTAAATTAAATGTACTTAACTGCTGCAGAATGCTGATTCTACTAAAGCTAAATTTATTATAAATCTTAATAATTAATGATACTGTTAAAGCTGAATTAACTGTAAATCTTAATAGCTAATATATATAGCTGCTGTCAGTATGCTGATTCTGTTAAAGTTAAATTTATTATGAATCTCAATAATTAATAATATTGCTAAAGCTGAATTAACTATGAATCTTAATAACTAACATACTCAGCTATCATCAATGTGCTGATTCTGCTAGAGCTGAATTTACTATAAATCTCTTATGAATCTTAAAAGCTGATGTATTTAGCTATCATTACATTAAAAGTATACACTTTCTTTAAGAAGCTTCTTGCTAACTTGAGTTTATAATTTATTGAAAGAAAGTAAATATTTATACTATATTATGCTGTTTAATGAAATCTTTAAACTGTATTGTCTATGAGTATGTCTTAATTAAGAGAGTTACAGAAGAAGTAAAAAAAACATTAACTGCAGTTAATGTAAATAAAGTCTTTATTTAGTTTCTGACATTAATTCTATCTTGCTTTATAGAAGTAGCTAGAACATTGCTTCTTAACAAATTTTATAATTAAGTAAGTAAATAACAAGTAATAGTCTTGTATAAAACATTTACTTATATGCTAAAACAATAAAAACAATAAATCTGTAAGAGTAAAAGTTATATAAGTTATAAACTGAAAGAATAAATAAATAAAGAAAGTGAGTAAGCAAGTAAGATAAATAAGTTTATAACAGTCTTTGTCTTTGATATATTTACATTTAAATTGAGTAAAAAGAATTTTTTGGTTGATGTGAATGTAACTGTGAATGTGTGATGTTTACAAAAGATGAAGAAAGTTTTTGTGAGATGATATATGAAATGAGGTTGACATTGATTTAAATGTAAATAGCTTAAATGAAAGTCTCACTTTGAGATCATCAATCT
>JAABVA010006544.1_pt1 | contig 10296 bp, 11 predicted proteins | sample 5560331 | NCBI WGS metagenome assembly JAABVA01 (sample SAMN12812661, study PRJNA571458) | rock metagenome | isolation source: Antarctica rocks | place: Antarctica: Victoria Land, Mt New Zealand sud | collected 2016-01-07 | reverse complement strand
GGCGCCACGACGGCCACCTTGTCGCCGGGCCGGAAGTCGCGGACCGACTGCACCCGGGGGTCGTTGGTCAGCAGCCAGAGGTCCACGGTGTTCAAGGCCGCGATCAGCCGGGTGCGGAAGCCGCGGTCCCGGCCGATCAGGAAAGGTGCCACGCTGCCGCAGCCGATCTGCACCTCGCCGGCCAGCATGGCTTCGCGGATGGCGACGCTGGAGGAGATGACCTTCCACTCCACTTGCAGGCCCGGCACGGCCTCCTCCAGCCAGCGCTTCTGCTTGACGACCACCATGGGCGCGTAGCCCAGGCCGGGCTGGGTGGCGATGACCAGCTTACCCGGGGCCTGCGCTCGGGCAGCGTCGAACGCTGCAAACGACGCCGCGGCGGCTGCGCTGGCGAGGAAGGGGCGGCGGCGGATCATTGGGGCGTTCTCCTACGGGGTGCCGGACGCCGAGGCCTGCTTCATGCCCCAGCGCACGACGGTGCGGCGCTCGATCAGGTTGAACCCGGCCTCCAGCAGCACGCCGATGGCGGCCACGGTGACGATGCCGGCGAACACGTCGTCGGTCCGCATGAAGGTGCGGGCGTCGTTAAGGAAGTTGCCGAGGCCGCCTTTGCTGCCGGAGATGCCGAAGACAAGCTCGGCGGCGATGATGGTGCGCCAGCCATAGCCAAGCCCGGTCTTGATCCCGGTCATCGTGTGCGGGAGTGCCGCCGGGAACAGCACGTCCGTCACCATGCGCCACCACGGCAGTCCCAGCACGCGGCCGACGTTGACCAGGGTGGGGTTGGCGGTGCGAAACCCCGTGCTGATGTTCAGCGTCACCGGCCAGACTACGGCGTTGACCACCACGAACAGCAGCGCATTGACATTTAGGCCGAACCAGATGATCGCGATGGGCAGCATGGCCACGGACGGGAGCGGGTTCAGCATCCCCGTCAGCAGCTCCACCAGGTCGTCGGCGAAGGTGCTGACGCGGGCTAGCACGGTGAATATCAGGCCAAGTGCCACGCCTATCGCAAGGCTCAGCAGCAGGAGCCAGATCGTCGCCCCGGTGGCCCGGGCGAGGTCGCCCGAGATCCAGCCAGCAAGGAGCGCGCGGCCTACGTCCGCAGGGGCCGGGAAGATCAACGGCTCCACGTCGGACCACACGACGTAGCCTTGCCACAGCGCCAGCAGCAGGATGAATTGCACCGCCCGGCGCAACGCCACGGGCAGGTCCTTCCATCGCGGTAGGCCGGCAATGCGAGGGGTCTTGGCAGCGTCCACCCTACTCGCCATGCGTGTGCCCTCCGTCGTGGTCCATCACCTCGGACACTTCCTGGCCCACTCGCAGGGCGGCATCGGACCGGGGGTCGGACACCTCGCGCGCATCCACTACCGCCTTGATGGCAGAGGGCGTGCCGTCGAGGATGACGATGTCGGAGCCGACCAGCACGGCCTCCGCGATGGAATGGGTGACGAAGAGCGCGGTGGCACCCGTGCGCCGTGCCACGTCGATGAATTCCAATTGCAGGCGCAGCCGGGTCTGCGGGTCTAGCGCGCCGAACGGTTCGTCCATCAGCAGCACCGCCGGCTCCAGCGCGAGGGCGCGGGCAATGGCCACGCGCTGCTTCATGCCGCCGGACAGGTGGTGCGGAAGGCGGTCGGCGGCGTGCTCCAGGCGCATGACGCCAAGCCAGTGCCGGGCGCGCTCCGCCGCGTCTCGCCGGGAGCGTCCGGTGACGCGCAGGGGATAGGCCACGTTGTCCATTACGGTACGCCAGGGGAAGAGCTGGTCGAACTCCTGGAACACGACGGCGCGGTCCGGGCCTGGCTTAGTCACGGGCTTGCCACCGACCAGCACCCGTCCGGCCGCCGGACGCAGGAAGCCGGCGACGGCCTTCAGGATGGTGCTCTTGCCACAGCCAGACGGGCCGAGCAGTGCCGCCGTTTCTCCCTGCCGCACGGTGAATGACACGCCCGACACGGCGGGGGTGAACGCGATGCCGGTGCCATAGCCCAGCACAAGGGCGTCCACATCGAGCATAGCTGCCGTGGCTGCCGCGGGCTGGCCCGCTCCGGCCGCCCCCATCCCGTTCTCTAGCATTGCGACGTGTCCGTCTTGCGCTTGCATCAGCCGCCGACCGCGACAATGGCCTCGATCTCGACCTTGGCGCCGAAATGCAGCTCGGCGCAGGGCACCACGGACCGGGCCGGCCGGTGCGCGCCGAAGAAGGCGGCGTAGGCACGGTTCGCCTCGTCCCAGTGCTCGATGCCCGTCACGAACACCGTACATTTCGCCACATCGTCTCGCCCGGCTCCGACCACGCGGGCGATGCGCTCGATGTTGCCCAGCGCGAAGGCGACCTGTTCCGTGACGGACACCGCCGCCGCATCCGGCGTGTCGCGCGTGACCCCAAGCTGGCCGGAAACATACAGTGCCGTCCCGTGCAGCATGGCCTGGGCGTAGTGCCCGCCGGCGGGGGGCACTTCGGCGCAGCGTACCTCCGTCAATTTAGGAGCCAGCTTCGGGCTGGTCGTCGGCATCGTGTTGTCCCCCATGTGCGTCACCACCCGCCCGTGCGCGCCCAGCGCTCCACGATGGCGCCGTCCCGCAGCACATCATAGGACCCGTAGGCAGCGCAGGTCAGGCAGGCGTGGTTGGGCAGGATGCGGACGGCACTGCCCACCGGCAGGCGCGCGAACCAGCTTTCATCCGGCACGGGCACCGTCCCGTGCTCCTGGTGGACGGTTTCGACCGACAGGGAACCAAGCCGCTCCAGGGTGTCCGGGTCGCACACCCAGCCGTAGCGGGCATCCGGCAGGAAGCGGTTGGCGCCGAGATCCTTGGACAGCGCCAGCGCACCCGCGTCCAGCACAAGGCTGGGGCCACGGCGCTGGTGGCCGATGACGGTGGCCAGTACGGACACTGCGATGTCGCCCTCGGCGCACACGCCCCGCGACAGTTGTGCGAGGTCGTTGAATAGGTAGATGCCGGCCCGTGCCTCCGTGACGCCATGCAGGTGTTCGGCAAACAGCACGGTCGGGGTCGAGCCAATGCTGACGATGGGGCAAGGGTGCCCGAGCGTGCGCAGCATCTCGGCGGAGGACACGGCGGCAACCCGCTCGGCTTCCGCCATGCCGCGGACCGCGGTGCTTTCGTCGAGGGAGTAGGAGTGCCCGGCGTGCGTCATCACCCCTTCCAGCTGGAGATTGGGCGCCGTCCCCGCGATGGCCGCGGCGACTGCGGCAAGCTCGGCAGAGGCTGGCGCGGTGCCGCTGCGGTGCTCGCCGCAGTCCACTTCCACCAGAACGCCGAATAAAGCGCCATGGGATGCTGCGGCCGCTCCCAACAGCGTTGCCGCTTCGGGGCTGTCCACCGCGAGCAGCAAGCGGGTGCCGGTGTCACGCTGGATGCGGGCGGCGCGCGCCACCTTGGCCGGTGCCATCGCGGTGGCATACAGGATGTCGCGCCACCCGGCAGCGGCGAGGTACCCGGCCTCCGCCAGCGTGGACACCGTGACGGGGCCGGGTGCGCCGCCACCGGCGGTGCGGGCAACCTCGACCGACTTCGCGGTCTTGAGGTGCGGGCGCAGGATGACGCCCAGGGCCGCGCAACGCCCGCGCATGCGGGCCGCATTCCGCTCCAGCCGGTCTTGGTCCAGCAGCAGCCGCGGCGTTTCCAGCCCAGTGAAGGCAGGTGTCCCGTCCATCAAACCAAGTCCAGCAGCGGGTGCAAGGTGTTGGCGACAAGGAACGGCCGTGCCTGGTCCGCCACGAACGGCAGGCCGGCGCGGTTGTGCCAGAACACCGGCATGCCGACGCCGGTAGCGCCCGGCACGTCAGCCGGTGATCCCGCGACGAACAGGGTGCGGGCGGGATCAGTACCGAGCCGGGCGAGTACCACGCGATAGGGTTCAGGATGCGGCTTGTAGAAGCCAGCCTCCTCGGAGGTCACGACGGCGTTGAACGGAACGCCCACGTTGGAGGCTGCTTGCGTGCCCATAGTGGCAGAGCAGTTCGTAGCCACGCCAAGCGGCACGCCGCGGCGGGCAAGGTCGCCTAACACGCCCGGCGCTTCTGCCCAGGGTTGCAAGTCGCTCCAGCCGGAGGTCAGCTCACCGGCAAGGCTGGGCTGCAACCCAGCGCTGACCGCCGCCTCCTGCACCAGGTCCTCATAGGGCCGGTAGGCCCCGCAGCCGTAGGTTAGGCGCAGGTAGGCACGCCGCCAGCGCAGCCCGTCGCTGTCCGATCCAGCCGCACGGTTCCATACCGTCCAGGAGTCCAGGAGAGCTGTCAGCAGATCGAACACAACGGCGTCGAATCTTGGTTGAAGCACAGATGCCAACGTCACCTCCTGACCTACATTTTACATGTAACATGTGGAGTGTAAAGTCAAGCGCTGCAGTTTCGGAAACTGGATAAGATGCTGGATGCGCTTGTCCCATTCGGGTACCTCAGCAGGACAACTATACGGGACACCAAACCACGTCTCGTATGGGTTGTTCCCGGGCTTCCAAGACGATCGCCTTAGCAGGTCTAGACCTTACCAAGACGGATCAGCCCATCACTATGCCGATCTATGGCTACGCTCGCGTGAGCACCCTCGACCAGGACCTCACTATCCAGCGTGCCGCCCTCAAGGCCGCGGGCTGCGGCGTGGTCCGCGCCGAGAAGGCCAGCGGGTCGCGCCGCGACGGCCGGACCGAGCTGCAGGTGCTGCTGGACTTCGTGCAGCCGGGGGACACCCTGGTCGTCACCCGCATCGACCGGCTTGCCCGGTCCATGAAGGACCTGCAGGACCTCGTCCACGAATTGATCGAAAAGAGTGTTGCCCTGCGCGCGACCGAGCAGCTGGTGGACACGGGCACTGAACCTTCCCCGCCAACGATCCCTCTGGCCATGACGTCTCGCTCTCGTCCGGCACCGTACCCACTTTGTAGCCGGCGAGTCAGGCGGACCCACAGTTGGTATGAGCGCGCCCTAGCCAGCCCCCAAGCACCATATTGGCATGGCACGCTACTACTGAACGTATGCGTCACATTCGACCTCGACAGCGGCACCTCGGGCGAGGCCATTGACACCAACTGCCATCCGAACCGGTAGGCGGTCCGGCTTGAAGTGTTTCACGTACACGGCGTTGAACGCAGGAACATTCTTCATGTCTGACAAAGAGACATTGCACCTGTAGACGTCGTTCATGGACGCGCCCGCAAGCTTGAGTTGGTCGGCTACCGCTTGCATTGCGTTTGTCGCCTGTGCCGAGAAGTCACTCGGCAATGTGCCGTCCGGTGCCACGCCAAGCACGCCTGATATGTAGACCGAGTTTCCGATCCGCACGGCCGCCGAGAATGGCCTTCCATTCTCCGCAGGAAAGAACAGAGTGTCCGGCGAAGCTGCTGCTGGCATGGCAAGCAAAGAGGACAGGGTAGCAAAAGTCACTAACGGTAGCTTGAACATTCAAATCTCCGGGAAAAGCTAAGCGGCCGCGCAGATCAGTCAGGCGACCGCAGGTGTTCAATTGGAGGGAGGCCAGAACGCGAAATGGTAATTCCCAGGGTGTGGATCCGGTCAAGGGTTCACGCCGCCAGCTTGCCTGGCCGGCGCGAACGGAGATGGGAGCCGCCCGGAAGGAGGTTGGGAACCTGGGAGGGTGGGATCGGGCGCTTGGCTGGCCGGAGGCGTGCCGAGATGGTCAGCAATCTGCGATCCATTAAAACCCTCGGTGAAGCTGTGTTCGACCTCGGGCAGCATCGTCGCGTTCCACTCGTTCCACGCCGTCGTCAACTCCTCATAGATGTCCGGGCGCCGTTCCTTCATGTTGGCGCGTTCGAGCGGGTCCGTGACGACGTTGAACAGGAACGTGTTGTCCAGGATTTTCAAGTATTTCCAATCCCCGATGCGCGCTGCGCGCTGCCACAGCGACTTGTAGCGCCAGAACAGGCTGCGCTCGACCACCGGTGCGCCCTCGGCCAAGTGCGGCAGCAGGTTCATGCCGTCTGGCGGGTAGCGCGGATCGGACGCGACGCCGGCCGCGGCGAGCAGCGTGGGCATCCAGTCCATGTTGGCTGTCACCTGCTCGCTGACATGCCCGGTACGGATGCGCGCCGGCCAGGAGATGATGGCGGGAACGCGCAAGCCCCCTTCCAACAGCTCGGTCTTGCGCCCCGAGAACGGCCAGGTGTCAGCGAAGCGCTCGCCGCCGTTGTCGCTGGTGAAGACCACGATCGTGTCGCGCGCGATCCCGCCATCCTCCAGTGCCTGCAACACGCGACCGACCTGCATGTCCATCGCCGCGATCATCCGGCGGTAGGTTTCCTGGGAGCCGCCATCCCAGTCGATCGGGTCGCGGCCGCGCAGGCGTTCCGCCTCGGCGCGGTCATCCGGCCCTTCCCAGGGCCAGTGCGGCGCGTTGAAGTGCAGGCTGAGCAGGAAAGGCCGGCCCGCCCGGGCGTAGTCATCAATGACGCGTACGGCCCGGTCGCCGAACAGGGTGGTACTGTAGCCATCCTGCTCAATCCGCTCGTCTTCTTCCCAGAAATCCGGGGTTCCGGTGCGGCCAGTATGCCGGAAATAGTCCAATGTGCCGCCGCGAAAGCCATAAAAGTGGTCGTAGCCGCTCTTGTGCGGCCCAAAATCCGGCGGGTTGCCCAGATGCCACTTGCCGATCAGCGTGGTGCTGTAGCCGGCCTGCCGCAGCAGCGAGGGCAGGGTGGGATGGTCAGGCGGCAGGCCGATGCCTCGGCGCGTGGGGCCGGAGATAGGCTCCTCTAACCCCACCGGCAGGCGCAGCTGGTATCGCCCGGTCATGATCGCCGTGCGCGAGGCGCTGCACACCGGCGAGTTGGCGTAGCCCTGGGTGAAACGCGTGCCCTGGGCGGCGATGCGGTCAATGCCGGGGGTGACCAGGTCGCGCCGGCCGTAACAGGATACGTCTGCGTAGCCCATGTCGTCCGCGACGATGAAGACGATGTTAGGCGGCCGCACCGGCGTCTGGGCCATTGCGGTCCCGCTGGCCGCCGAAACGGCGGCAGTCGAAACCAGCAGGTTGCGGCGGCTAATGGGCGGCATCTCGTTCATCCTCGTTGTTCGCCTGGCCTTGCACAACAGCACTGCATACGCACTCTGCCATATCGCCAGATGGCCGAAGCCGGGCTTAGACCAGGTCGAACCGCAGCTCCCCCAGCTTCTCCACGCTGCAAGCGATCTTGTCGCCCGGCTTGAGCCACGGCCGCGTTTCCTTGGGCGTCATCCCGAACACCACGCCCTGCGGCGTCCCGGTGAAGAAGATGTCGCCGGGCTTGATGGTCATCATCCGCGACGCGAAGCTGATGAGCTGGCGGCAGTTGAAGATCATGTCATTGGTGTTCCAGTCCTGCCGCTGCTCCCCGTTCACCCGCGTCTCGATCCGCAGGTTGTTTGGGTCGGGCACCAGGTCGCTGGCAACGAGGTAGGGGCCGAGCGGTGCGAACCCGTCGAACGTCTTGCCGATCATGAACTGCGACGTGAGGTACTGCATGTCCCGCGCGCTGAAGTCGTTGCCGGTGCAGTATCCCGCTACGTAGTCGAGCGCGTCCGCCTCCGACACGTCCCGGCACTCCCGCCCGAACACGATGACCAGCTCGATCTCGTAGTCGAATTGCTTCGCGGCCCCCGTTGGCAGCTTGATTGTGCCGCCGTGATGGTTGAGCGCGTTGTTAAACTTGTTGAACAGCGGCGGATTGTTCGGGATCGGCGTCCCCGTCTCGGCCGCGTGCTGGCGGTAGTTGAAGCCCATCATGATGATTTTTTCGGGCCGGGTCACGACCGGGCCGTAGGTGATCTTGGACTCATCGAGGTAGGCGGTGGCCGGCGCGCGGTCCATGATGGGCGGCAGCAGGGCGCCCCGCCCGTTCTGCAACAGGTCGTCCATGTCGGCAGGCGCCGGCAGGCCGAGTGCCGCCGCCGCGGCGGACACGTCCAGCACGCCTTTGGCGGTCTTGACGCCCAGCAGGTGCTTGCCATCCCGCTGGAACGTGAGCAGCGTCATGTTCCGAGGCATCTCGAATAGGTGCGCCGGCATGGTGGGCTGGGCTTGGCCCTGGGCCGGCGTGGGTCCGGCAGCGGACACGGCGGCCAGTCCAGCGGTGCCCCCGGCTATGAACGTGCGGCGTGATGGCATTGGCGGTTCTCCCTCAGTGATGCGGCGGATGCGCTCCGCTCTGGCGCGATGGTGGCAGGATGCGGCGCTGGCGCTTTGGCTGTGAACAAGCGCTGGCCGGGACCCTACCCTTGCGGGGTTGTTCTGCATCCATTCATTGCGGTAGACCCAATTCCAGCAGGGTCCCGGTTGGGCGTTTGTTCATAAGCAGGTGGCGGACGACACCGTCCGCCCCCCCGTTGCGGCGGGGGCCGCAAGCGGCAGGAGCGCCATGGCCGTCACGGCCGGATGGTGTGGCATGAGCATCTCCGTTCAACTCTCTGATGAAATTACAAAAGGCTCTTACGAAAGAACACGCGATTGAACCCGTCCTCCGTTCTGCGGCCGGTTTCGATGAAGCCGATTTTTGTGTAGAGGGCGATGTTCTCGTGCATCTTCTCGTTCGTGAAGAGCGTAACCGCCGCCAAACCCTGTGCGCGCGCCACGTCTTCGGCACGGTCCATGAGCACGCGGCTGAAGCCGCGGCCCTGAGCCGACGGCTCCACGACGAGGTTGTTGACCTTGATCGAGTCGTCGTCTCTTGAAAGGAGAACCGAGCCGATCACGGTGCCGCGGACCCGGAGCACATAGAGGCTTTGGGTTTCGGCAAGCTTGTCGTAATCCGCCGTCATAGCCGCCGGCAGCTTGCCAAAGCGCTCGATGTACTTTGAGTAGGCCGCATCGATCATCAGCTTGATGGCGGGTACGTCCTCGGCCTTGGCTGTCTCCACTACAAGGCTTTCGACGCGGTCGAGGGCGAAGTTGTCCATCGTTCCAGCTTCCCTGAGTGGTTCCCGCAGGTTCTTCACCAAAGGCCAATCAGGCGCTTCCCGGCGAAAGACGAGAGGCGCTCGACGTCGGCGTCGGTCGTCGTGACCCGGGTCTTGCGTTTGCGGCTCCACTCGAACAGCCGGTCAGCCATATCGCGTAGCGTGGGCTGGTGTCCTGGATCCGCACCGAGATCAACGAGTTCCTGAGGGTCGTTCCGCAGGTCGAAGAGCTGCGGACGAAGGCGCTCGTAGAAGACGTACTTCCAACGGTCCGTCGCAACCATGTAGGCGCGCGCCTCGCTCGGACCCAAGCCCAGGTCGCGGCGTGCCTGACGGAAGCTGTAATCGAGTTCGCTCACCGCATGTTCGCGCCAAGCTGGGGGGTGCGCGCCGCGCCGGAGCAGACCCAGGAGCGAACGGCCTTCCAGGCGCTGGTCGGCGACCTGGCCGCCCAGCGCCTCGATGAAGGTTGGAACAAGATCGATGCTCTCGACGAGAGCGTCGCTCACTGTTCCCCGCGTCGCCTGCGCCTCGTCCGAGGGATCGACGACGATGAGCGGCACCCTGACGCTCTGCTCGTGGAACAGTTCCTTCTCGCCGAGCCAGTGGTCGCCCATGTAGTCGCCGTGGTCGCTCGTGAACACGATCAATGTGTCGTCGAGCCGGCCTTCGGCCTCCAGAAATCGCATGAGGCGGCCGATGTGGTCGTCGATCTGCTTGATGAGACCCATGTAGGTCGGGGCAACCGCGAGCCTCACTTCCTCCTTGGCGAACAGCACGCTCTCTGGGTGCTGCATAAATGCCTTGAAGACCGGGTGAGCATCCTCCCGCTCTGCCTCGCTGCGGATCGCGGGAACGCAATCCTCCGGACCGTACATGTCATGATACGGTGCCGACACGATGTAGGGCCAATGAGGCTTGATGTAGCTGACGTGCAGGACCCAGGGTTGATCGCCCTGTACCCGGATGAACTCCATGGCCTGGTCCGTCGTCCAAGCCGTCTCGCTGTGTTCCTCTGGAATGCGCGCGGGCTCGCGCGCATTCCGCATGTACCAGCCTGAGAGGAGTGCGCCATCCTCGTCGGACCCCGAATTGGCCCAGTCCTGCCAGAGGTTCTTTCCGTCGTAACCCCTCTCGCGAAGGTATCGCTCGTAGGATGCGTCCGGGTCGTAGATGAAGTCGGGATGCAGACCGTCGTCGCGCGCGAAGGGCTCGAAGCCGCACTCGGCGGCGTAGCGACCCGCTGTCGAGCCCTGGTCCAGTCCCAAACGGGAGAAGCCGTCACGGTCGATCCGCATGTGGGTCTTGCCGACGAGGCCGACCCGCGGCCCGAGAGGCCGCACATAGTCCCCGAGCGTCCACTCCCCGA
>JAABVA010006542.1_pt1 | contig 10297 bp, 7 predicted proteins | sample 5560331 | NCBI WGS metagenome assembly JAABVA01 (sample SAMN12812661, study PRJNA571458) | rock metagenome | isolation source: Antarctica rocks | place: Antarctica: Victoria Land, Mt New Zealand sud | collected 2016-01-07 | reverse complement strand
GAGCAGGGCCTGGAGCAGGGCCTGGAGCAGGGCCTGGAGCAGGGCCTGGAGCAGGGCCGGGCAGAGGGTGAGATCAAGGGCAAGCGCGACGCGATTCGGACGTTTTTGCACGTGCGCTTCGGCGCGCTGCCCCAATCCGTCGAGCGCCGCGTCACCGACGCGGCGCTGGATGAGCTGGAAGCCTTGCTCCGTCGCGCGGGGACCGTCGAAAGCCTAAGCGCCTTTTAGACGTAGTACACTTCAGGGATGAAGCTTTCTATCCCCGACCTCTCGCTCGTCGTGCTCATCGGCGCGTCCGGCGCGGGTAAGAGTACCTTCGCGCGGGCGCACTTCAAGCCGACCGAGGTGGTGTCGTCGGACGCCTGCCGCGCGCTCGTCGCCGACGACGAGAACGACCAGTCGGCCACGGGGGACGCCTTCGAGGTGCTGCGCCTGATCGCGGCCAAGCACCTCGCCGCAGGGCGGCTGACCGTCGTCGACGCCACCAACGTGCAGGCCGCAGCGCGGGTCCCCCTCGTGGCGATCGCCCGGCAGTACCACTGCCTGCCGGTCGCCGTCGTCTTCGACCTGCCCGAGGAGGTGTGCCAGGAGCGCAACCGCGCGCGGCCCGACCGCGCCTTCGGACCCCACGTGGTGCGCCACCAGCGCCAGGACCTGCGCCGCTCGCTCAAGACGCTGGGGCGCGAGGGCTTCCGCCATGTCTTCGCGCTCCACTCACCCGAGGAGGTCGACGCGGCCACGATCGCCCGCGAGCCTCTCTACAGCAACCGTACATGGGACCACGGTCCCTTCGACATCGTCGGCGACACGCACGGCTGCTACGACGAGTTGGAGGAACTGCTGCAACAACTCGGCTACGAGGTCGTGGCCGATACGACGGGCGCATCCCTCTGGGACGGGCCGGTCTACGCGCACCCGCGCGGGCGCACGGCCGTCTTCGTGGGCGATCTCGTGGACCGCGGCCCACGCATCCTGGATACCGCGCGCCTCGTGCGTAACATGGTCGCGGCAGGCCACGCCCTGTGCGTCCCCGGCAACCACGACATGAAGCTCGTGCGCAAGCTGCGCGGCCGCGACGCGCAGCTTGCGCACGGGCTGGAGGATACGCTGGCCGAGCTCGCGGCGCTGCCGGGCGACCCGCGGGACCGATCGGAGTTCGAGCGCGAGCTGGCCGACTTCCTCGACGGCCTGCCCAGCCACTACGCGCTCGACGACGGCCGGTTCGTGGTGGCGCACGCGGGTATGAAGGAGTCGATGCAGGGGCGTGGCTCGCGCGCGGTGCGCGAGTTCGCGCTCTACGGCGAGACGACCGGCGAGACCGACGAGTGGGGCCTGCCTGTGCGCCACGATTGGGCGGCGGAGTACCACGGCAAGGCCACCGTCGTCTACGGCCACACGCCCGTGCCGCGCCCCGAGTGGCTCAACAACACGGTCAACATCGACACCGGCGTCGTCTACGGAGGCCGGCTGACCGCCCTGCGCTACCCCGAGCGGGAGTTCGTGTCCGTCCCCGCCCGCCGCGCCTACCAGGAGAGCAAGCGGCCGTTTCTGCCTGGCGCGGATGAGGGGACCGCAGGGCCGGGGCATAGGCTCACGGCGCAGCAGCGGCACGACGACCTGCTCGACATCGACGACGTACTGGGCAAGCGCCTCGTCGAGACGGGCTTGCAGCGCAATGTGACCATCCGCGAGGAGAACGCGGCCGCCGCGCTGGAGGTGATGAGTCGCTTCGCCGTCGGCCCCAGGTGGCTCGTCTACCTGCCGCCCACGATGTCGCCATGCGAGACCTCCAAAGAACCGGGCCTGCTCGAGCACCCCGCCGAGGCCTTCGCCTACTACCGGGCGCAGGGGATCGCGCGGGTGATCTGCGAGGAGAAGCACATGGGCTCGCGGGCCGTCGTCGTCGTGTGTAAGGACGCGGACGCCGCGCGGCGGCGCTTCGGCGTCGTGGGCGAGGGGGCGGGCGTCGTCTACACGCGCACGGGGCGGCGCTTCTTCGAGGACGCGGCGGTCGAGGAAGCCCTGCTGGGGCGGGTGCGCGCCGCGCTCGGCGTGACGAGTTTGTGGGAGGAGCTCGCCACCGACTGGGCTGTGCTCGACTGCGAGCTGTTGCCGTGGTCGGCCAAGGCGCAAGGGCTCGTGCGCGAGCAATACGCCGCCGTCGGCGCGGCCGCGCGCTCGGCGCTCGGCGCCGCCGTGGCGACCCTGCGGGAGGCGGTCGAGACCGGGAGCGCGGGCGCCCCACCTGCCCCCAGTGTGGACACGGGCGAGCAGCGTCGGGACGACCTCGCGGCGCTCCTGGATCGCTATCAAGGCCGCCTGGCGCTGGCCGAGGACTACGTCGCGGCCTACGGGCGCTACTGCTGGCCCGTCGCCTCGGTGGACGACCTGAAGCTGGCGCCGTTCCACCTGCTGGCGACCGAGGGCGCCGCGCACACCGATAAGAGCCACACGTGGCATTTGGAGACGCTGGCGCGGCTGTGCCACGCCGACAAGGGGGTGTTGCTGGCGACGCCGCACCGGCTGGTCGACGTGGAGGACGAGGGCAGCGTGGGCGAGGGCGTGCGCTGGTGGGAGGAACTGACGGGGCGAGGCGGCGAGGGCATGGTGGTCAAGCCGCTCGACTACATCGCGCGGGGAGGGCGCGGCCTCGCGCAGCCGGCCGTGAAGTGCCGCGGGCGCGAGTACCTGCGCATCATCTACGGACCCGAATACACCGAGCGGGCAAACCTGGAGCGGCTGCGTTCGCGCGGGCTGGGGACCAAGCGATCGCTGGCCTTGCGCGAGTTCGCCCTCGGCGTCGAGTCGCTGGATCGGTTCGCGCGCGGCGAGCCGCTGCGCCGCGTGCACGAGTGCGTCTTCGGGGTCCTCGCCCTGGAGAGCGAACCGGTCGACCCGCGGCTGTAACTTACTTCACCAATCCCATGCGGATGGCCTTGACGGCGGCCTGGGTGCGGTCGGTCACCTGCATCTTGTAGATGATGTTCTGCACGTGCTTCTTGGCAGTGTCCTCGGTGATGAATAACTTCGCGCCTATGTCTTTGTTGGTCATACCCTCGACGAGCAGGGACAGCACCTCGCGCTCGCGCGCGCTCAGGGCCTCGAAGTCGACGGTCGCGCCCCACGGCTTGCCGCGGAAGTCGAGCGTGGCCACGCCTCCACCCTCGATCGCGCCGGCCAGGGCCTTGCGCACCGTGGTCGTTTTGATCATGAGCCCGCCGCCGTTGACGTCGCGGATGGTGCGGCTGATCTCGTCGCGCCCCGCGTTTTTGAGCAGGTAGCCGGCCGCCCCGGCCTTGACCGCCTCGATGACGTACTGGTCGTTGTCGTAGAGCGTCAGCACGATCACGGAGGTGTGCGGATATTTCTCCTTGATGCGGCGCGTAGCGGTCAGGCCGTCCATCACCGGCATGTGCAGATCCATCAGCACCACCTGCGGCGCGTGCTGTCCCACCTTGCCCAGGGCGTCCTCGCCGTTGTCGGCCTCGCCCACGACGTTGAGGTGGATGTCCGTCTCGAGCATCGAGCGTAAGCCCTGGCGCACCACCGGGTGATCGTCCACCAACAGGACGCTGATCGGTTCCATCGTTCTCGGCCCTCCCCCGTTCGCCCTCCTCGACGCTATGTCACGACGGGAGTGTCCGCTGCCGCTGCCGCTGCCCCTACCCCTACCCTTCTCTGCTTCCTTGTGGCGCATGGTAGCCAGAGAACGCTCCCGCCGGCAACGGCCTAAACAGGGGGGGCCGACCAGGGGATACACTATAGGTACTCTACGTACTCGCCGCGCCGCGCGGGCGCCCCTCGGGATGCCTTCGCGCGGCGCGGTTGGGGACACCGCTGAAGGATGCCGCTGGAGGATTACCATGACCGACATGCCGCGCCGGCGCGTGACCATCGACGATTTGCTCGACCTGGACACGGTCGGGAGCCTGGCGCTCTCGCCCGACGGCGCACTGGCGCTCTTCGTGACCGGCAAGCACTACGACGAGGGCGAGAAGGATAAGCGCTCGCCGAAGACGATTATGGCCGCCTCCCTCGTCGAGGGGACCGTGCGCCCCTACTCGGCCGGCGCCGCGGTCGATAGCCAGCCGCGCTGGTCGCCCGACGGCGCGACCATCGCCTTCCTCTCCGACCGCCCGCACGACCTCCCCGCGGAGCGCCACGCGGCCCGCACGCAGCTCTATCTACTCCCGCGCGCCGGCGGCGAGGCGCGCCGGTTGACCGCCGCGGAAGGCGATATCGGCCTCTACGCCTGGCTGCCCGGCGGCGCTGGGCTGGTGGTGACGATGACGGACGCGCCCTCGGCCGAGGAGCGACAGCGCGAGGAGGAGCGCGGCGGGGCCGTCGACGTGGAGGAGCGCCCCCGCTACGCGCGCCTGTGGCGCGTGGACGCGGCGACAGGCGAGGCCACGGCGCTGACCCCCGCGGGCGCGCAGGTGTGGGACTTCGGGCTGGCCCCCGACGGCCGCTCGGCCGCCGTGGTCGTCTCCGACCACCCCTACGAGTGGTCGTGGTACGGGGCGCGCCTGGCCGTCGCGGACTTCGACGGCCCGTCCAGGCCGGGCTTGCGCACGATCTACACGACCTCGCGCCAGCTCGCGGGGCCGCGCTGGTCGCCCGACGGCGCGACCGTCGCCGTGACGTCGTGCGCCTGGAGTGACCGTGGCTACTACGGCGGGGATGTCGTGCTCGCGCCGGTCGACGGCGGCGAAGCGCGCACCCTCACCGCGGGGCGCCCGGTCTCCGTCACCTGGCTCGAGTGGGAGGGGGAGGGGGACGGCGCGTCGCTGCTGTGCGCGGGGTACGAGGAGGGCGAGATCGCCCTGTGGCGCCTGGGCCTCGACGGCGACCTGGGCCTGTTGTGGCGCGCCGAGGCGTGCTTCGCCGAGCCCGGGCAGGCCCGCTTCGCCCGCGCCGGCGACACGATCGCCGCGCTGCGCCAGGACACGGCGCACCCCGTCGATCTCTGGACGGCGCGGCTCAAGGGCGACCACCTGGGCGAGTGGCGCCGGGTGACCCATCTGCACCCGCGCTGCGACGCGTGGGACCTGCGCGAGGCGCGCACGCTGCGCTGGCGCGCGCCGGACGGGACCGCGATCCAGGGCCTGCTGGCGCTCCCGCCCGACGTCTCTTCGGAGGCGCCGCGGGGTCCCTTGCCGCTGGTCGTGCTCGTCCACGGCGGGCCGGCCGGGCTGACCGCGCACACGTTCGGGGCCGGCGGCCCCTGGACACGGCTGCTCACGGCGCGCGGCTTCGCCGTGCTCATGCCCAACCCGCGCGGCTCCGTGGGCTGGGGCACGGCCTACACGGAGGCGAACCTGGGCGACATGGGCGGGGCCGACTTCGGGGACATCATGGCCGGGGTCGACGCCGCCGTCGCGGCCGGCGTCGCCGACCCCGTGCGGCTCGGCATCGGGGGCTGGAGCTACGGGGGCTTCATGACCGCCTGGGCCGTGACGCAGACCGACCGCTTCAAGGCGGCGGTGATGGGCGCCGGGATCGCGGACTGGCGCTCGTTCCACGGCGTCAGCAACATCCCGACGTGGGACGCCCTCTTTTATGGCTCCCCCGGCCAACCGGCCGACCCCTACGAGCCCGCCGGCCCCTACGCGCGCTTCTCGCCGCTCGCCCATGTCGGTCGCGCGCGCACGCCGACACTGATCCTGCACGGGGAGAAGGATGAGTGCGTGCCGGTCGGGCAGGGCTACCAGTTCCTGCGCGCCCTGCGCGAGCGCGGCGTGCCGTCGGCGATGACGGTCTATCCACGGGCCGGCCACGGACCAAGAGAACGCGCCCATCAGAAGGATGCGGCTACGAAGGCCGTCGACTGGTTCGCGCGGTATGTGGTAGAGACGCAAGAGTAGGCGCCGATGCGGCTCGATGAGATAGTGACCGGCGCCGCGATAATTCATCGCACCCGAGGAGAACAGCGTATGCAAGTTGGCGTGGACAGTTTTGTGGCAGCGCTGCCTGACAGCGGCGCTGAGGCCATCAACGGGGCGGAGGCGATGCGCCATCTGCTCGAACGCGTCGAAAGGGCCGACCAGGTTGGCCTGGACGTGTTCGGGATCGGCGAGCACCACCGCAAGGAGTTCCTCGACTCCGCGCCCGCGGTCATCCTCGCGGCGGCGGCGGCCCGCACCCGGCGTATCCGCCTAACCAGCGCAGTGACGGTGCTCAGCGCCGCCGACCCGGTACGCGTCTTCCAACAGTTCGCCACCCTCGACCTGATCGCGCAGGGGCGCGCGGAAATGGTCGTGGGGCGCGGCTCTTTTATCGAAGCCTTCCCACTTTTTGGCTTCGATCTCCAGGACTACGACGAGTTGTTTGCCGAGAAGCTCGACTTGCTGCTCACTATTCGGGCGCACGAGCGCGTCCAGTGGGCGGGTACATTCCGGCCCGCCCTGACGGGTCAGGGCATTTACCCGCGGCCCCTGCAGCCGCTGTTGCCCATTTGGCTGGGCGTAGGTGGTACCCCGGAATCGTTCGCGCGGGCCGGGGCGCTGGGGCTGCCGCTGATGGTAGCCATCATCGGGGGAGAAACGCATCGTTTCCGCCCGTTGGTCGACCTCTATCGGGAAGCCGGCCGGCGGGCGGGACACCCGCCGGAGCAGCTGCAGGTGGGCCTCCACTCGCTTGGCTACGTGGCCGAGACCACGCGGGAGGCCGTTGAGGAGTATTATCCCGGCTATGCCCGCACCTTCACCATGATCGGCAAGGAGCGGGGCTGGCCCCCCGTCACGCGGGTCCAGTTCGACCCGTTGGTCGGGCCGCGCGGAGCATTGCTGCTCGGTAGCCCCGAGGACGTGGCCGCGAAGATCAAGCGCCACAGCCAGGCGCTGGGCGGCGTCTCCAGGGTTACCTTTCAAATGGACAACGCCGACCTGCCGCACGCGAAACTCCTGCGGTCCATCGAGTTGCTCGGCACGCGCGTCGCCCCGTTGCTTGCCGAATAAACGAAGGCGTCAAGCGGCCGTAGCGACTGACCCGGCGCGACTGCCGAGCAACGCGGCGGTATGATACCCCCGACTTTTTAGTGCTCGCGCGTCATGACGACCTTTTATCGCCGTCCACGGCCAGGCGGCGCAGCGCCGCGGCCGCGGGTAAGGCGACGGGTCCCGCGTCGATGGCGCGGCGGACGAGGGGGTGGTCGCGGGCGAGTTGATACACTTCCGTGCGCCGCATGCCCCCGCTGTCGTCGAGTTCACGGGTGACGAGGGGGGCGACGGCCCCGGCGTCGACGAGGTCACGCGTGATGAGACGCGTCGCCGCGCCCGTCCGCGCCATGGCGGCCGGGGCGCCGGCCCTCCCCCGGTCCTGCCCCCTGGGGTTGGGGCGCACGGCCGCGTCGACGAGTCCCTCGACCTGCGCCACCAGGCTGACCAACGGGGCGAGGCCGCCCACGCGGTCTTCGGCCGTGACCAGCGTGCGCAGGATCTGCTGGAGGCCCTCGTGGCCCAATGCGTACCACACCGCCCGGTGGTGGAGCGTGTCGTGGAGGGGGGGCAGGGGCGCGTGCGGCCCGGCGGCGAGCACCACGTCCGATCCGTCGTCGAGCCGCCGCCGTTGCACCAGGCCGTGCTGCTCGGCCGTGCGCAGGGCTACGGCCGCCTCGACGCGCCCATGGTCGCCGCGGTCGAGACGGCGTTCCAGCGCCGCGTGCGCCTCCTCGAAGCGGCCGAAGCGCACGCCGAGGCCCGACACGCCGCCGAGCTCCTCGACGACCGCCAGCGCCTCGGCGCAGGCCGGTTCCAGGACCCCGTCGTCGAGCGCGGGGAGCCCGAGCAAGGAGCGCACGAGTTGATGGCGGCCATTCAGCGTGAGGTGCGCATAGGTGAACGGGTCGCCGGTGTCGCGGTCGATTCCGGAGGCGGTGCTGCGCGCCAGGATGCCCTGTCGGTCGAGGTCGTCCACCAGGCTCCTGACCTGCTCCCGCGCCAACTGCGGGAGGACCGTGTGGTACATCACGTTGTCGACCAGATATTTGAACGTCATGAAAGGTGAGTTGTGGTCCAGCGCGCGCAGGAACTGAAGCAGCGCGCGCTGCTCCTCCCCCGAGAGCGCGTCGAGCGTGACCTCCGCGCGGCTCCCCCAGGGCTGGTCGGGGGCGACGGCGCGCGCCTCATCCCCCGGTTGAGGGGCGGCCTCGGGGGCGGGGACCGGGAGGGTCGGCAGCGACACATGGTCGACGTTCCCGATGACGCTGAGGTGGACCAGCCCCGCCGCCTGGGCGCGCAGGAGGAGGTCCTTCAGGCGCAGGCCGTACCATCGCCGCGCGTCGAGCCCATGGCGACGCCCGAGATGGCGCTGCGCCTCTTCCAGCGGATGCGGCCCGGTCGCGCCTCGCTCGCGCAGCCAATCCGCCACCCAGGCGAAGACCTGCTCGACCGCCGGCGCTCCGGCGTGCGCGCGGATGGGCCGGTCCAGGTCCGCCTCGAGCCCGTCCGGGGGCTCGATGTCGCGCTCGTACAGCAGGACGGTATCCGCGGCCGCGGAGAGCAGGGCGTTCATGGTATCGCCGACGCCGATCACGATCCCCCGGCGGCCGTTGAGGCGCAGGAAGTTCAAGGCGTGGATGAGGTCGCCGTCCCCGGTCACCAGCAAGTAGGCCCCGACGTGGGGGAGACGCCCGCACAGGTCGACGGCGTCCACGGCCAGGCGCACGTCGGCGCTGTTCTTGAGGGGGAGCCCTCCCGGCGTCAACGGGTGTCGCGACGGCACGTAGACCGGCTCGATCCCGGCGCGGTACAGGTTGGGGGCGTCCGGCGAGAGGCGGGGCAGGGTCCAGTCGGCGTAGGCGCGCGCGACGACGAGGCGGCCGTACTCGCGGGACGCCTCCACCAGCGCGCTGATGTTCGGGGTGGCGCGATAGCAGTTCTGCAGGCTCCACTTCAAGTTTTCCCAGTCGACCAGCAACGCCACGTCGCCGCCCGCCCGCGTGGGGTCGCCGGGCGGCCCGTCGGGGAGCGGGCCGGGGACGGGGACAGGGACAGGGGGGCGCGGCGTGTGGGCTGTGGAGGAAATCTTGTCCATGGCCTCTGGCTTCTGGTTTCCGGCTTCACGACGAAGGAGTGCGAGCCTAGGGATTGGGGTCCTCTTAGCAGCGTAGCACACCGGGCGCGCAGGTCCACGCGCGGACCCGGCGTATCATCACACGGGCGCAGGTGCCGCCAGCGGGTATGATTGAGTCAGCGGGGGATGAGCGAAAGAGCGCGAGGAGCAAGAGATGGACAGGGTTACCATGGGCATGGTCGTCCACGCGAGCGACGGCGTGGCCGGCCGGGTCGACGACGTGCTCGCCAACGCCGAAACAGGCCAACCGGCCTACCTCGTCGTCGACGCGGGCGGTTTCTTCAAAGGCGACGTCGTGGCGCCATACGCGAGCGTGCGCAGCGTCGATGACGCGGGCGTGTGGGTCGACATGACGCGCGACGAGGTGAAAAAGGCTCCCGCCTACGATCCCGTGCGCCACGGCTCGTCGGCGGGGCTGGTCAGCGGCGCGGCGGGGCGCTACGGCAAGAACGATAAGGATAAGCGATGACGGGGTCGATCAAGCGATTCGAGGGGCGCGCCGCGGACGCGCTGCGGCCCGTGCGCATCACGCCCGGCTTTTTCCCTTACGCCGAGGGCTCGGTGCTGATCGAAATGGGTAACACGCGCGTCGGCTGCGCCGTTTCGGTCGAGGAGCGGGTGCCGCCGTTCCTGTTCGGCAAGGGGCAGGGCTGGATCACGGCGGAGTACGCTATGCTGCCGCGCGCCACGCATCAGCGCACCACGCGCGAGTCCACGCGCGGCCACCCAAGCGGGCGCACGCAGGAGATCCAGCGCCTGATCGGCCGTTCGCTGCGCCCTGTCGTCGACCTCAAGCGGCTGGGCGAGCGCACCCTGACGGTCGACTGCGACGTGCTGCAGGCCGACGGGGGGACGCGCACCGCCGCCATTACCGGGGCGTGCGCGGCGCTGACCCTGGCGCTGGACAGCCTCGTGGCCGCGGGCAAGCTCAAAGTGTCGCCCCTGCGCACGCGCATCGCGGCGGTCAGCGTGGGCATCGTCGACGGCGTGCCGCTGCTCGACCTGGCCTACAGCGAAGACTCACGCGCCGACGTCGATTTCAACGTCGTGATGACCAACGCGGGTGAGTTCGTGGAGGTGCAGGGGACCGCCGAGAAGCAGCCTTTCTCGCTCGACCGCCTGCTTGACCTGCTGGGGCTGGCCGAGAAAGGCATCAACGAGTTGTTCGCGGCGCAAGACGCGGCGATCCAACGATAAAACGATAGGTAGTGTGGCGTGTAGTGTG
>JAABVA010006538.1_pt1 | contig 10298 bp, 5 predicted proteins | sample 5560331 | NCBI WGS metagenome assembly JAABVA01 (sample SAMN12812661, study PRJNA571458) | rock metagenome | isolation source: Antarctica rocks | place: Antarctica: Victoria Land, Mt New Zealand sud | collected 2016-01-07 | reverse complement strand
CAGTCTGGTCGGGGCGTGTCGGCAGGTCGACAAAGGATCCGGGAAAGCCGACCTTGTTCGAATCGATCGTGGCTTCAGCAACCCAATTGTCAGTGGTGTAGACGACCTGAAAGGGTTTGGGATCGACGATGCGGAGGGTGAGGCCGGCGACGATCTGGTCGACGGGCCGGCTGAGCTCGTAAATCTCGATAAGGCTGGTGAAGGCGCGCTTGCCCTTGGGAACGGCGTAGCGCTCTTCGACGATGGAAATGCTGTCGAAGATGCGTTTGTCGTGAATGGACCGGAGGAGTTTGATGTACTCCGCGTGAGCCCAGACGAGGGGCTGGGCGGAGCCGGCGGACTGGCCGAGGTACATGCCTTCGGAGGGGAGGTCGACGTAGTCCCACACCTGCTCCGGGAGCATGCCGCCGACGGAGGAGAAGTGCTCGATGGCTGCGACGAGGGGTTTGATGTCGATGCCGGCGGCAAGTTCATAATGGGCGCGTTCGCCGGTGAGGAGCGGCCAGGCGCGTCCCTGTCCCCAGCCCTCGTAGGGCCCGCCGTCTTTCCGCTGGCCATAGCCATCATGGTTGTAGCGACGCCAGCAGACGCCGGCTGGGGTGTCGATCTTGAGGCAGTGATCGACGACCTTGAGCGAGTCGACGATGAGGGGGTCGTCGGCACGGCGGATGCCGTAGCGAACGAGCTCGAGGAAGCCGGCATCGATAACCTCACGCGCTTCGAAGACGTCCTTCTCCCCGGGGCCGCGATTGCCGATGCGGATGGATCCGACAGGTATCTGGTCGTTGTAGAAGGGCTGTCCGGGAGCCGGTGGGCGGATACGCATGTAGTGGTGCTTGATGTCGGGGTGGAGGACGCCTTCGGTGGTGGTGGTCCACTGGTCGAGGTTGGCTTCGATCCAATCGGCAAAGGTTTCGAGATAGCTGGCGAGAGACTCGGAGCTGTGGGCACGTGCGATATCGGCAGCGCAGATAAGGGCGGCGATGACGATGGCGAGGGTGGACGGCGAGTAGCCGGCGTTCTCTTCCCAGCGCTCCTGCTGGGTGACGGGGGCGTAGCGGACGAGAAAGGCGGCGGCATGCTCGACGAAGGGGAGGATGTCGAAGTTGCCGAGGCCGTTGAGCTTCCACAAGCGCCAGGCGAGGACGATGGGGAAGGCGACCTCATCGAGCTGGATGCCGCTCCAGTACGGCGTGCCGTCGATCCAGAAGTTCTGGGCGAAGCTGCCGTCGGGGCGCTGGGTGCAGGCGAGATAGACTAGCGCGCGAAGGGCGGTGTCGGTTCGGCCTACGGCGAGCATGGCGGTGGCGGACTGGACCATGTCACGGGTCCAGACAAGATGGTAGCCGCCCAGGTCGGTGTCACCCTTGGAGGCTCCCCAGGGAATGGAGGCGGAGGCGATGAAGGCGCCGGAGTAGGTCTTGTCCTCGTGGGTGAGGATGACATTCTGGCTGATGCGTAGGAGCTTTCCGCTGTCGGTGGACCCGGCTTCGATACCGTCCGGGAGGGCGGCCCGCTTCCACTGGAGGAGGAAGCGGTCGCGGTGGGAGGCATAGGGGGTAGCAAGGGTCTGCATCATGTTGGAAAGGGCGGCATGGTGCCCCTGGCCGAGCGCGATGGCGAGAGTGAACTCGTTGTTGGCGCCGATCTCGATTTCGCCGGTGACGGCGATGTTGCCGTTGAGCGCTTCACCGAAGTGCCAGTCCATCTGCATGTTGGAGGAGAGGTCCTGAAAGCCGTCGCTGGTTCCGACGAAGCCGCAGGAGGAGCGGCTGAAGCCGCAGCTGGTGCCCAGGGCGAGCGAGTAGCTTTCCTTCCAGGCGAGGATCGAGCGCTTTCCGGCGACCTCGATCGAACGGGCGGAGTTGCCGGCGCCCCCGCCGTCGAGATGGGGCGCGAGGAGGACGTAGCACTTGAGCTTGGCGAGGAGTTCAGGTGCGGCGTCGATTTTGACGTTCATCAGGACGACGGGGTGATGCGGATTGGAGATGAACTCCTTGGTGACCTTGTACTGGCCCTCGGGAGCGGTGGCAGTAACGCGCACGGCGGGAGCGCCCGCGTCGATGTAGCTGAAGGCGTACTCGAGGTTGCGCTTCTCCTCGTGGAAGAAGGTCTCACCGTCGGTGAAGAGCAGCTCCATGTCGCGGGTCTGGGGGCGATCGATGGTGGGGAAGTAGATCTCGTTGAGGGTGCCGTGGGAGACGGTGAACCAGACGCGGCTGGAGGCGGCGTAGGCGGTCGACACGGCGTCCTTTTTACTCGAGGTCCAGCGGGGTGCGAGGCCTGGAGCGCCGAAGGCGGGGCCATTGTCATCGAGCCAACGGTAAGCATCAGCAATTTGTGTCATAGAAACTGATTAGACGCTAAACGAAGGTTGGACGAGGTGGGCTCAGTCAATCTGCGATGAATGCTGGCGTGATGGGGTGGGGGCGGGGATGAGAGCATCGCACCTCACGGGTGCGGCATCCCATGGGATGAGATCCGGTGGAAGCGAGCAGATGCTTCGCCCGATGTGATTGTGTGGCGCGCACGTGGCGCACGACTTACGGAGCGATCCGTCAACCAAGCACCTGAAGGAGAGAAACTGTGGCCTACGAACTTCCCCCTTTGCCCTATGATTACGCGGCCCTTGAGCCGTACATCGACGAAGCGACGATGAAGCTGCATCACGACAAGCATCACCAGACATACGTAACCAACCTGAACGGCGCGGTGGAGAAGCATGCCGATATCGGGAAGAAGTCGCCGGAGGAGTTGCTGAAGGACCTCAATAGCATCCCAGAGGATGTGCGGGCGGTGGTCCGCAACAACGGCGGCGGACATGTGAATCACACGATGTTCTGGCAGATCATGAAGCCGAAGGGCGGGGGCGAGCCGATGAGCGAGATCGCCGACCAGATCAAGCAGGACTTTGGGTCGTTTGAGGACTTCAAGAAGCTGTTCAACGAGACGACGGCGAAGCAGTTCGGATCGGGCTGGGGATGGCTGGTGTTTGACGGTGGCAAGCTGAAGATCGTGACGACGCCGAATCAGGACAATCCGATCTCACAGGGGATGTATCCGATACTGGGCAACGATGTGTGGGAGCATGCGTACTACCTGAAGTACCAGAACAAGCGGCCGGAGTACCTGGCGGCGTGGTGGAACGTGGTGAACTGGGACGAGGTGAACAAGCGGTTCCAGACGGCGAAGCAGAGGTAGATTTCCTTTGCGCTAGCGGCGATAAGGGCTGCCCTTTGGGGCAGCCCTTGTTGTTTTCGGGGAAGGACCCCCTTGGGTTATTCGAGGTGGGAGCCGCCTCGGGCACCTTTGGGGCGGCGATTGGCCTGAAGGATCTTTTTCCGCATGCGGAGGCTCTTGGGGGTGACCTCGACAAGTTCGTCGTCGGCGATGAATTCGATGGACTGCTCCAGGGTGAGCTGCTTGTAGGGGACCAGGCGGAGGGCATCGTCCGAGCCGCTGGCGCGCATGTTGGTGAGCTTTTTTTCGCGGACGGCATTGACGTCGAGGTCGTTATCGCGGGAGTGCTCGCCGATGATCATACCCTCGTAGACCTCGGTGCCATCGCCGACGAAGAGGCCGCCGCGCTCCTGAACTCCGTCGAGGGCGTAGGTGGTGGTGGTGCCGTTGCGGTCGGAGATAAGGGCTCCGGAGGGTCGCTGCGGGATCTCGCCCTGGTAGGGGATGTACTCGCCGGCGATGGAGTTCATGACGATGGTTCCGCGGGTTTCGGTAAGCATCTCGTTACGGAGGCCGATAAGACCTCGGGAGGGGACCTTGAACTCCATGCGGACGCGACCGGAGCCGTGGTTGGCCATCTTGACCATCTCGCCTTTTCTTGGACCGAGCCGCTCGATGACGGTGCCGACGAAGTTGTCGGGGATGTCGATGGTGAGGATCTCGGAGGGCTCCATGAGTTGGTCGTTGACGCGCTTGGTCACGATGGTGGGGCGGGAGACCATCAGCTCGAAGCCTTCGCGGCGCATCATCTCGATGAGAACGGAGAGCTGGAGCTCGCCGCGTCCGAGGACTTTGAAGCTCTCGGGCGAGCCGGTGTCTTCGACGCGGATGGAGACGTTGGTGAGGAGCTCCCGTTCGAGGCGCTCCTTGATGTTGCGCGAGGTAACGAACTTGCCTTCTCGTCCGGCGAAAGGCGAGTTGTTGACCGAGAAGACGATAGCGATGGTCGGCTCGTCGATCTTGATGGGAGGGAGCGGCTTGGGATCATCGAGTGAGCAGAAGCTTTCGCCGATGGTGATGCCGGGGATGCCGGCGATAGCGACGATGTCGCCGACTTCGGTCTCGATCGTATCTTCGCGCTTAAGGCCGTGGAAGGTGAAGAGCTTGGTGACCTTGACGGGCTGGAGGGTGCCGTCGAGCTTGGACAGATTGACCTCTTGGCCGTTCTTGAGCGAGCCGTTGAAGACGCGAGCGATGGCGAGACGGCCAAGGTAGTCGGAGTAGTCGAGGTTGGTGACAAGGATCTGAAGGTCGCCATCGGGGGTGCCGGTGGCGGCGGGGATAGTCTGGAAGATCAGATCGAAGAGGGGCTTGAGGTCGGTGCCGGGGACGGCGAGATCCATGGTGGCGGTGCCGGCTTTGCCGTTGGTGTAGATGACGGGGAACTCGAGGACGGACTCATCGGCGTCGAGATCGATGAAGAGGTCGTAGACCTCGTTAAGGACCTCCTGGGGGCGAGCGTCGGGGCGATCGATCTTGTTGACGACGACGATGGGGGTGAGTTTGGCCTCGAGGGCTTTCGAGAGGACGTAGCGGGTCTGGGGGAGCGGACCTTCGGAGGCGTCGACGAGGAGGACGACGCCGTCGACCATTTTGAGAGCGCGCTCGACCTCGCCGCCGAAGTCCGCGTGACCTGGAGTGTCGACGATGTTGATCTTGGATTCAGCTCCGCGGGCATCGTGGTATTGGATCGCCGTGTTTTTGGCGAGGATGGTGATGCCGCGTTCCTTTTCGAGGTCGTTCGAGTCCATGACGCGCTCGGCGACGGCCTCGTTGGAGCGGAAGGTGCCGGATTGACGCAGCATGGCGTCGACGAGGGTGGTCTTGCCGTGGTCGACGTGCGCGATGATGGCGATGTTGCGGATGGCTTGGGCGGAGATAGAGGTACTCACTCTGGAGTTGGGTCCTATTCTGGGAGTGGCGGAGGTTTGGGCGCGATCCCGGGGCGTAAAGCCGTAGTACTTCAAGTCTAATGCAACTTGCGGGAAAGTGCCGTTTCAGGACGGCTGGGGGGCGAGGTCTGGCTGCGCGGGATATCGGTACGGGATGCGGATGGGGTCGTTCCAGGGGTGGAGGGCGGCGAGGGCGGCGAGGAGGAGGAGGGGGACAATCTGGGCCTGGCCGGCAAAGAGGATGCCGTGGACGATGAAGAGGTTGATGGGGAGAAAGATCACGAGAATAGAGGCGAGAGCCAAGAGGAGGGAGCGGGCTTGGAGGTTGGGTTGGGAGTCTAGCTGGGGGCGGCTTGGGGCCGTGGCGGTTCGGGGCTGGAGGGCGTAGAGGAGGAGCAGAGCTCCTGGGACGTAGAGGTGGACGAGGGTGTACTCATAGCTGACGGGCGGGAGGAGGACGAAGGCGACGGTGAGGAAGGTGAGGCGGTTGGCGAAGGGAAGTTTGCGGACGCGCAGGAGGAAGAGGAGAGTGGCGACGGTGCCAGCGATGACGTAGTAGGGATGGAGCCAAGGGCCGGCGAGGTGGCCGATGGAGACGGCGAAGAGCTTGAAGGGGGAGAAGAGGGAGTGATCGTAGCCCATGGAGGAGGAGCGCACGGTCTCGGCGTAGGCTCCCTGGAACCCTTGAACGCCACCGAGGAAGCCGCGGAAGGCGAGGCCGACTGAGGGGCCGACGTAGACCAGGCAGGCGAGGGTAGTGAGGAGGGCGGAGGCGATGCCGGCGAGCAGGGGACCGATCTCGCGGCACCGGCGGCCGAGGAAGATTCCTAGGAGAAATATGGGGTAGATCTTAATGGCAGCGGCCATGCCCCAGAGGATTGCGGCGACGTAGGGCTGCTTTCGCATGTAGGCGAGGATGCCGAAACTCGAGATGATCCAGAGGGCGATTTCAATATTTCCGCGCTGGATCAGGAACATGAAAGGGTAGGAGACGCAGCAGGTCACCGAGAGGGCAAGGGCGAGGACGAGACTGACACCGCGGCGGAGGAGAGCGCGGGTCAAAAAGGCGGCGCCGAAGATAGCCCAGGCGAGCGAGAGGTAACAGTAGGTGGAACGGACGTGGTTGGTGGCGTAGAAAGCCTTGTAGATGACGGCGGCTCCGGCGGGATAGGCGAAGTGGGAATGCCGCGAGTACTCGAAGAACTGCGCGGTATGAAAGGTTTCGAAGCGGCCCAGATAGATGCGGAGGTCTTCAAAGATGGTAGTCGGGAAGGGTGTGGAGTAGGGGTAGCCGTAGCCGAGGCGCTTATAGATGAAGCACGTGATCCAGATGAGCGCAGAGCTGGCGAGGAAGGTGATCCAGAGATAAAGAATGGTGCGCGGGACCACCGGAGGCGCGGGATCGACTCTAACTGGCAGGCTTGGTGGGGCTGAGCTGTTCATAGGGTGGGTAGCTGGCAAGTATAGCGGAGCTACCGGCGTCCTCCGGCGGTCGGCGGAACCGGCTGGGCTTGTATGGATTTAGGGGGGAGAGAAGGTATCGGGAGCGGGGGAGGCTGCGGCGGAGCGTTCGTGCGGCGCCTTGGGGGAGGCGCCGGAGTGGTCGAAGGTCTTGAGGTCGGCCTCAAGGGCCTGCCAGTCTTTGGGCTTGCGCTGGTACCAGGCGGGCTCGGAGCGCTTCGCATAAAAGTCGGCGAGGCTCTTGCGGACGTCGGGGAGCATGGAAACTTTGGGATCCGTGACGAGGATGTGGAGGAGTTTGGCGTAGGTTTGATCGGCGAGGCGGTACTCGCCGAACTCGGCGGGCTTGCCGGTGTCGAGGTCGATCTCGGCGAGGTCGGGTGCGGTCTGGGGGTGACCGCCGTCGACGGGGATGGCCTTGAGTGCATCGAGGTAGGCGTTGAACTTATCGACGGTGCCGTTGATGCTCTTAATGTAGATGTCCTGCGCTTTGGGGTCGGGGACTTTGAGGGCGAAGACTTTGAGCGGGCCGATTTTGGGGAGGATTTCGAACGTGGCGGCGAGGAGGTGGGAGCCGAAGCCGGGGTGGGCGTACTGCCTGCCGTAGTCCTTCTCGTACTCGGTGCGATTAAGGCGATAGACGAATTTGCTGCGGTCGAAGGTGGGGTTCTCCTTCTGCATCTGGCCCCTGTAGTGGACGAGGGCGACGGTAGTCATGCGGGGGATGAGGCCGCTGACCGCTCGGCGATAGCTGCCGATTGCGAGGTCTTCGTGCTTCATGATAGCGGTGAGAGGGAAGCCGTAGGTCTCCTCGAAGGCGCGTTCCATGACCTCTTTGGCGACCTGGAAGCCGATGAAGTCGCGGTAGTTCTGCTGCGAGTAGCGGCCATGGGCGACCTCGGCAACATCGAAGCCGAACTCGGTGCGGATGTGGGCGGTCTTGTCGTTGTCGTAGGTGACAATGGGGCCGAAGCGGCGTTCGAGCTTGGGATACTCCTGGCCGGTGGCCTTGTTGACGGCGGGGTGGCCGACGATATCGCCACAGTAGTGGGCGAGGGCTCCGAGGGCGAAGGCGTACTCGTCGGGGTTGGAGGACTCGCGGAGGAGTGCGGAGACGAAGTCGCCGGTACGGGCGTAGTGGAGGAGGTCGGAAAACTCCTTATTGCCAAAGGGGTAGTAGCCGATGTCCTGGATGACGGAGCCGCCGTAGGCGTAGGCGTGGGCCTCGCGGATCTGGTCGTCGGTAAGGTCTGGGAAGCGGGCGCGAAGGAGAGGAAGGAGGTGGGGAAGCCAGGCCATGTCGATGACCTCCTCATGCGAGAGCACGGAGTAGGCGCCGGCGGGGCGTGCGGAGCAAAGAGCAACGACGAGCACGAGCGAGCAGATGAGTCGCAGACCTGGGAAGGAACGCAGCATGACAGGGAGATCCGGTTTCTGCCCTCCGATGTGTACCGCACGGAGTGGCGCTCCCCTACTGTACTGAAGGCGTGGACCGAAACGCAGCACCGAATGTTTGGCGTGAGAAACTTATGGGTGAGTACGGTGATGCCCAACGGGGTTTTGGCTTCCCGATTCGGGAGTGTAGAGGATCGGGATGGACGACGAGGGCAGAACCGAGGGCGGGACGCATCCTTTAAGGACGACGGTGAGGGACTTTGTTGCGGGTCTGCGCGAGTTGGAGCGCGACATGATCACGAAGGATCGCATCAAGGACTACATGGCGGCGGCGACGCTTCGGCCCGAGGCGTTGAGCGAGTATGTGTGGTGGCGCGACAGCTTGTACACACGAAACCTGATCTATCGCGACGAGCTGTTTGAGGTGATGACGATCTGCTGGTCGCCGGGGCAGCGGACGGCGATCCACACGCACAACGGCCAGCTGGGGTGGATGACGGTGGCGCAGGGCGAGGTCCGGACGCATGAGTTTCGGCATACGAGCTGCAACGCGCCCGAGAACCAGAATGTGGTGAACATCGATTGCCTCGGCGGGGCGACGGAGTTGGAGCTGGACCGGGTGGGGACGGTGGTTTGCTCGGAGGGTAGCGGCATGGTGACGGTAGACAAGCTGCAGACGATCCACCAGATTGAGAATGTGGGGACGACCGGGTGCGTGAGTCTGCATGTGTACTCGAAGCCCTTTGACAGCTGCATTGCGTTTGATCTCGAGAAGCAGCGCTGCTATCGGCGGCAGTTGAGTTATTTCAGCAAGGACGGGCAGCGGGTGGCGGGATAGCGTCGCTCCGGAGATGACCGCTTCGGGTGAGGGCGGGGGCGAGATACGTGTTGGTACGACGGGCGTGTGCCGCTATACTCAGGTTTCCTCATGCCCCCAACCCAGACCGCCCAATTCACGCAGGCTGCGCTACAGAACTATCTGCTGGACCATGCGTATGACGAGATGTTTCAGGGACGGGACGATCTCCACGAGCACTACCAGCCGCTGCTGGATCACTTCGGGTCGCTGGCTCCGAATGAGCTCGAGCGGAGGAAGCAGGCGGCGGATCTCAGCTTTCTGAACCAGGGTATTACCTTCACCGTGTATGGGCGGGAAGAAGGGACGGAGCGGATCTTTCCGTACGACATGCTGCCGCGCATTATTACAAGCGTGGAGTGGGAGACGGTCGAGGCCGGCCTGACGCAGCGAATTACGGCGCTGAATCTCTTTCTGAAGGACATTTACAACGAGGGACGGATTCTGGAGGACGGGATCGTCCCGCGAGAGGTGGTCTACAGCTGCAAGCACTTTCGTCGGCAGATGTGTGGCCTTCAGGTGCCGCGCAACGTGTACATCGCGGTGTGCGGAACGGACCTGATCCGCCTGGAGAGCGGCGAGTTTGTGGTGCTCGAGGACAACCTGCGGGTGCCGAGCGGCGTGAGCTACATGCTGACGAACCGGCGGGTGATGAAGCGGACGTTTCCGCACCTGTTTAGGACGTACAACGTGCGGCCGATCGAGCAGTATACGCAGCTGCTGCTGGGGACGCTGCGGTCGCTGGCGCCAGAGGGCAGGCCCGAGCCGAACATCGTTCTGCTAAGCCCGGGGGTGTTCAACTCGGCGTACTTCGAGCATACGTACCTGGCGCGGCAGATGGGGATCGAGCTGGTGGAAGGGCGCGACATGGTGACGCACGACAATGTCGTGTATATGCGCACGATCAGCGGGCTGCGGCGGGTGGACGTGATCTATCGCCGGGTGGACGACGATTTTATCGATCCACTGGCATTTCGTGGGGATTCGATCCTGGGCGTGGCGGGGCTGTTTAACGCATACCGCGCGGGCAATGTCACGCTGGCGAACGCGTTTGGGACGGGTGTGGCGGACGATAAGGCGCTGTATGCGTATGTGCCGGATATTATCCGTTACTACCTGAGCGAGGAGCCGGTGCTGAAGAACGTGGAGACGTTTTTGCTGACGCGGCCGAAGGAGCGGCAGTATGTGCTCGCGAATCTGGACAAGCTGGTGGTGAAGGCGGTGGGCGAGAGCGGCGGGTACGGGATGCTGATCGGGCCGCAGTCGACGGCGGCGGAGCGCGAAGAGTTCGCACGCAAGATCGAGGCTGATCCGCGGAATTATATTGCGCAGCCGACGATCTCGTTTTCGCGGGCTCCGTGCCTAATCGGCGATGCGCTGGAGCCGCGGCACGTGGATCTGCGGCCGTACGTGCTATACGGCGACAAGGTGACGATTGTGCCGGGAGGGCTGAC
>JAABVA010006537.1_pt1 | contig 10300 bp, 14 predicted proteins | sample 5560331 | NCBI WGS metagenome assembly JAABVA01 (sample SAMN12812661, study PRJNA571458) | rock metagenome | isolation source: Antarctica rocks | place: Antarctica: Victoria Land, Mt New Zealand sud | collected 2016-01-07 | reverse complement strand
CTTGCAAAGCTTTGGCTGGTTTACAGTGTTGTATACGATGCTTTTTGGATTGCAGCTGCTTTGTCCGACATGAGTGCCTGCCCCCCTCCGCCATGACGTGACTGCTTTGAATGATAATGACCACAGTACGAAAGGTGTGTGATGCCCTCTGAAACTGCAGCAGTGACTGTGAATGATGCATTGATCCAGAGCTGATTGTAAACGGGAAAACGTGACACGCTACTCAATGAGTTGGAGCCTGTGTCTGTCCAGCGCAATGCTCCTTGACACAACACTGACCCCTGAGTGGGCGCAGGGAGCAGAAACAGGACAGCACGCCGTCCTAAACCTTTCACTGGGCTGGCACAATTCGTCGACGCATTGCGTGCGAAGTGCACGTGATGTCTGAGGCCTGGCGATAGGGCACAATTCCTTATCGCCGGCATGTGGTTACTGATGTTGCAGTAGTTAATCCGCAACTCGAAGTAAAGTTGCGCTGCAGATAGCGAGTAGAGTGGCAAAGTTGTATAGTTGGTTGTAAAACATGGGGCCCCAGGTATTGTCGGAGCTTTTGCTCGAAAGACAAGGCCGATAGACGAAACTTAAAGATCTCACCTTTGCTGCTCTGCAGACGATGCTGAACGGCACTTTGCCCGCTACTCTACCTTCATATCAAGTAGGTGCACTGCCATTAACTGATTGCAATCAACTGCTGTACAAGTACATTCAATTAAGCCAGTTTCGACTGTAAGGGCAAGTTGAGTTGTTTTGCACTGCTCTGCAGTCAGTTCGTGGATGCCCCGTTGTTGCCAGACACGGCCGCAGTCAGGCAAGATGCGGACGCATGCAAGCCAGGGTTGTTGCCCAAGCTGCAGCAACTGGCACTGCGAAGATAAGTGTACCAACAGAACTTGAAGACGGCGAGCTTCCCCTGAACACTTTCAGCCCAAAAAAGCCTTTCAAGGCCAAGGTCAAGTCTGTTGAGAAGATCACAGGTCCCAAGGCCACTGGAGAGACATATCACATCATCATAGACACAGAAGGAGACATTCCTTTCTGGGAAGGACAGTCATACGGCGTTATTCCTCCTGTGAGTTTGGTTCTGGGGTGATCTGGCAGCATGGGCACGTTCGAGACTTCAAGTTACCAGGCTTCGAGTCCATGCGATGTATGTGTAGGGTGAGAAGACAAACTCAAGGGGGAAAAAGATGCCACACGGTACCAGATTGTACTCCATTGCTGCTTCCCGGTATGGCGACCAGTTTGACGGAAAGACAACCTCTCTCTGCGTGCGAAGAGCGACGTTCTGGGACTCAGAAAAGAACGAAGAGGACCCCGAGAAGAAGGGTATCTGCTCAAATTTCTTGGCTGATACCAAGCCAGGAGACGAGATCAACATGACAGGTCAGTTAAGCTTCCTGGTCCAGCTAAGCTGCGTCTGGTGAAGACAATCTTAGCAGACCTGCAGCAAAACTGCACGATGGCGGCTGTGCACAGCAGTTGCTTTGTTTGCAGGCCTGTCTGAATTGCACCGATGGGCAGCAGGATCAACAATATCACCTTTGTCAGTAATGCCCTGCAGAGCTGAGAGTACAGCATACGCTATGCATACCTGCCACCTTGCTGAACTGCATGACACGCATGATGGCACATACAACAGTCTCTGAACACAGGCTTGCTGGGCGTCACCTGCATATGGTGCAGACTACTGACAGCACATGCTTTGCCAGCTATCATCATCCTGGTCCTGGTCGTCATCACCTCTAAGTGTCGCTAGGGCTGCATGGCCTGTCTGGTCACATACAGACGCAATCAACTGTCCCAAAGCTACCCCATCCTACTGGCAGCTGTAATTGCACACAACCTGTGCCAGATCTGTGAGATATGCCTCAAAGTGGCAGGCCTGCCTGCATCATGCTGGCAGCAGGTACAGACACAATCCCGAGGTCATTGGGGTCAACCGCTAGCATGTCTTAGACTTGAGCAGTCAAGCCGCAGGACACCTTGCTTCATGGACCAGGTGGCGTGAGCTTGATCCTGAGCTGCACTTGTGTCAGGTTGCAAGTCCAGCTGGAAAGGCTCTGCCAACGCTTAATGCAATGTACAACTGGAATGTAACTGGTGCAAACTTGCATGTGTCTTTGTTCTGAGCCCCATTTTTCTTGGCTGTGGCAGGTCCAACTGGAAAGGTTCTGTTGATGCCGGAGGAGCCTGATGCAGTGTTCACCATGGTAGCAACCGGCACAGGCATGTTTGTGTCTTTGTTTTCAGCCCAAATTTGTGGATTCTTGCAGGTCCAACTGGAAAGGTTCTGCTGATGCCAGAGGACCCCAACGCAGTGTTCATCATGGTAGCAACCGGCACAGGCATTGCGCCCTACAGAGCCTTCTGGAGGAGGCAGTTCATGGAGGACGTGCCCAACTACAAGTTCTCAGGACTCAGCTGGCTGTTCATGGGTGTTGCTAACAGCGATGCCAAGCTGTATGATGACGAGCTGCAGCAGATCCTAAAGGACTATCCTGACCAGTAAGTCTCATCACATTTTGCAAACATACTCTGAAAGAAAAGTCTCAACAATACACTCTCAAGCCAAAGTCTCATCACATGTCGTTTTGACGTTTTGTCAGCATGGAACGACTGTTCTAGATGTACACCTGTCATCACATATCATCACACATCACCCAGATTGAGCATACTATCGAATTGTGATCTTGTGCTGAGGTGCTGAATGTGCTCAGTGTCAGCGTGCTTCTGGTGAGTCTCTGGTTTCATTCCATCAGGCTTCCCTGCCTGAGGCTCCTCCCACAATGTTGCTGCAGTCAACATGTGCAATGAGCACACAGTCATGAATCGAGAATCAGTCCAGCTGGATTGGCTGGATCAACAGTTCTGCTTCTCTAATACTTGCCTTGCCACTTATGCAATCAAACTGTTTAGAACCTGATATAGTCTTGAAGCCTAACCGCGTTCTTTCAGCTCAGAACATCTGCCCTCTGCTCCCCTCCCCCCTCCCCCCTTCAAACGTCTCTTCCCTTCCAATTGTGTGACCCATGTTGGCAATCCACAGCCAATAGTAGCAACTTGCACGCACATCAATAATGGTTGTCCTCATTAACAGCTTCTTTTGCTGTCGAGACTCTTAGATGAATTTCCACCACAGTCAAACAAACCGGTGTGGTTGACTAGGCTCTGCAAGCCAGCACATTACTGTGTTTGCTGTGTTGGTACAAATGCACCAATCATGCGTCACCAAACAGTTGTGTCACAGCACTGGTAGCATAACGAAGCCTTGAAGCTGGCTCAGCAGGTTCCTCACTGGTGGCCAGTAATAACAACGATACCAACAGTAACGGCATTGGTAGTATAATGGAGCCTTAGAGCTGGTTACAGCAGGCTCCTCACTAGTGGTGAGCACTTGTGACAATACCCATATCAACAATAATGACTTGTGGTAGTGACAACGGGACAGATCACAGTTGTTACGGTCAGAAGTATCAAAGTGGGGTGTGTTGTCCAGGTTCCGGGTGGACTATGCCTTGTCTCGCGAGCAGAAGAATAAGAAGGGCAGCAAGATGTACATCCAGGACAAGGTGGAGGAGTACGCAGATGAGGTCTTCGACCTGCTGGACAACGGCGCGCACATCTACTTCTGCGGGCTCAAGGGCATGATGCCAGGTAATGATACATCATGTACATGTATATGCTGCCAAAGATCTCACCTTGTTGGGCATCAGTGCGTATGTCTCCCATTGGGGCAAAAGGGCATCTTTCCAAATGAGTGGACGTATGGGTCAAACTACAGCAAATCTGCTCTTTTGTGTGCTGCCAGCAACATATGTTGCATGTCGTCATGCAAGCCTCCAGAGCATGTTGCAACAGCGTTTGACCTTTTGCATCCCTATAGGTGTGTGACCAATACATGTAGCCCGAGTAAACACTGTCTGTTTTTTATGGCAGTTGCACTTTGCATGGTGAAACCATGCTGTCATGTGGTTTCAGGCCTTGTCTAATCATGCTTGACCGCCTCAAGTCTGACCCCCAAAGCACAATGTGGGCTTGTTTGCACCCCACAAAAAAACAGCAAAAAGTACATTCCAAAATGCACAGAGGGTTCTTCTTTCAATACGTGCATGCTGACATAATGCAGTCAATCAACTGTCAGGCATGCTGCTACATGTCTCCAGGTCGTCTTGATTGCATTTTGATGTGATCAGCAAGGTCATGATATGTATCCTGCTAAAGGCTGATGACAGTTCCATGCATGGCTCTGCTGACCCTCTGTGAGATCAGATCAAGCCGTTGACACCGATACTCTCAGTGCTGCAGCATTTAGACCCATGCACATACCTGCAGTCGTGTTTGCATGTGTCACTTTTGCAGGAAGCAATTCTGCCCACATCAACATATACGGTTTGTACTCATAATTAACATGATGCATGAAGAGTCGAATTTGCCTACAGCCAGACAAGTGCTAATCCATTCATGTTGATGATGTAGGTATCCAAGAGATGCTTGAGCGTGTGTCTGGTGAGAAGGGCATGGTATGGGATGACTTCTTTGGCAAGCTGAAGAAGAACAACCAGTGGCATGTGGAGGTGTACTAAGCCTAATTAGTCTAGTGCCGTCGCACACAATTTACAGCAGGAATGGCAGCAACATTGCAGTCAACGCAAGCATAGGAACAGAGAGCCTGCTAGCTGCAGCTGCTATGGTTGTAGTCTGGGGCACATACAGCGAATTTGTCCTGACTGCAAACTGACGGCTTGTATACTCTGATCAGCCTTCATCTATGGTGTCTGCATTGAGCTCGGTGTAGAGCGTCAGTGCCATTCTTTGTAACAGGTTCTTCAGGCACCTCTGTGCCCTCTGCACATCACAAGCTTGCTGTCACCAAGACCACGCGCAAGTGTCAGTTTCAACCATCACACTTCAGCTGTGATCATCTCATAGCAGGATTGATACAATGATGGGGCTACAGTCATGCCTGGATAGGCCTTGGACTGAACAAGGCAGTGCTGCAGATTTGCCAGTTGAGCTCAAATGTGACTCTGAATGTCATGTTGCACCTTGCTTCCTTGGACAAGCTGCATTGGCAGGCTGTCCATTGGGGTTCAGGACAGGCAACAGCAGGAGCACCCAAGCAGCTGCAGCCAGCTGATTGCGGCACAGTTGTCGGCCTAGTACCCCTGCTGCGAGCAAACGCAGGTCGAGAAGAGCTCTCCACCGATCTGTGCTACCTAGCATTGACCTTGTTGCTCCTTGCCTCACTGTCTTGCGGGATTGCGTGTACTAGAACTTCCACCTAGCTCGGCTCATTATATTCGGCGATACACACAGCTTCCTTCTGCTGAGATGAAGCACACAGCTCAACCTTACCAACTCACTTCAACAATAGCATGACATCCGAGGGCCCAACGCGCACTGGTTTTCCGAGCGCCACCTCACCCATCTTCACATCATCTGGCCCGCTGCACATTCGGTTTCCAGTTCGCTCTCGTAAAAGTACAGCACAGCCCGTCCTACAGGACCCAACAGCCACGGAAGATTTGCGATTGGCCCCAGCTCATGAGGCAGTGATAGGCTTGACAAGCCACACTGTTCACCAGGAACAAGATTTTGCAATTCCTGGCCCCGAACTTGACGGCTTTGGCCCAGATGGTCTTCAGCAGGATGAGCACATGGAGTCAAACTCGCGCTTGACAGCAACAGTTGCAGAGCATGCAACTTCAGGTGGATCAAACTTGGGTCCTGCATCATTACGCTCTTCATCAAGTTCTGGTAAACTTTCTTTTACTGTTTGTCCCGGCCACAATCACATGCAAAGACCATGCTCATGCATGATGTTGGTTTCAGGTTCAAATGCGGCCATGGAGAATGCTGATTCCAGTGCCCCTCAGGCAGTGCCAATCAGCGCCCTGCTGCAAAATGCACAAGACATGCTGGTTGGACAACAGCAAGAGGAGGCTGCACTCAGAGCGGCATCCTTTGCCTCTGCCAGTGCATTGCAGGAAGCACAAGTGAGTATACACATGCTGCGACACTCTACTCCACCCGCACTATGAACAGTTGCTGATTGGCATGTTGTGAAATTGTGAATGCCAGTTTGTCATGTTGTGCATGATACAATTGCGGCAGGTGTGTTGACCCGTGTCATGATTTCAATGCTGATTGATTTGTGTTAATGCTTGGTGCCCTGCTTGAATCCAAGCCATTGCAGACTACTGCTTTTGTGTACTTTCTGTCAATGGTCTATACATGTATACCTTTGAGGGCCATACCAACCACAGCGTCCTGAGTCTGACACACAGAAAGCCCAGATTCCTGTCATTGGGGAGCAATGTAATTTATTTCCTATGGGTGTGCATACTGATTGAATGATTGATATGTAGTTGCCACAAGCTTCTGGGGCAGAGTTTCACATGCACACATTTGTGAGGCTTCCCAACACCCTTCGTAGAACCGTCACAGTCATGATCCATTGAAAGGCTAGTGTTTTGCATGTTAGATTGTGCAACACTGAGCAGGGTTGTTGAGTAGTGCAGTTGGCTCAAAGGTATCCACAGACACTGTCAGCCTCTTTGCCGCAGGCACAATGAAAATGACACTGGACAGGTGCAATGTGGCATTGCTGTTGTAGGGTGTTGCCAAGCATAAGCAGCTGGGCTATGAAGGCTACTGTCATTTGCCAGAGATACAGTCCAAAGAGTGGTATTGGACTCACAAGGGCAAGCAGTGTGGACCCTACAGCGTTGATGAGCTGTTCAAGATGGTTCATGGTACAAACCTTGGAACATTGTGCATCCTGCATATGATGTTCTTGCGTTGAGGGTGCAACAAACACAGGGGATGGTCTGTAAAGCTCTCACTCACTCATGTGTGAAGCAGGCGCTTCGAGTGTGCATGCAACATGCATGTAATGCACAGATGCATGTTGCTTACATGATGCATGCAAGCTCAGCATGTGGCTGAGCTGCATATATACATGACCACACTCATCAGCAACGTGTTGCAAGCGTTTCATGCCTGAAGCAGGTGCAGCTGAATATAGGACATCTGTAATCATGTCACATACAAGTGAAATGACATGCCACCATGTCTCAAAAGCAGCAACTCAACCAGCGGGATTGGATTTGGATTCACCACTGTTGCCCTGTGATGCAGTCACTGAGTCTGTGAGCCCAAATCAGGAGATCCACAACTACTATGAGGAGGTCTCCACCCATATCAAGTACAAGCTGAACGAGCACAAGAGCCTGGCAGCAGCATGGCAGCAGCACCAGGATGCCGATGCAGCTGTTGTGCAGGCAGCAGCAGCCCTTTCACAGGCTGAAGAAGGGGTATGCATCGCGCACAGGTCCACTTGTACCACGCTGCATGTGTATGCATGTGTCACGGCAGACAACAGCAGCCCACGCACAGGCCAAAGAAGAGGTCTGCTTCATACACGGGTCCTCAAGCATCACCCTGCAAGCCTGTGTGTTTGTGGGTGTTAAGGTGTGATGGCGCCAAATACTGCCATGGACACCAATGCATCAGCTGTGTCACATGCTGAAAAGCTGCGGGTGCAATGTGTGACAATGTCACACATCAAGACATTTACCTTGGACAACAGCTTGCAAATATGATTATCTGACAACAGGAGTTCGCTTTGAGCTTTGTGGTCATGCTCTGACTAGGTGGTCAGTGAACCAACTGCCAGTTAGTAGCAAGTGCAGATCCACACCAGTCCCACTCAGATTGCAGTCACGCTGCTTAGGTTCACAGCTTGACTGCTCAGAGACGACAGCCGTGCTGCAAACTGGACTCTCTGTGGCTCTGGCTACCATTTGAGTACATGCACCTCAAGGTCTTTTGGTAGACGTGGTGTTGCGCCATCCATATGCAGTCCTACACGATGCTCTCCACGCCTGCCATGTGTCACGCTGTGCTGAACTGCAGAGCAAGCTAATAGCTCTGGGCTGCCACCGATGACAAGGGCTCCCACTATCAGCGCTTACAAGCGTAGACACTTCTGACCTTTTCTTCCAGGTACAACTTGCAGTGGGCGAAACTGCAGCAGCTGCTGCAGCAGTCACAGCAATGCTTGCCGACCAAAACATCTTTGGCGCCCAAATGCAGTACTCTGTGGTGCCATACAGTACCATGTGTTGTGTGCATTGCAGGTACAAGCTGCGATGGGCAGGACAGCAGCAGCTGCTGCAGCAGTTACAGCTGTACATGCCACAGAAGCCCGCTGGGACTGGCGCATGCTAGATTCCATTAATGCCACAGCAGACAGCCAGGGGTTCACTCCATCAGAGCTGCAACAGCACATTGCCTCTGGCGACTTACAAGACGGACAGGATGTGTTTCCCATGAGTGTGGCTGGAGTACCCCGGCCTGCAGGGGAGGTGGTGCAAGGATGGAGGGATGCACTGTCCTACGCACACCAGCGGGCTGCAGGTGAGTGATGGCAACACTCTGCAGCTGTTCACAACAGATTGAGCCCATCAGATGACAAGATACCATCACATGATGTGACCAGAACAGATGATCAGATCAGGAAAGATGATCAGGTTTGACTTCTGTGTGCCGGGTGTGTGTTTTAGGCATGTGCCGAGTAAGGTGAATGCCTTTGTATGTGGCTGCTTACAAACCAGTCAGCAGAGCCTGGCTAAACTTGTCTTAGATCAGGGGTGCAGACAAGCTAGCACAACTCCAGTGTCCAGCCACAACATGCTCCTACAGTATGTCATGTGAGCGCAAGGAATGTCTGGCATATAGGCCCAGGCCTAGCTGTTGGACTTACCATCTATGGATATGAGGCCGAGTCCAAGCTGAAGCCGTACTCTCTGCCTGTTAAAGATCTCACTCGTTGCATGTACTGTGTTGGCAACAGTAGCGAGAGTATCAGCAGCCAGCCCAGCACACGCAATCATGTGACATGACTCACCTTTCCTCGTGCTTGCAGGTTGGAGCACCAAAACCTGCTGGTGAAACTGCTTGTGCCCGGACAAATGTGCCGGCTGGTCAATTCTGCTTAGATGCACTTGTGACGTGGCTTATCTTGCCTTGTGCCTGCAATAGGGCCTCTACAGTCTGCTGGTGACACTGTCTGTTCCCAGACAAATTGGATGGCCAATCTTGCCTAGATTTATATGTGACATGACTCACCTTGCCTTGTGCATGCAGTCGGGGCGCCCCAAACTGCTGGTGACACAGCTTCTGCCCAGGCAGGCGAGTCAGACAGCCAATGTGGCTCTGTTGCCACAGCCCCCTGTTGGGCTTACTGGGGCGGCCAACAACAACAGGTGGGACCAAGTTTGTACTTGTTTGCGTCCCAGAAATGACATCCGTTGGGGTTCATGACTGTAGGGTAGGCACAGCAGCAGTGCATACTTGTTTGCATCCCAGAAATGACATCCGTTGGGGTTCAGGACTGTAGGGTAGGCACAGCAGCAGTGCCGGTCATCTGCTGGCACACTGAGGGTTCAACCAGGGTTTATACTTGTTGTCTGTTGTGGCTCTATGAGTAATGGGTTTATGGTATTGGTAATGTCTTCTTGAGGATTCGAGAGTCATGCAACAGCATGACAAAGCTTTTTTGACATGTTTGCATCTTTGTAGAACTGACAGCAACTTTAGGCACATCACAGGGGTTGTGACTACATAGATCTGGGCAAAGTGCATGTCTGCATCAGCGCCTATGGGATATTGTTCGTGTCCTGTTGTGCAGGGTCCCTTCTCTCTGGAGGATTATGGAGCATGGGTGAGCACTGGCCACTTTGTAGACAGCATGCAAGTCTACCATGTTGGTGACACCAGCACAGCCTACACATTAGCACAGCTCTTCAGTCAGCATGCCCTTCCCCCACCCCCCTGTGAGCCCCAACCCCCCCTTCCCCTCCCCTCTGACCCCTCTGTCCAATCCCACCTGAACCCCAATGGCATTTCTACCATTGGCCCTACCTCTTCTTCACAGCGCTACCACCAACACCATTGGCAGCGGGAAGACTTGGCGCCAAAGGCAAAGGCCATTGCAGCGCAGCTGCGTGAGCAGCTTCTGGAGTCTGGCAAGCAGGCTGTGTACCAGCTGCTGAAGAAGAGCATCTACGACTGTCTGCCAGGCATGCTGGAGAAGGCTCGTGAGCATCGAGCTGCAGAATCTGCCCGTAAAGCTGCTGAGGCTGCACGGCGGGAAGCCGAAGCCAAGGCAGCAGCTGCTGAGGCTGCCCGCTTGAAGGCAGAGGCTGAGGCTAAAGCACAAGCAGATGCACTGTGAGTTTTCCTTCTATGCTCCTTGCTTTCCTGTTGCATGCTTGCTTTCTTGCTCGTTTGACAA
>JAABVA010006536.1_pt1 | contig 10304 bp, 6 predicted proteins | sample 5560331 | NCBI WGS metagenome assembly JAABVA01 (sample SAMN12812661, study PRJNA571458) | rock metagenome | isolation source: Antarctica rocks | place: Antarctica: Victoria Land, Mt New Zealand sud | collected 2016-01-07 | reverse complement strand
CTCGGTCATTCAACGCATCTGTATCCCAAAAGAGAGCTTCAGGGCCTTCCGGATTAGAATGCACCTATTCTATCTAGTTTCGTATACGAACCGTGCCGCAACAACTTCGATTGCTGCAACTACTGTCCTGAGCCCATCTCTCTTTTAATTACACACTTTCAAACTACAACACACTTTCAAACTACAATGCATCTTTAAACTACAAGATCACTCTAAAACTCATTATCATTTAAAGATACATTTAAATTACTCTTTAATAATGCTTCTGTTAACTTAATCTTAAAGCATCATTGTATTGTCATATTATGTTACAACATATATTAAGAAAACTTCAAGATGCAGCATTACAAAAACTGTATTAAATGAAGAGAAGACAGCAGCAGCAGAAAGAACATTTAGAAAGACATTTAAAAGAGAAAAAATTGATGTTGATGAGAAGAAAAAAGAAAATAATTAGAGTGACTGTTGGGTCAGGTTAACTCAGCTCAACTTAGACAGAGCTTTCAGGTCAGGTTGAGTTAGGCTTTAATTGTCAGCTCAAAAATTCAGATCAGACTTAAACATTAAAGTTTAACTTAATTTAGAAGCTCTATTCAGATTTTAAGAATTCTAAAACTGATTAGTAAGTGAGCTTTTGAGATTTGACTCAAGAATAAAGATTATGGGCTTAGAGATTACTGATACATGAGTGTTATAAGTGAGCATTATATATACATAGTTAAACAGCTTTCAATTTAGTCTATTTATTTACTACATTGAGAGTTAAATATTCTCAAAATAGTCTAGTAATGATTGCTTCAATCTACATCTTTAAATGTGATGTTTCAGTTATGCATATATCTCTTAATAAGAGACATGTTCTTGTGCTGAATGATAACTTATTTTGCATAAATTGCAGTCAGATTGACATCTGCATTCTGTTAACTAATAAATGATAATTACTGTACAATTCATTAGACATACTTTTAAAAAAAATAACAGTATATGCTTTTACTATCTTCTGCAGACTATTAATGACTGAGCTTTAAAAGTAAAATATTTTATGCTGAGAGAAAACTCTCTTTAAATAATCTTAAATTATTTTGCAGCAAAGTCTTTGAAAGAGTAGTTTCACTATCAGAAAATCTGTTGATTTCTGATAGTAATGTATTTCATGAAGAGCAACAGCTGTAAAATGAAGCATTATTATTAAATATTATATTGTATATCAGAATTAAGCTTACTATCTAACTTTCAGCAGTGAACTGACTTAAATGCTTCAGTATCTTCTTCTGTATCTGCAGCATTATTTTCTTTCTTAAATGTCTTTCTAAATGTTCTTTCTGCTGCTGCTGTCTTTTCTTCACCTAATACAGTCTTCATAGCACTGTGTCTCAGAGTTTTCTTGATATGTATCATGACATAATATAACAGTATAATGATGCTCTAAAATTAAGTTAACAAAAACATTATTAAAAAGCAATTTAAATGCATCTCTGAATGACAATGAGTTCTAGAGTGATCTTGTAGTTTGAAGATGTATTGTAGTTTGAAAGTGTGTTGTAATTTGAAAGTATGTAGTTAAAAGATGTGTTAAGAGCTTTTAGATGTTAGCAATACTTAGGTGTTAGATTGCTGATAAACAACATATTTATTTATGATATGTGCATCAATGTTATGAATAAATATATCAACACACTTACTTTTAACACTCAATCTGACACTTTCTTATCTTCATCTCTGTCACTCAATCTACTACACTCATTCTGTCTTTACTCAATCTCTACACTCAGTCTCTACACTCACTAAATATGTTGCTCAGTGCTATTACTTATTTTATTGCTCATTTCTTAAGATTTAATTTTATACATTGCTTTTGTACTTCACTCTGATGTGCAGCTGTGATACACACATATAATACTTAATTATGTCACTCAATATAGAACTCAGCAGCTAACTACATATTCTAGATTTTTATCATGACAGATTTAGACATTAAGCTTTCACTGTAAACTATAAAACACTTAGTTTTTAATTCATTCTCAGTCTCTGAAGAAAGATCTGATCATCATGACTGTTTATAGAAATCTATATATAATTTAAAAAAGATATTTAGTGAGTACTTGAATAACTTAAAGACTGTATGTGCAAGAAAGAAACAACAGAAACATATGAAGAATAAGAACTTTAGATGAATTGAAAATGCAAAGATGATGAACTGCAAAGCTGTAAAATGAAAAAGAGATGCATTGAAGAAGATTGATGCATATTAGATTGCAGACTCAGCATTAAAGAAGATTATGAAAGAGAAGATTAAAGATAAGATCTTGAAGAAGTAATATAACTGTAAAATTTCTTGTAAAACTTCTTTAAAATTATTATACTCAATTATATTGCTTTTAATTATCTGTAGATGTTTACTATGAAGATGAGTTGAGAAACAAGTTAATGAAGAATGAGAACTGAGCTTGACTTAAAGAGAAGACTGAGAAGAAGATATTATTTACTGAAGTTTTTGCATTAAAAGAAGAGTGAAAGTTCACAGAAGTGAAGTAAGAGATATGTTACATCTATATTTTTTATAGACTCTTTGACATTCTTTAGAATATCAATAAAGATAAAGTTATTCAGCAGAAGTGCATTAACATTAATTATTAAATTGAGAAGCATCTTGCAGTTATAGTTAAACATCATGAAAGAGTGCTCAACAATACAAAAAAGCAAGAGCTACATAATGCTGAAGATTCTGATCTTATCAAGATCATACATCACTTTCATAGTGAAGTTCTTGATTCTGAACACATCAATGACTTTAATTATGTATAAATATTATATCACTTAATTATAACACTTCTCAACTCTGACATTGACTAGTTACATTTAAGAGTCTGCACTTGATCAAAAGAAAAAAGATAAAAAAAGTGTAATTGAAGATGCTGATGAAGCTTGTGTAATAGTGTCTGAAGATGAGAAATTTTTAAATGATGATTTCATTAATGAATTTGTTCTTGATGACTTAATTGATGACAGTGAAGATAATGAGAAGAATATTGAATCTATTAATGATAAAGAGAGTAGTAAGAAGAATAGTAAATAATCATTATTAATTAAATAGAAAGCTGATCTTCAGAGATTAAAGATGTAAGATAAAGAATAATTAAATAGATCTTTAATTATCAATTAAAGATTTTTCAATGAGAAATGTCTTCATTGATACTTAATATTTGCTATACATAATAATTTTTGAATAATGTCTATCATAATTGATATTGTAAGAAATTCATTTTACATTCAGATACATGTTCTGTCATATAACTACAATCTTGTATATACTAATTTTGAAACTCTCACAACACACTATTATTAACACATCACTCAAAGTACAACAAAGTATCATTTATTTACTTAATTTACTACAATAACTCAACATCATGTCTTTATACAGCTCATCATTCAGTCAGATCTTGAGCAACTTAAAAAGATTATTTTTAAGTGCTTTCAGTAACAGAACTAAGTCATTTTAATTAAGTCAATCTTGTTCTTTAACTTTTACAGACACTTCAAACTCAGAATATGTTCTTTAAAGATCTGTGACAAAGTGAGAGTTTCAAGACTGATGAGAAATAACTGTATAAAGTTAAAATACAGATATTAAGATTAAGAATTATGTTTAAATAACATAAAACAGTTCAGTTTGCTCAGCAAAGATCTGACAGTTCTTTGCTGAAGTAGCTAATAAATGTGATGAAAGATTAGATGTGATGTGTGTTAACTGTTATAATATTATGAATCATTCAGCATTAGAAAATGATGAAATAATCATCATAAAATGTCATTTGAAAAGCAGCAGTTGTCAAAAGATAAAATCAGCATCAGAAAGACAGATTTCAATCTTTGAAGCAATGAACTCAAAGATATGCTATAATTTTCAATTATAATGCTCTAATATAATGCTCACTGTTTGACAGACAGCTCAAAAGATCATTGTTAAATCATTTAACTTTATTTTTAAAGTCTTTAATTAATAGATTCTTCAATTCATCATAGCACTCAATATATTCTTTTATGCTGTTGAGCATATAAAGTTTCAAAAGCTCATCTGAATGTATCATGTCAATATTAAGGTTTTAGATCAAAGCAAGATTGCATAACTTCTTAAGTGTTGTGTTGTAAATGTTTAAAAAGATGCATTTACAGAGCTTAAAACACAGATTAAAGTCTTTATTATACTTAATGAATGAAGCAGTTCAAATCATCTTGCATTTCTAGACATTACTGCATACTTTATTGATGTTGAGTAAAAGTATACAGAGATACTTTTAGTCTTTAGAGAACTAAAGAATTAATATAATGATGAAAATCTTGCTGAGTATATTCTTAAAATGTTGAAGAAGTAAAATCTGACACATTAATTACTGATAGTCACAGCAGACAATGCATTCAACAATTGTACATTATGATGTCATTTGAGTTGACTTCTGAGTCAGAAAAATATTATTTGAAGTGATGAAACTGAAATCATGAACTGCATAATACATATAATTTAGCTTGCAGTCAGTCAGCTACTTACATATCTGAAAGTGAACACAAAAAATGATTAGCTCATCACTACATTTAATGATGATGAGCTACAAAATTTCACAATTAATAAAGACTACTTCTTTGACATCATATTGAAAAAGATCAGTATATCTTTTATAACACTTTATTATAATGCTCATATCTGTTGAGTTAATATTTTAACAAAAGTCTCATATAGATTTGATTACTAACTATTGTCATTATGACATCATCACAGTGTCTAGAGTTGTTCAAAGATTTGTAAAAGACAAATTCACAGAATATGATTGAGAATGTAAGAACTTAATGAAACTCTTTATATAATATGCTGAGTCAAGTATATGAGCTACAAACTGAACTTTTTCAATGAATAGAATGTTTAACTTTGATAATAAGCAGAATGAAACTTCTTAGATGCAATATAAAAGAGTGACAGCATATTAAATACATACTGCATTTTCTGAAGCACTTCAAGAACTGAACAGAGACAATGAGTGTTATTAATAAGTCAACAATTTATAAGCTGTAATATACATACAATGATTTATTTAATTATCTTAAAAAACAAAATAAAGCAATCAGAAAGTTTAAATTGTTCTTTAGCATTAAGCTGCAGAATGTCATTGATGCATTAAAAAAGAAACTGACTCAGTATTATAAAAAGATAGAAGTCAATTAAGAATTGTTCTGTAATCTTGATGTCATATTGAATTTATGCAATAAGCTTAATATGTACAATGTAGAATATTCTCAGTTCTTAATAAATATTACATAACAAGACTGACATATTGTTTCAATAGAAAGAAGACTGAAAAGATTTACATTTAAAGTATAAACTTAAGTTTCAACAATATTACAGAATTAACTATCAGCACTTGAAGAAAGAATCATTAAATGATGATTTAAGAATTCTTGACTCAAAGAAGAAGAAGACAATAGCAATGATGAGTTGCATAAAAAATGTAAAAAAGCATTAAGACATATCTGTGACAAAAGAAGTCTCAGATTATCTGCAAAAGTCTTCAGTGTCAGATGTGAACATTTTAATACTTAATTACTGAAAGCTGATGAAGAACTTAAAATCAGTAATGACACAATTTGCAAAAGATATATTAGCAATTTCTGCAATAAATGTTGAAGTTGAATGCTTGTTCAACATGACTTAAGATGTAATTATATATTGTTGAAATTGACTAAATTCAGACACTATTGAGAACATTATGCTGATCAAATATCATGACATGTTCATTCTTTCAGTAAAAGTAATAAAAATAATTGAAGAGAGATCTGCATTGACAATGATTGTTGATAATGATGAGAAAGATTCATTAGTAAATGAGCTAAATTTAACAGCAACTAAATTATATACAGAGCTTTTATCAGATCATTACTTCAGTGATAATGATCTTTATAATGATAGTGATTATAAAAACAACATTAACTTCAGGCTTTGTGATTATGATCAAGATAAGAACATTAACTTAAGACTTGACAACAATAATTATGATTAAACTTTAAATACAGAAGCAATACAATTAAGCATTATAAATATCTTGAACAGTACACACTCAGGATATGTAATTACTGATGATGATTATAGTTATGAATCAAGAAAGATTAGAGATTACATGAATTCATTATTTAAAAGGTTGATTACAGCAATCAATGCATCAGCTATTAAGATCATCAATGATGATTCAATAATTACTGATCTCAATCTTCAAATTATTCACTTAAACAACTCTGCTCAGAGTACATTGACTGTCAATATACACACAGTCTTGAATATAATACAACATTAATTAAAAGAGAAAAGTCTTCTTCATTAATAAAGTAAAAAAATTATTAAAAGCACTGCACTTACATTCAAAAGCACAGATAAAGCACATTAAGTTCTTAACTGCTTCAGTATTATGATTTTATAAGAGACAGAATCTTTCACTTATTAATATCATTAATAATTATTTAAAGTCAAGAGAAATTCATTCTTTCTTATTTAAAGATAATATTAACATTCATCAATTTAAGTGTCAGCAATCTCAGTAAACATATGCTTAACATAATTTCTAATTTAAACATTAAATCTCTTTACTCTTTCTATGCAGTTTATGAACACTTCAATTTTCTTGAATTGCTTGTAATAAGCATAAGTTACATGCAAGCTAATATTATTGAGTGAAATATTAGAATTGAATATGCTCAGATGTAGAAAACAATGTTTAAAAGTTTTTAAGAACATTTAACTTTATTTAAAGCATCAGAATTTATTTTGATTCTCTGTATCTTCATTAACATTATCATTATCATTATCATAATGATCTTTATTCTTTTCATCATTATTCTGTATCTTCACTGAATCTTCTATCTCTTGATCTGCATCATTAGTGAAGATTAAAGCTTATAATGTTGACAGTTAATCTTTGTTGTTGATCTTAATTCATAAATATAGTTAATCAGCAAGAAGCTAATAGACAATTGTAAAGAGCATTATAATAAAGTAATATAATCATATCTGATCAATTTGTATCTCAACTTCATCACTCTTTGACATTGAAGTAGCAGTCTATGAAGTTCAAAATTTAGTTAGATCTCTGATAGATAAACAGTGCAAAATTAATATATTTTGTCTTCTTTCAATACTGTCTTTCTGATATCTATGTGCACAAGTTCATTAAATTTAAAAAAAATGCACTTATCATCAGTGTTCTCATTCAGCATCACTTAGACAGAAAAAATTACTGTAACTTTACTTTTATCATCATTTAACATCATCTCTGCTTCTTCATTCTTATCTACAGAGACATTGAACACTGTTGAGAGTTAATAACTATAAAATGAAACAACATTAGCTCTTGTCTTTAGACTCATTATAAAGAAGTGTTAAAAATATAATATACATTAATGATTCTTCTTGTCTGCTATGTGCTCTAAATCAAGTATACTGCTATTAAAAATCTGCATAGCAAAGTTTGAATTCTCATCTTCAGCTATAGTAAGTTGTTCATAACTGTTGAATTGAATGATTCATTCTTAATGCTTAACTACTTTATCTAAATAGATATCTCAACAGCTTTAAATATGCTCATTTATTTTTTCAATTTAATCATATCAGCACAGACTAAATGTTAAATAAAGTTGATATATCTCTTCTTTAATTATTGAGAAAGCACTCTTTGCTTTAAGAAGCTTACACAGAGCTTGTATTTCTTTAATAGCTATGATTAAGTTGTTTTGCTGAGCAATATCTTCATTCTTCTTTTACTCAGTCATTACATTCTGATCTGTAAGAAAGATCACTACAAATGAAGTTAAAGTCTGATACAGAACACTACAATTATTTATTAATATTTATTATGCTCATTTTCTGCATATCTCTTAGCAACAATTTTCTTTCTTGTCTTAACTGCATATTTTATTTTTTAAATTCTCATCTTAAGCTTCTTATATTCTGAATTATGTTTGAGATCTATATTCAATCTATTCATTGTTATATCATTTTGCTCTTAAGCCTCTTCAATATCAGTATCTGTGAATGCATTAATCACTGAAAAATGTGATGAAATCAATTTCTGAGTAATATCAGAATGTAAAGAACTCAATAAGAAAATAAATAAAGAGTTTCTGAGTTCTTAAATACAATCTATTCTCTGATTTAGTACACACTTTGTGTATTATAATTGAGCATTATAATAAGTGAAGTTACATACTAGATTTTGAGTCAGAAGAAGTAAAAGAAGCAGTTAAAGTACTTTGAGGCAGTGCAGCATTGAGTGTGAATTCAGAGTAGTTAATGAGTGCTTTCATTCTTTTTTGTTAATCAGCAAAGTCTTCTTTCTTCAGACATGCAGCAATGTCTGAAACAGATAAATTAATTTTATTAATCTTTTTCTTTCTCTTCTTCTCAGATTGAGATGAAAAGTCTAATATATCAGTAAGATGTATTCTCTTACTGATGAGTTAATCTCATTCAGTAATGAGAAATGTGAAGTCTGATGCTTTTGCTATGTTAATGAGTTGATTTAATTCAGTGATGTAAAATATGAAGCTTGATGCTCTTGCTACATTGATGAAGATAATCTTTACACTCAGTTTTCTCTGTTCTGATAATGTATTTCTAAAATGAAAGTCAGCATCATATCTCTTCATTACTCACTTTACTTACATGATGCAGAAAGAAAATGTAGAAAGCTTAATGCAAAAAGTAAGATGTTTTGTAGAAAGAAAATGTAGAATGTGTTATGTTAAAGATAAATGAATTCACTAAGTCTTTATACTATTATTTGTTTACATGAATGCTGTGTTTTTGTTATCAGTGAATTTGTAGATAACTAAGATCAATTTAAATCAAGCTGCACAATTATTTAGATTTATTAATTCATAATCATTTCTTCTTAAGCTACTATCTAAGAAATTTAAAGCAATACATACAATTTATAAAGTGTAGTATCTCAATCATGTTAGTTGCAATTTCTTTATTAAGTATAGATCTTCTCACAGTAAAGAAACTGACATTAAAATTATGTTATATAACATGATAGAGTCACAACAAAAGTTAAAGTCACAAAGAAATATTAAGCAGACTTTAAAGCTTGTGAATCTGATAATACAAGATTTATTGAAGAGAACAGAATATAAATTACAGATGAAGATGTATGAGACAGAATTAAGTTCATAAAATGAAAACAAAGAACAGATTGTCAAGCATGACATCTTTAAAAAAGAAGATTGAATCATTAATAATTCTTTTTTTTTCAAATCAGTTTCTGCACAAAAAGAGTCAAGTGAGTCACATAATTGCATTATTAAATTAAATTAAAATGCTTAATTTTAACACTCTCTGATCAGTTTATGCAATGCAGCAACAGCAGTATTGACAGAAGCTGTATTCTTTCACTTTAGATTTAAAATTCTTCTCATTACTGATTGAAGAGATTTCTAATCAGTACAATGACAACTTAAAGTGAAATCAGTCAGTCATCATGAATTTGTAGAAGATAAGTGAGACATATCTTTGTACATTTTTTAAAAGTATAAATTCTTGCATATTAAGAGTCTCTTTCATGACTTATTTATGATATAGTTGCTGAGCTACATAAGAAAGAAAATCTGATAACATTAGAGAAATTGCAAAAGATGAAAGCAATCTTTTATACATTGCAGACATTCTAAAAAGATAGAGTGTATTAGTTAATGTATTTTTGCTCTGTAGAGAATGAGTGATTTGATAATTAAGTTAATAATGCTTACATATAATGCTCATAAAGCAGACATGTAGTTAAACAAAAAGAATTGTGTGCAATACTAATTAAAAATGTTGCAATAATAGCTGCTGTCAATATAAAGCTGCTTAATAACAGAAGCTAATTAATTCTGATTTAGTTCAAACTATCAAGAATAGTCTGACCTGATTTTGTCTGAAATCTAATTCTGCACAGAATCAGATTGAGTTGCAAAGTAGAGCTCAGTGAGTCAGATTAAGTTCTAAAATCTGAGCCTGACCTGACCTGATGGCCACTCTAAAAATAATGCTGTAAATATAAAAGAAAATATTGAAGCATTTAAATCAGTTTATTACTGAAAGTCAGGCAGTAAGCTTAATTTTAATATATAATATAATGTGCATATAAAGATTCTTTAATATCTTATTTATATAATGAGTCTAGATTGAAAAGCCGCGACAGCAGCAACACACCCAGCAAACAGAGCGCATAGCAAAGCTGATCAAAGTAGAATATTGAGTCACTTCACCTTACCTGCCATCGCAA
>JAABVA010006534.1_pt1 | contig 10307 bp, 10 predicted proteins | sample 5560331 | NCBI WGS metagenome assembly JAABVA01 (sample SAMN12812661, study PRJNA571458) | rock metagenome | isolation source: Antarctica rocks | place: Antarctica: Victoria Land, Mt New Zealand sud | collected 2016-01-07 | reverse complement strand
CTCGTAGGCGCCGCAGGCCAGGAAGCGCGAGAACAGCGCAATGTAGGTGTCGGACACGAGGTAGTAGCCGATGCCGCCATAGCCGCCGTAGCGGATGTGGTACGAGGACTTCAGGCTTTCGGGATGCACGTCCCACTTCATGCCGTCGGCGGATGCCGTGTCGCCGGTGCCCCAGTGCCGGTGCAGGCCGACGCGGGCGTAGGCGTCGATCACGCCGGTGATGGCCTCATCCAGGTTCTGCTCGGTGATGTGACGCTGGTTGGCGAAGGCCACATGCCGGCGGTCCAGGCCCTTGAGGGACCGCGCCGCCTGGCTCGGGCCGAGGCCGCAGCCGTAGCAAAAGGCAGTGGCGAGGTAACGCTCGCGCGGGCGGTCCAGCTTGGCCTCGAAGCCGGATACAGGGCCGAAGTGCCGGGTCCAACCCAGCCAGTGCTCGGTGTCGGCAAGCGCGTCCAGGACACCGGCCGGGATCATGCGCGCCTTGAGTAGCCGCTCCAGGAAGGCCGTGCTATCGGTGGCGTCCCGCGCCCGCAGCCGCTTCACCACGGGTTCGCCGGCCACGATCTCGACGTGTTCGTTCTTGGGAAAGGCGGCGTGGTTCAAATCAGGGTAACACTCAAAACGAGAAATTCTTTTACCATCAAAGCTCTATCGATTTCCGGTGTAACCTAGAAATGGCACTTTGTGAACCACGCCGCGACTCGGGAGCTGAATGTCGGCGATTTCGGATTATCGTAATGCACCTTCAACAGCTGCGCCTGCAAATTAGCTTGTGGTGCTGACTCGACGACGACTCGTGGCTCAGTACATCGAGGCCGAAGCGCCTGCCCGGTGGAATCCCTCTCTCCGAAGATGCCGGGGCCAAGTGCCAGCTTTCACCACTGTGCTGACCTCTCTATTATGGCGCACACGCGATCAACGAAGGACGGAGCGCCATGAAAATTGATTGGCCGGCGGAGATCAGGCGCCCAGTCACGCTTGCTTTGGCGGTCCTGGCCCTGATCGGGTGGGTGATCGCAATATCGGAGATCGTCTCCTACACCTCACTGCGTGCCAGGGCGTCGTCACAAATCGATCAGCTCGTGTCCACCCGCGAGCAACTCACCGCGCAACTCGGTCAGCAGCAGAAGGCCTCTGGCACGCTGTCGGAGTTGCAGGCAAAGACCGCCGAAGCGACTGCGGCGGCGGGCAAGGCCGCGCAGGACCGCGACGCCGCCGCCGCCCAGCTCCTGCAGACCACCAAGGCGATCGAGGCTTCGCAAAAGGCCCTCACCGATACCGGGGCGCAGCTGAAAGCGGCCACGGATCAGCTCACCCAGCTTCGCGCCGCCGGTGCCGAGGCGGACAGCAAGCTGACGCAGGACAAGGAGGCAGCGGCCAAGCTCCAAACCGACATGGCGGCTCGCACGCAGGAACTGGCCGACATCGGCAAGCGGATCGATGCTGCGCACGCCGAAGAGGCAACGACGCGCCAGTCGCTGGCGCAACTGACACAGGAGGCCGCCAACCGCTCCGCTGATATTGCCAAGGCTGAAGCCGCCCTGCAGCAGACTCAGGCGACCACCGCGCAGACGCAGTCCCAGATTACCGCTGCTCGGACCCAACTCGATCGCCTGGCCAAGCAGCGGACCGACGCCGAGCAGCAGCTGGGATCACTCCAGCAGCAGCTCCCCAGCGCTCAAGCCGCCGCGGCGGCGGCACAAGCGAGGTTAGCCGCGACCACGGCACAGCTCGACCATGTGACGCAGCAGGTCACCGCCGCCGAGCAGCGGCTTGCAGCGCTGGGCCGTCAGGCCGAGGACGCGCAGACAAGCGACGCCGCTCTCAAGAAGCAGCTTGCCGACGGCCAGGCCCAACTCAGTCAACTAACCGAGCAGCGCAGCGCCGTCCAGGAGCAACTCAGCACCATCCAGCGGCAGAATGCGGAGGCGAGAACGGCGGCGGAGGCCGCCGCGGCGAACCGCGCTGGCGTTGAGGGCGACCTGCAGCAGGTTCAGCAGCAGCTTGCGCGAGCGCGCAGCGAGGTCGCGGAGACGGAGGCGAGGCTGGCTGCGTTGCAGCAGGCGGTCGAACGTCAGTCCACCGCATCGCCTCCGACCGCCCCTGCTGCGAAGCAGCCTCAGTGATCAACGGGACTGCCGCAAGATTGGGGGTCGTAACATTGTCGGGCGCCGCGCGACGTGGTGCGTAGCGTAGGGGGGACTGTTTCGTGTCGGATACCGGCCAGCACCAGCCTCGCTTCCGATCGGACCAAGCCCGACAATGTTACGACCCCCAATCTTGCGGCAGTCCCGTTCGCAACCCTCTCCTGGCGGGCCTACGCCGGCATTAGCGACCGGGAGACGGCGAAGGGGCTGTCGGATGACGTGGGGACGTTCGGCGCGCTGGCGAGTTCCGAGGGTGACAATCGGGGTACGTCGGCGCGGGGGCTGGAGCTTGGCAGCCGGTCGACGGGCGAGAACACCAGCACGCACGAGATCAGCCGTCACCTGATCAAGGCGAGCGAATTGATGGAGGCCCGCGCGGATGAGTTGTTCGTGATCCGCAAGAGCGGGCCGCCGATCCGCTGTGGGCAGGCACCCTACTTTCGGCGCCCGGCTCTGGTGTCGCTGGTGAAGGACAATCGGTTTCATAGAGCGGCGGCGGAATAGGAGAGAATGGAATGAGCGACAAGCAGGACACCGTGAAGGCTACGGTCCCAAAGCAGACGGGGGATGAGGCGCAGCAGCAACGTGACGCGGTGCGGCAGGCCGCCGATGCTTACCGCGCCGCACTCATAGCGGCGGCACCACCGCCGCCAGATAGGCCGGTGCAGTTCGAGACGCAGAAACGGCGGTCAAGCCAGCGTATCTAGTAGGTCTGGTATTAGGAGTTCCGGTAGCAAGGAGCGCGCCAGGCGAAACTGGCGCGGTCAAGCGGGTGAATATCCCCATCACCGGAGCAAAATCGATGAAGTTCGAGGCTTGGCTTGCTGAAATCCAGGGGACCGTCACCTTCGTCATCGAACCCGACGAATGGCGGAAGTACTACGACGCCAAGCTGTCGCCCCTCGACGCCATCGCGCAGCATGTTGCCGACGAGGAAGTTTGAAACGCGTTCATCTCGGCGATCAGCAGCGCCGGCATTCAGCTAAGCCAGGGTGGCGTCCAGATCGATATGGAGCTACTGTTTCTTGTGGAAACGGAGGCCGCCATCGTGTCCGTCCGAGCACTGAGAATCCGCTACGACGTCCGCTGCCGAATCCTATTTTCAGCAGCGATGTTCATCGTCGCGCTGGAAGGCTCTGTGGTGCAGGCCCAGACTGCGCCGCCCGTGCCGGCGCTGCCCCCTGCCGCCCAGCCCTCAGCGCCGGCCGACATTATCCAAGGCGATGGACGGGGAACACCGTCCTCCCCTTCAATAGATCAACCGACCTCGCAACCACGGATAAGGGATCGGGGTGTATTAGTCCCGCCTCCGTCCACCGACCTTGGACTGAAGGTGCCTCCAACCTCCGGCGGCGCGATGCCGGTGATCCCTCCTCCGGTCACGCCGGGGGGTAACCCACGCGTTCGGCCGCTGTAGATTTACTGCCTGCGCGGGGGAACAGTGCAATGTGGATGACATTGGCAATCCGGGCGAGCTGTCTTAGAATTTGCGCCGTCTATCACCGGAGGCGGTCAACGTGGCGACTGGGACAGTTAAGTGGTTCAACACTGAGAAGGGCTTCGGCTTCATCCAACCGCAGGACGGGGGCAAGGATGTGTTCGTGCATATCACCGCGCTTCAGGCCGCTGGCATGAATAGCCTAAATGACGGCCAGAAGGTGTCCTACGATGTGGTGACGGAACGCGGAAAGCAGGCTGCGGCTAACCTGAGAGTTAGCTGATCCGTCGCTACATCCGTGGCCCTCGGGGGCGCTGTCGGGCGCCCTCGCCCTGCCACGGAGATTGCGCGTTCCGCAATCTCTGCGCGGCCTGGACGGCATGCTCCAGCGCCGGGCGTAGCCGCTTTATTCCCTGTGCCACGGCGTCCCGCACCGCCGGTCTGATAGCGGCTAGCCTTTCGAGCCCTTGCGACCGTCGAGTTACCGCCTGATCTAACCGCTCCGCTCCACGTTCCGCTCCGCCCCGACGTCGCCTGTGGTCGAGGGTCTGATGCAAGGTGGTGCCTTCCCTGCCCTCCTGCCGACGCCGCTCGGCGGGCTGGAGCCCAGCCTGCATGTTGCGCACCGTGCCACGGCGGATTTTCTGGGCGCGGTCGAGGAATGCCAGCGCGCTCGCCTTTTCCGGCTGCCGGGACAGGTTGCGCGCCATGTTCGCCCAAACGTCCTCGGCGCGCACCGGGCGCTGATCACCGAGCGGGCACCGGCCGGCGACTTCCTGCCGCTCCGCCCCGTCCGATGCCACAAGCCACGTCGCCTGCCGGTGGCGGCTCTCGGCCACGTAGCCCTTGAAGCCGTTGACCGCCCTGGTGCCGGCGGGCATGGCGTTGATGTGCTCGGTGCTGGTGGCGCCTTGCGTCGCGTCGATCGAGAGCACGTCCCCGTAGGTGAGCCGGATGCGCCCGCTCGCCTGGTCGCGCAGCGTGGCCCATCGCACCTTGCCCTCGCTGCCGTGAACGTTGCGCAGCGTCACCCCCTCGGCATCGGCGCCGCGCACCTCCAGCACCGATCCGTTGCTGCCGATGTTCCCCGCCCTGCCCTGCCCGAAGGAAGCCCGTGCCCGATCAAACAGGCGCACCCGGTCGCCCACGGCCAGTGCCAGCTCGAAGCGCACGCCGTTCTGGTCCTGGGCATCCAGGCGCACCAGGTCCGGGCCGAGCTGCCCCATGTCACGGCGCTGCTCGCGGATCGCGGTGCCAAGCGCGCGGGCGTCGCTGTTCGTCGGGGCGCTCACGGTGAGGCTGAAGCTCGGATCATGAGCGTTCGCCTCGGTCCTGGCCTTCCACAAGGCGGCGATGTGCTCTATGGCGTCGCGATAGCCGCCGGGCACGACCTGCGCGGTGCCGTTCTCCTGCTTTACGGCGAGCGCCTCGGCCGCCCTGCCCTCGCGGAACATCAAGCTCGTGTCCCGCTCCTCCTGGGTGCGTTGGCGCAGTGTCGTCAGCAACTCCGGCACGGCATCCTCGCCCAACGCGGCCTGCAAGATGCTGATGACGGGGCCGGCCTCGATCGATTGGGCCTGCTTTGGATCGCCGACGGCGACGATCTGGAAGCCATGCCGCTCCTGAAGACGCATCATGTCGAGCAGCTGGCGGGTCCCCACCAACCCGAGCTCGTCCACGACCACCACGCTGTTGCGGTCCAGTTCGATGCGGCCTTTCTCGGCCCGTTGCAAAAACGCCGCGAACGAAGCTCGATGGCTCTCCGCGATCCCAGCTTTCTCCAGGTCGTCGGTCTGCCGCCATGCCAGCGCCGCCCCGTGGACCTGGCGGCCGTCCTCGCGCCATGCGTCCACCAACGGGGCGAGCAGCGCGGACTTGCCAGCGCCGGCCACGCCGATCGCCACTGCGAACCGACCCCCCTGCCCCAGCCTATCCATGATTTCGCGCTGCGCCGCGCCGTGCGCACCCTGAAATCGCAACCCGCCCTCCTCCAGCGGCATCGCCTCGCGTCGGGCCACCGCGCGCGTGATGGCGTCGGGCGACAGCGCCGCCGAGCGATCCTCGCCAGCCCGCTTGGCAAGGCCGACCAGCTCGCGCTCCTGATCCTCATGCAACGCCGTAGTGACGCCGATCCGCGTCTTGCCGCGCACGGACACGTCCTCGCCCCATACCAGCGCCGTGTCGCGCCCATCCTGCTTCACGCCACGGCTGGCGAAGGCGCGAGTGATCGCGCCGATATCCGCCCCATTCTCGACGCCGGACGCAATCAGGCCGCGCGCGGCGACTACGCGTAGATCCTGGCCATCTACTTTGGCCCGACGCTGCAACGCTTTGTCGAGCAGCGGCAGGGCAGTCTGGTAGGCATGCTCAAGCCGCTCATCCCGGCTCGGCGCCGGCGCGATGTCGTCCGGCCGCAGCACGCTCCGGTGTGACCAGCGCAACATTTCGGCCTGCCGCTGCCAAGCAGCGAAATCTCCCATGTCGTCTTTACGGGCGGCCCCCTCGAACGCGGCACGGTCCTCGACACTCAAACCGGCGGCCTTCGCCATCTTGTGCGTCTGCGTCCCCTCCTTCACCAAGCCAGCCTTGCGCTCGGGTGAAAGAGCATCCCAATCCAAGCCGAGATCGGCGGCATACTCGCGCGCGGCCTCGGTGCCGTTCCTCGTGCGTTTGGAGAAGGCGTCGCGGACTTGATCGGGAACCGCAGCGAGCCGGGCCGCGCCGGTGCGTTCGTCCAGCATCACTTCGACGCCGTGCCGCCGCAGATTGGTTGCAACGTGGGCCTGGTAGTAAGCGCCGAACTCGTGGATGCGCCCTTGCAGCTTGTCGAGGTCCATGGCCCCGACGCGGCCCGTGTCGGTCAACACGACGTTGTGAACGGCGACATGGGTATGAAGCTGTGGGTCACCGGCGGCTTTGAGCGTCAGCAGCTCGGTGTAGGCTTGGCCATGCTCATCCGTTCGCGCGATCTCAACCGTGGGCCGGCTGGTGCAGTGGTCGAACGTGAGCCAGCCGACGTGCCCCGGCTCGGTGCCATCTTTGCCGGCCTTGCCTTTCGTCACGTGGCCCATCTCGGCCGCGACGTACTCCATGGCGCTGCCCACGGCGTCGCGGTGGGCCTGGGCGAGAATGTTGCGCTCGGCCTCGGTTGGGGCGAACGCCCATGCGACAGATAACGATTTGTCGGCCGAGAACGTCAAGTCGATGTAGCCGATGCGCGCTTTGGACGCCGTGACGCCACTCTCATAGGCGGCCAGGTTGAATTCCGATCCGTCCGCACGCTTGCCGGCCAACAGGTTGCGCTCCTGGGCTGGCGCTAGTTCCTTCGTAGTGCCTCCAAACAGGGCCAGGAATCGGCCGCGCGCCGTGGCCGTGCCAGCGCCTTCCACCGCTTCGCCATCCGCCCGGCGCCCGGCGAGAATGTGGGTCACCTCGTCCCGCGTTGGCGCACGCTCGGGATCGACGCCGAGCGCGTCGGCAAGGCTGATCGTGGCGCGCTGTTTCTGTTTACCGGGAATGTCCTCGCCGTCGGCGCGCTGGCCGTTGAGTATGTTAGCGATCTCATCGCGCGAGGGTGAGCGGTTCAAGTTGATCCCCAGCATCTCGGCCAAGCGTGGGTGCATGTCGCGCCGAGGCTCGGCCGCCGTGTGGCCATGCGCCCCCGCCTTGGCCGCCTCCAGCACCTTTTCGTAGCGGCAGGACGCCGCACCCAATGCATCTCCGAACGCCTGAGCGATCCGTCTGCTCTCGGTCTCCAGCGTGCGTAGCTCAAGCTGCCATTCGGGGACGTCATCGATCTTGTCGAGCAAACCGTGCTGCTCGGCTTGACCGAGCATGTGTCGCAGCTCGGCAGCCCGCGTCTCCTGCCGCTCTGTTAGCCGGTACTCAATTTCAGCTACCGCCGTGCCCGGCGCCTTCGACGAGACTGCCCATTCCGCCAACGTCGCCAAGGTCGTCGCTTCGTCCGTTTCCGGACCATTGCCAGCCAAGTAGGCGGTGACGAAGGGCGCATGAAGTAGCTCGACGCTGTTCGCCAGAGCGCTCGGCAGAACTTCCAGCGTCGCGCCGAGACCCAGTAGTGCTTCGGCCTCGATGGCGAACGTGTCCTGTTCCAGCGAACCCGCGAACTCGGCAACCATGCCGCGCTGGTAGTAGCGTGCCAGCTCCGCCTTGTCGGTCGGCAGCGTTTGCTCCCGGAGGTGGTCCGCCATTGCACCAGCAGCTGACGGAGCGCCGGCAGCACCCGTGCGGTAGGTCAGCATGTGGCCTAATCCGGAGAAAGGAGCACCACGGACTCTTCGTCTTCGTCTCCCATGGTGACGATCGACCAACCAACTAAGCCAAGCCTCGTCGCTGTACTGCGCTCCAGCGTCAGTGCGTCCTCCCAATTGCCACCTAGGACGGGCTCGCGAAGCAAGACGGGCATGTCATCAGGCAGGCCCTCAAGCCGCTTACGCAACTCACCCACGGTCATACCAATCCTCCTTCGTTGCCTTCGACAGATCCCGCGCCTCGTATAATCGCCCCCGCCATGCGCTTCCCCAACCGTGCCATCTCGCGTTGCGTGCCGATTTGGACGGCTGTCATCCGGTCGAGCGCGGCCGTCAATTTGCGCATCAGGGCCTCCATCGAATTTTCATCGGAACCGTCCTGAGAGGCAGCCTCAAGCAACTGCTGGAGCATTTCGCTTTGCGTGGCCTGCGTCTCAACCATGAGCGTCAAGCCTTGAACCAAGGCCTGCATGTCCGTCCGCATGCCGCTTACCTCGGTGGTGAGGCGGATGATGACGGCGGACTGAGAGGCTGCTGCGTCAGACATTGGCTTACCCCAGAGCGCTTGTAGCGCCTCATGATCCTAGAGGCAGCACGCGACGGGACACAAGAACTTCGGACCCATATGGGTCCCTTGATCTATAGCAAATTCCTACTTGCCATGCTGTAGCGACTCTGTAGCGGATTGACAACGCGTCTGTAGCGATGATGTGGCGTATTGAGCACAGGCATGGGTAACGATACAGCAGCGAGTCGAGTACACCTTGTGTAACGCCTGGCTTTGCGGCGCAATGTCGGAGCTGATGGAGGCATGACTGAATTGGCATCAAAGGATGGCAGCCGCGACAAGCGCGTGGACCAGGTCAGGGACGCCTTGTTCTCGGCCCGGACGCGCACTGTCCGATCAACGCTGTACCACTTCATGCGGCAGAATCACGACGAGCTGAGCACTGTTTTTGAGGAAGCCCCACCAGCTTGGGGACCGCTCGCCGAACGCTTTGGCACCATGGGTTTGACGGATCGGGGAGGTAAATCTCCGTCCGCCAATACAGCACGCATGACCTGGTATCGGGCGCGACTGGACGTGAAGCAGGCCAGGTCACGGCAGGGATCATCCACTGCATCCGAAAGCGCCCTGGCCGCTCGATCCGTCAACGGCCGCTCTCCCGTCGCGTCTCGGCCCGTTGTCCACATGGCCACAGACGATCGCGCTCCTGAGCCAGAGTTTCGGATGGCGAGGCCACACGGGTCGGTCCCGTCCTTAACGACGACGCCCAAACAACCGACGTCTGTCCAGCGCCGTGACCCGGATGCGGCTATCGCGGAGCTCTTACGCCGCCCGCGTGCCGGGTCGATCCCAATGCCCGATGTCCCCGAACCAGAGGAAGATTGAACATGGCTGCAAAGGCAGAGAAGTCGGTTGCGAACGTGATCTCACTGTTCGGCACGGAACCGGAGATTGACGAGGACGAAAACTCGGTCGGGATCGTCCCGGCGAACACGGCCGCGCGCGCAGCCCCGCGTGTTGCGGACCTGGTGGACCTGACTGGCAAGCCGAAGGTTTGGCTGACCATTGGCCGGGGCAAAACCGGGAAGACGATGCTTATTCGATTCGCGGTCGAGGAAACCATGAGCGAGGGTCGGCAAGTGCTTCTCGCCGACGTGGACCGGACCAACGCGACACTTGCGTCCTACTTCGAGGGTGTGCAGCGCCCCCCAGAGGGCGACGAAAGCACCGTCGCGACATGGTTGGAAAAGCTGCTCACGTTCACGATGCAGCAGAAGGTGTCCGCCTACATCGACCTGGGCGGCGGTGACACGACGCTGCGCCGCTTAGTGGCGGAGGTCCACGATCTCGTCTTGATGCTGGAGACGGCCGGGGTTGCCGTGGTCGCGGCATATCTGCTCGGCCCGCAGACTGACGACCTTTCGCCTCTCGCGACGCTGGAGCGGGCCGGGTTCCAGCCTGCGGCAACCGCTTTGGTGCTCAATGAGGGGCTGATCGAGGCGGCGTTGCCACGGGAGGAGGCTTTCGCCCGTGTGCTGCGACACAGCGCCTTCCGGGATGCCGTTGGACGCGGCGCGGTGGCGTTGTGGATGCCACGGCTGCTGCCTGTCGCCGAAATTGAGGCGAGGCGCGTGCTCTTTGGCAACGCGGCAGTCGGCGTCATGCGCGAAGGCCGCAAGCAGACACCACTGGGTCCGTTCGACCAGGGGCGGACACGGGTCTGGCTCGACACCATGCGGGCAGAGTTCACCCCGGTGCGTTCATGGATAGCGTAACGCCCGCTTCCCTGAATGCCGACGAAGCGGGGGAAGCCGTTCGTCACGCGCAAGCCGAGCTCGAACGAGCGGTGAGGGAAGGGGGGTTAAGCAAAGACCCTATGCGCCTACCCCTGGGCGCGTTGGCGGTGACGCTCGGCGCCCAGCACCAGCTCCATCTTGCCAACG
>JAABVA010006533.1_pt1 | contig 10308 bp, 9 predicted proteins | sample 5560331 | NCBI WGS metagenome assembly JAABVA01 (sample SAMN12812661, study PRJNA571458) | rock metagenome | isolation source: Antarctica rocks | place: Antarctica: Victoria Land, Mt New Zealand sud | collected 2016-01-07 | reverse complement strand
TGTCCGAGGTCTCCGGCCCGATCATCGCCATCGCCCTCGTGCTGATCGCCGTCTTCGTGCCGCTGGCCTTCATCAGCGGCCTCACCGGGCAATTTTATCGCCAGTTCGCGCTGACGATCGCCATCTCGACAGTGATCTCGGCGGTGAACTCGCTGACCCTCTCCCCGGCGCTAGCGGCCCTCCTGCTGCGCAGCCACGGCGCGCCCAAGGATCTGCTGACCCGCGTGCTTGACCGGCTGTTCGGCTGGCTGTTTCGCGGCTTCAACCGCGGCTTCACGGCCGGGTCCAACGCCTATAGCGGCCGTGTCGCCCGCATCATCGGCCGCAAGTCCATGATGATGGCCGTCTACCTCGGCTTGGTCGGCGTAGCTTTCGTGCTGTTCCAGGCGGTGCCGGGCGGCTTCGTACCGGCCCAAGACAAGCAGTACCTCGTCGGCTTTGCCCAGCTCCCCGACGGCGCCAGTCTCGACCGCAGCGAAGCGGTCATCAAGCAGATGGGCGATATCGCCGGAAAACAGCCCGGCGCCGTCAACAACATCGCTTTCCCAGGCCTGTCGATCAGCGGCTTCACCAACAGTTCCAACGCCGGCATCGTGTTCGTGTCGTTGGCGGATTTCGAGAAGCGCACGACGCCCGGATTATCGGCAGGCGCCATCGCCGGGTCGCTCAACGGCCAGTTTGCAGGCATCCAGGACGCGTTCACCGCCGTTTTCCCGCCGCCGCCCGTGCAGGGCCTCGGCACCATCGGCGGCTTCAAGCTGCAGATCGAGGACCGTGCCGGCCTCGGCTACAAGGCGCTCAATGACGCCACCAACGCCTTCCTGGCCGCCGCCCGGAAAGCGCCTCAGCTGACCGGGGTGTTCACTGGATTGAGGGTCGATGTGCCGCAGCTCTATGCCGACATCGACCGCGTCCGCGCCCGTCAGCTCGGCATCGCGGTGACAGACGTCTTTGACACGCTGCAGATCTACCTGGGCTCGCTCTATGTGAACGACTTCAATGCTTTTGGCCGCACCTACTCCGTGCGCGTCCAGGCCGATGCGCCGTTCCGCGCCCGCGCCGAAGATATCAGCCGACTAAAGGTTCGCGCAGCCTCCGGCGAGATGGTGCCGCTCGCCGCAGTGCTGGCCATCAAGAGCAGCGCTGGGCCGGAGCGGGCGATGCGCTATAACGGCTTCCTGTCGGCGGACATAAACGGCGGCGCCGCTCCGGGCTACTCCACCGGCCAAGCGCAGGACGCCATCGCCCGCATCGCCAAGGAGGCGCTGCCCAAGGGCTTCTCGTATGAGTGGACGGAGCTGACGTACCAGCAGATCATCGCCGGCAACTCCGGCGTGCTGATTTTCCCGCTGGCGCTGCTGCTGGTGTTCCTGGTGCTCGCCGCGCAGTACGAGAGCCTGACCCTGCCGCTGGCCATCGTCATGATCGTGCCCATGGGCCTGCTCGCCGCCATGACCGGCGTTTGGCTCACGCACGGCGACAACAACGTGTTCACCCAGATCGGCCTCATCGTCCTGGTCGGCCTGTCGGCGAAGAACGCGATCCTGATCGTGGAGTTCGCCCGCGAGCTGGAATTCGCCGGCCGCACCCCGCTCGCGGCCGCGGTCGAAGCCAGCCGTCTGCGCCTGCGCCCGATCCTGATGACGTCGATGGCGTTCATCATGGGCGTCCTGCCCTTGGTGCTGTCCACCGGCGCCGGCGCCGAGATGCGGCACGCGATGGGTGTCGCCGTCTTCTCCGGCATGATCGGCGTGACGGCGTTCGGACTGTTCCTGACCCCGGTGTTCTACGTTGTCCTGCGCCGGATGGCCGGCAATCGCCCGCTGAAGCAGCATGGCGAGGGCGCAGTCAATTCAAGCCAGACGCGCGCCGCGGCACATGTGTGACTTAAACCAACGGCACGGCGTTATCGTATGACTGCGGCCGGTGACGATCGTGCCCTTCAGGCTGAATGCTGACCGAAGTCATCACATTCTGAAGCAGAGGCGCACGACGATAGGCAGGCAGCCTTCATATCAGCCATCAAGACGGCTTGACGGGGGACGCCAGCTGCATCCGCAGACCAGTAGAACCCAACATGCTCCAAGCCATACTTTCCCCTGATACCGTGGCCGTCATTACCGGCGGTGCGTCCGGGATCGGCCTCGCTGCCGCGAACCGCTTCGCCCGCATGGGCCTGCGCGTCTGCATCGCGGACCTTGACGGCAACCGGCTCGCCCGTGCGGCCGAGACGCTGTCCGCCGTCGCGCAGGGCGGAACCGAGAGCATCATGGTAATGGCGGCGGATGTGAGCCGCGCCGAGGATGTCCAGCACGGGAGTGTCAAAAACCTGGGGCGCTATGCCGCGAGTGGGATTGCCTGGCGGCCAAAGCGCCCGTCCAGCACCGCGGCCCTGACCTGAAGCACTTGATAGGCGCCGCGGGGCGACCAGCGCATCTGCCGTCGCTTGTTCATGCGGGCACTCACCAGCGGGTTGACGGTGCCCTCGGCCCGCGTGGTCGAGATCGGCTTGCCCGCCCGGCAGCGCTCGCCGTAGTCGATCAGCGCGTCCTCGTTGGTCTCGATGTAGCTGCGCAGTTCCGTGCAACACGCAACCAGGCGCCTCGCCCCTGCTTCCAATGCGGGGTGGTTCAGCATGGCAGCGTCCCTGGCCCAGCCCGTGATCCGGCCCAGAGCCTCGCATGCCTTTTTGGGGTCGCCGTTCCAGAGCAGGTGCCGCAATCGTTCCGCGTCGATCTGAGCATGGTCGAGCGGGGCAAGCGGCACCGGCTCGAGGGCACACAGGCCGGCGTGGTTCAAATCAGGGTAACATCCAAAACGAGAAATCCCTTTACCATTAAAGCTCTATCGATTTCCGGTGTTACCTGGAAATGGCCCGTTTTGAACCACGCCGAACCACGCCCGTCATAGGCCGGCCAGTTCGTCACCCTGTGCCGCTGGCGCGGGATGTAACGACGGCGGTCCTGGTTCAGCTTGAAAGGCAAGATGGGCATCCGGAGTTGGGGAGGACGGTTCCTTACGTCACCCAGCGCTTCAGAACCATCGCCCGATCCCTGCACCACGCTTGCAGTGATCCTTAAAGCGAGATCCCCATGCCTGCGGAAAAGTCCGGAGCTACGTTTAAACCGCTATCATTTGATGGACGTGGTCACTCGCAGACCTGTGGTGAAGGCGAGTGCGCCCTATTGTTGAGCTGATCCCGCTGGGTGCTCGAACTATTTTATGGTAAATCACGCGTGACGCGGAGGCCTGGATGAGTGTTGCCTTAGCTGAAATCGAACGCTTCTACTCCCGCGCGGAGTTCCGTCGGTGGAGTGCGGACCAATCGTCGGGCCGCTTCGAACGGCTGGATGGGAGGATCGTGGCAATGGCGCCTGAACGCGGAGCGCACCTACGCATCAAGGCTGCAGTCTGGCTTGCGCTACGGCGGGCTGTGACGGCAGCCGGGGTGACCTGTCAGGCACTACCGGACGGCGCCACCGTCGAAACCGGTGAAAGTGATTATGAGCCGGACGCGCTGGTTAATCTTGGCAAGCCCATGGCGGACGACGCCGTCGCGGCTCCCAACCCTGTGATCGTCGTTGAGGTGCTGTCGCCCGGAACCGCGTCGTCGGACACGGGCGGAAAGCTCGCTGGTTATTTCCAAGTGGCCACCGTCAAACACTACCTCATCGTGCATCCGATCAAGCGCGTGATCACTCATCACCGCCGGACGCCGGACGGCATCGAGACCAGGATCGTCGTGAGCGGTTCCATCGTCATGGACCCGCCGGGCATTGAGATCACGATGGACGAGATTTACGAGACCGACTGAACGGAACCCATCCTATCTGCCAAGATAGTGTCCCTCAAGCTCAGGGTCACTTGGTTCTCTGGTCGATGGCTGCGTTCAGAGCCTGTTATGATGTTTCGTGCGTGCTTGCAGGCCTCGACGCTCTTCCCGTGACCTCGCAACCTAGCCGGACCGTAACGGCACCCTAGGACTTTCAATGCTCCCTCTTTGAAACTGCTCGACCGTCTTTTCGCTGTGAACCTCGATCCATAGGACGTCCGTGGGTCTGTGCGTGGGTCGACGCCACGCTCACTTGACAGACAAGCGGGCCGGGTGCGGTCATCGACGCGAGGTCAACTCCGAGGAGGACGGGATGCGCCTGTTCGCGGCCACGATCGCCACCGAAACCAACACCTTCTCCCCGCTCCCGACCTCGATCGAAGCCTATCGCGAAGGAGTGTTCCTGCGCCCCGGCGAGCACCCCACCGACACCCCGCTCATGTGTACGGCGCCGCTCTGGGTCGCTCATCGCCGGGCCGCTGAGGAGGGGTTCACGCTGATCGAGGGTAGCTGCTTTGCGGCCAGTCCGGCGGGGCTGACGAACCGTGCCGACTACGAGGCGATGCGCGACGAGATCCTCGCCCAACTCGCGGCGGCGCTGCCCCTCGATGGTGTGCTGCTCGGACTGCACGGCGCGATGGTGGCGCACGGCTACGATGATGTGGAGGGCGACGTGATCGAACGGGCCCGCGCCATCGTCGGCCCGGATTGCGTGATTGGCGTCGAGCTCGATCCGCATTGCCACCTCACCGTCAAACGCATCCGCCTGTCGGACATCATCGTGCTCTACAAGGAGTTTCCACATACCGACGTGGTCGAACGGGCGGAGGACCTGCTGACGCTCGTGCTGCGCACGATCCGCAAGCAGATCCACCCCGTGATGTCTCTGTTCGATTGCCGCCAGATCGGCTCCTATCCCACGACGCTGCCGCTGATGCGGGACTTCGTCGATCGCACCGCCGCGATGGAGGGCCACGGCGGCGTGCTCTCCGTCTCGATCGGCCACTGCTTCCCTTACGCCGACGTGCCGGAGATGACCGGGCGCGTGCTGGTGGTCACCGACGGCGACAAGGTGCTGGCGGACCGACTGGCGACCGAGATCGGGTACGAGTTCGTCTCCATGCGAGGCCGCACCGCACCCGAACACCTGAGCGTGGAGGCCGCCATCACCACGGCGCTCCAGGTGAACGGCGCCCCCGTGGTGATCGCCGACCCCGCCGACAATGCGGGCGGCGGCGCGCCCACCGACAACACGACGATCCTGCGGCACATGATCGAGCGCGGGGTGGAGAACGCGGCGTTGGGGCCGATCTGGGACCCGATCGCCGTGCGGCTGTGCTTCGATGCCGGGCTCGGCGCGGTTTTCCCATTGCGTTTCGGCGGCAAGATCGGCCCCGCCTCCGGCGTTCCCGTAGACGCCGAGGTCACGGTGGCCGGACTTGCGCGGGACTGCCAGCAAAGTTTCGGGCCGACCCAGGTGAAGCTGGGGGACTGCGCCTGCGTGCGCGTGGGCGGGATCGACGTGGTGCTGATCACCAACCGCACCCAGGCGCTCGGCCTCGAACTGTTCCGCAACGTGGGTATCGAGCCGAGGCAGCGGAAGCTGCTGGTGGTGAAATCGACCAACCACTTCCACGCGGCATTCGGACCGATCGCGGCCCAGGTGCTGTATGTCGACAGTGACGGCCCGCTGCCGCGCGACTACGCCCGCATCCACTACACTCGCGTCCAGCGCCCCATATGGCCGTTGGACGCGGAGACCGCGCCCGCCTTGATCCTGTAGTAAGTCTACAGGGAGAGCCTAGGTCGGCTTCACGCCCCAAGGATAGGGTGCGCTGCCCTCGCGCATGCCGGCGACATTGCCGCGATACATCGTGCGGATGAACGCCTGGCCGAGCGGGATCGAAGCCACGCCCTCGAGTGCCGCCTTGTTGATCGCTTGCGCCAGCTTCAAGCGCGCGGCATCGTCGGGAGCCTTCAGCCAGTCGGAGACCAGTTCCTCCACGCGAGGGCTGTCCCACCAGCCGAACCAGCCCTCCTGGCCGAGCCCGCGCACCGTGCTCGATGTGGCCGGTGTGGCCCACGCCGTGCCGGAGCCCCAGGTGTGGAAGATGCTCCAGCCGCCCTTGTCAACGGATTCGCGCGAGGTGCGGCGCTGGATCACCGTGCCCCAGTCGCTTTCCATCAGGTCCACGTTCATCCCGGCACGCTTCAGTGCGTCGTAGGTCACCTGCCCGAGCGGCCCGATGGTGGGAAAATCGGTCGGGTTCAGGATCACCACCCGCTCCCCGTTATAGCCCGCCGCCTTTAGGGCTGCGCGCACCCGGGCGGGGTCGTGCGGTGCCTTCAGCAAGGCGGCCCCGTCCTCGGACTCGTAAGGAGTGCCGCAGGGGAACAGGCTGTAGCAGGTGCGCCAAACGGATTTGTCCTCAGTGCCGTAGACGGCGCCCATGTAGTTCTCCTGCTCGACCGCCATCATCACCGCGCGGCGAATGGCCTCGTTGTTGAACGGAGCTTGGAGGTTGTTCAGCCGCATCACCGCGCAGTTGCCTGCCGGATTCTGGATCATCATGCGGATGTTCGGATCGCGCTTCAGCATCGGGATCAGGTCCGCGGTCGGGGTCTCCCACCAGTCGATCTCGCTGCTTCGCAGGGCGGCCGCGGCGGTGGCGGCGTCGGGGATGATGTTCCACTCGACCCGGTCGTAGTACGCGACCTTGGCGCCGGATGCCCAGTCCGGCGCCTCAGGGCGCGGCACGTAGTCCGTGAACTTGGCATAGGCCACGCGGCTGCCCGAATTGAACTCGTCCGGTAGGAAGCGATACGGACCAGAGCCGATCACCTCGTTGATCGCGGTCGTCGGCGCAGTACGCGCTAGGCGCTCCGGCATGATGAACGGCACGCGGGAGTCGGGTTTGGCGAGCACATCCAGCAGCAGCGGGAATGGCTGGCTCAGCCGGACCTCGAAGGTTCGGTCATCGATGGCCATCCAACGATCGACCACCTTGCCCAGCAATTTGCCGAACTCGTCCGATTTCGCGAAGCGTTCGATGCTGGAGATGCAATCGACGGCGCGAACCGGCGTGCCGTCATGGAAGCGCAGGCCTTCCCGCAACCGGATGCGCCAGACGCGCCCGTCGGCGGAGGTTTCGTGGCTCTCCGCCATCTGCGGCTTGGGCTGCAGCTTCCCGTCCACGGCATAGAGCGTGTCGTAGACGTAATAGCCGTGATTGGCCGTGACGGTGGCGGTGGTCCAGATTGGATCGAGCGAGACCAAGTTGGACTGGGGAGTAAATCGCAGAACGCTGGTGCGCGCGGGCTGGGCGATCGCGGGAGCGGCAACCAGCGAGGCTGCAGCGGACTGAATCAAGGTGCGGCGGCGCATGAGCGGCTCCTGTAGGCTCCAACGTCAGGCTAGGCGCTCACGGGCGGACAGGGCAATGATGCGGCGGGGCAGGCCGGGGAAATTGCTTCGAGGGTCACGACCCTTCCGATAAAAGCACCTCCCAAGATACATTGCGTGTTCGGTTAGGCTGTGGCCATCGTGTCCGAGACACGCCGCGGCCGGCAGGTCGTGGGCGTCCCCCTGGCCTTCGAGCTCAAGCGGCCGCCGGCGATCGAGGCGGCGGAGAAGGAGCTGGCCGCACCCCGGGGCAGGCCGCAAGGCACGACGCAAGGACCAAGTCCAGCCCGACCTGCTGGATCCCGGCACGCGGCTGGCCCTCACGGCGCTCAAGGAAGGTCGCGACCCGCCAGGACCGGCAAAGCTGAGAACCAAGACTGACAACTGACCAAGGATAGGTTTGGGATCCCCCCTCCCGCGCTTATACCGTCTTTGGCATAAACCTGTATCCTCATCCTACCCCGAGTAGGATGGGCGGGAGGGAAAGGAACACCATCATGCAGAAAATCACCCTCGATGCCGAGGCTGGCCAAGTCTCCGCCGAGCTCGCCCGCCGCGGCTCGCTGCCCATGTCCGCGTGCATGTGTTGGTCGAGGTCGTGGGCGAGGACGCCCTGCCCATGGCTGCCATCGCCCAGGCTGGTGGCGTCTTCGACTGGCTCGCCGGCGAACCTGACCTCTACACCGACGCCGACCTGGTGTCGCCGCGGACCGGCTAGGTGTTCGCCTTCGGCAGCATCGTCCTCACCCGCTTCCCATTTACCGATCTCTCCGGCGACAAGCGGCGCCCGGCCCTCGTCGTCTCGCGCGACAACCAGCGTCGCGCCGATCTGGTGGTATGCTTCATCACTTCCGTGCTCCGCACGGGACCGGACATGGCGCCGATCGCGCCCAGCCCTGGCACCGGCCTCAAGGTCCCGTTCGTGGTGCGCTTCGACAAGCTCGCCACCCTTGACTGCGGATTCCAATGTAAGCCGCCCACCTATTCCGATCTGATGCCGCCCGGCGTTCCGACTTGATGGCGCCCAGCATTCCGATCTCAAGCCGCCCACCGTTCTGACGATGCCGCCACCCTGTTTGGGTAGGGGCATCCGGGGAACGGATTGTCTCGCGGGTCAGCAATGACCTGGCTTCCAGTGCCGCCATCGCAATCGATGGAAGGGCGGGATGCCGACACAGAGGCTGTCCATGCGGCGGATCAAGCAATTACTGACGATGCGCCTTGGTGCGGGTGCCAGCACGCGGGAGATCGCGCGCGAGCTGGGCGTGGCCCCTCCGCTGGCTTTCCAACGACTACGTCGTCGGAACCTTTGCCAGCTTCGCCCAGCACGGTGCGCGAATACCTGGGCCGGGCGGCGGCTGCGGGGATTGGTTGGCCGCTGGCGCCAGACGTGACCGACGAGAGCCTGATGGCGCGGCTGTTCGCCAACGCTGGTATACGAGCGGGCGCACGGCATTACGCCGAGCCTGACTGGTCAGCGCTGGTGCGCGAGCTCAAGCGTCCTGGCGTCAACCGGCTCGTGCTGTGGGAGGAATACCGGGCGGTTCACCCGGAGGGCTATGCTTACAGCCGGTTTTGCCAATTGTTCCGCGAGTTCGAGCGGCGCCTGTCGCCGGTGATGCGCCAGCAACACGCGGCCGTGCGCAAGGCGTTCGTCGACTACTCCGGCAAGCTGGTGCCGATTACCGACCCGGTGACGGGCATGGTAAGCACGGCGGAGATCTTCGTTTCCGTGCTTGGCGCCTCAAGCCTGACCTACGCCGAGGCGACCTGGACGCAGACGCTGCCGGACTGGCTTGGAGCCGGTGCCGCAGGCAGCCGACGCAGTGCGTCGGCAGGCGGAAAGGGAGGGCGCTGTGCGCCGCCCTCGGCGCGCACGTGCGCATGTTCCGGTTTTGGGGCGTGGTTCAAAGAGGGGTTACACGCGCAGCCGGGTTGACGACGCCAGGACGGATGATGGCACCCTGGTTCCTTTAGATGTGGTGCGAGATGGATCGATGTGTTGGCGCAGCGGCGAGGCTGCCCGGGAGTTACCGTAAGGACCTGGCCATTCAAGCGCTGTCCAGTTCGGAGACGGTCAGTGATCTCGCCGCCCGGCACGGGGTGAGCCGTAAGTTCATCTACCAGCAGACGCACAAGGCTGTCACGGCGTTGGATGACGCCTTCTCGTCGGCCACGCCGGACGACGAGGTGCTGTTCGATCTGGCGGTGACCGAGGCCTGGCTGCGCCAGGTGATCGTCGGGCTGACGCTGATCTGCCGCAGCTCGTATCGCGGCGTCGTCGAGTTCCTGCGCGACTTGCTGGGTGTGCCCATCAGCCTGGGCTGCGTCCACGACGTGCTCGAGGCGGTCACGCGGCAGGCGGGCGTCATCAACCGGCAGCAAGACCTGTCCGGCATTCGTGTCGGCTTGCACGACGAGATCTTTCACGGTGCCACGCCCGTGCTGGCAGGCGTCGATGCCGCGTCGACGTATTGCTACCTGCTGGCGGCGGAGCGCCACCGCGACGCCAACACCTGGGGCGTGCATCTGCTGGATGCCGCCCAGCAGGGGCTCGATCCTGACTATAGGATCGCCGATGCGGGGCAGGGTTATGTGCCGGGCAGCGGGCCGCCTGGGACGACACGCGGTGCTATGGCGACGTGTTCCACATCCAGCGCCAGTGCGAGGGCCTCGCCAACACGCTGGCGCGCCTCAGCAAGGGCGCTACATCGCGGCGCCAGACGCTGCAGGCCAAGATGGGCCGCGCCGGTCAGTGGGCTCCGGATCACGAGCTTGCCGCCCAACTGGCGCTCGCGCGACGGAGCGAGACCAAAGCGCATGGACTGGCCCGCGACATCCGAACGCTCACCCAGTGGCTGCGCCATGACGTTCTGGCGCTGGCCGGGCCGGTTCTGGCGACGCGGCAAGAGCTGTTCGACTTCGTCGTCGAGGAGCTGGCCTGCTGCGAGCTCGAGGATGCACGACGCATCCGCCCCGTGCGCGTCGCGCTGCAGAACCAGCGCGACACCTTGCTCGCCTTCGCCGGTGTGCTCGATGCGAAACTGGCCGACATCGCGCAAGCCCACACCAT
>JAABVA010006529.1_pt1 | contig 10309 bp, 7 predicted proteins | sample 5560331 | NCBI WGS metagenome assembly JAABVA01 (sample SAMN12812661, study PRJNA571458) | rock metagenome | isolation source: Antarctica rocks | place: Antarctica: Victoria Land, Mt New Zealand sud | collected 2016-01-07 | reverse complement strand
CAGCTCACGACGGCCACCAAACAACTGAAGTCGGCCGTCACCCGCGCCCGACAACACCGCGCCACCTGGGCCGCCATCGCCCGCGTGCTGGGCACCACCAGACAAGCCGCCCAGCAGCGCTTCACCCGGCCTTGACATCCATAGGAGCATCCGGCTCGATGACCTGGTCGCGGACCGTCGTCTCAGCCATCCCGCCGAAGGCGCCGCTCACCGACAGCCGACCGTCGACCCGCAGTGCAGTACCGGCCACCCCATCACTATCTATCCGGAAGTCGCACGCAAGGGTTCCGGTCCGTTTCGCCTTCGCGGTCATGTCCACTCGAGAGTCTCGGAGGTCGAAGGCCAGCCGAAGATCTGCCGTGCGCCCTACGAAACGTGTGATCAGCGGAGGGAGATCGCCGTCGAGGCGAATCGTCCAGGACAGCGCGCTTGTTTGGCGGTCCCGGTCGATGACGAGGGTCTTGGTTGTCGGATGCTGCTCGTCCAGGAAGGCGTGCAAGAAGGTCTCGTCCAGCATCAAGGCCTTCACTCGCTCTGGCGGGCAGTTCACCTGGTATTCAAGAGCCACCGACGTCATGAAGTGCCCTCACCCTGGCTGTCCAGGGGCGGCATCCACGCCTCCGGCGCGGGACCGAAGGCCCGTCGAGCCCCCTGAATAGCCAGTCGTCCGAACGCCGCGTTACCGCCCGCGCCGATGGCAGCACCAAAGCCGAATGGCAGGTCCCTGCCGAGAACGAGCACGCCCTGCTTCGTGCCGTATCGCGTGACGAAGCGCGGTCCCAGGACCTTGTTCACCGCGTTGATCGTGGACAGCGGCACACCGTTGGCGATGCTCTTTGCCCAGTATGTGCCAGTGCGTCCAGCCAGCTTCTGGACGACCTTGCTGCCGCCATCACCCATCAGGACCGCAAGGAGCAGCGTCCTCCGCCTCTCCAGGTCGTTGACATGCACGCCATGGACGTCGGCGACAGCAAGGCAGAACAGAGCGCTCGCTTCGATGAACGCTCCCACCTCGGCGACGTTGATTAGCAGCGCGACAGCCGTGCCGAAACCAGGAGCCGCAGCAGTGACGCCCGCTCCAGCTCCCAGCGCGACGACGGACGTGAGGTACTGCCTTTCTACCGAGGCCAATACCTCAGCAGGTGTTGCATCGGGTCGACGTTGCTTCGCTCTGCGAAGGTAAGCCTCCACCGCGGGCCGCTGGAACTCCAGGCCTCTCTCCACCGCTGCCCCGAGTGCGCCCTCGACCGCCTCACTTGGATTCACGAGCAACCCTCCTTGCCGCTGTCCGGGCCACAGGACCCTACTGATGCCGACCTTACTGACCATGAAGATCGAACCGGGAGATCGAAGGCGCGGCCAGCCCCAAGCTAGCCCCGGGCCTCAGGATCCAGTGTTCCAAAACCGAGCGGTTCTGACACGCCCCGCCACCATCCCGGTCGCGGGGCGTTTCGCCGTTCCAGAAACCATGTCCGAAATCAACGTCTCAGAAGGAGGATCCGCGATGAGTACTGAGAAGCTCTTGAATCACTCACTGCTCGGCTACGCCCGCGTCAGCACCCTCGAGCAGGACGAGGCCCTCCAGGTCGACGCCCTCCACGCAGCCGGCTGCGGACGGGTCTTCGTCGACAAGGCCTCCGGGAAGCACGAGCATCGACCCCAGCTCGACGCTCTCCTCGATCAACTTCGGCCGGGGGACACCGTCGTGGTTTGGCGGCTCGACCGTCTCGGGCGCAGCCTGCGGCACCTAATCGACACCGTGCAAGACTTCGACTCTCGAGGTGTCGCGTTCCGGAGCCTGACGGAGAGCATCGACACCTCCACCCCCGGCGGCAAGCTCGTGTTTCACGTCTTCGGCGCGCTTGCCGAATTCGAGCATAGCCTCATCCGCGAACGGACCATGGCCGGGCTCACCGCAGCACGAGCCCGTGGCCGGATAGGAGGACGACCGACCGTCTGGACCCCGGAGAAGCTGGTCTTGGCCCGTCAGTTGCGGGACGACGGACGCCACGACGTGGCCTCAATCGCCCGGGTTCTTGGGGTCTCGAGGGCCTCGGTCTACCGCGTCTTCGCCGACGGACGCTGATGAGAGGCTGCCTATGGCCTTCATCTCTCCCCCTACCTGGGGTGCGGCTAGTGCCTGGGACTGCGGCTGAGCCCCGCTGGAGCGGCCTCCATGAGGGCATGCCGACGCGCCGACGACGGCTCGGCGGCCGACTCGGGGTGTCAACTCGGTCAAGCGGCTGTCAGTGGGGCCCGAGGGTGTTCGCCTCGCATAAGTCATACGTCGGCGTTCGCCGGCAGTCGATGATGCACCACCGGTCCGACACTTCGCACAGTTGTTCCTCGGATGGTCGGCCATGCCCGGCGCATTGTCCATCCTCGCTCAGTGATGGTGTAGCTGCCGGGCTATGCGCCTCAGCTCTCCTCGAAGCCGGACTGGTCGAACTTGAGGGTGCGGGCGTTCTCCGAGACTAGACTGGCCGTACCTTGTCCTCATCGAAGCCGGTCGTGTCAATGGCTTCAATCTCGATGCGCACTGTACTGCTGGCATTCACGTCGGCGCGAAGATGTGCGATGACTTCTTCGGCGATGTTCTTGAAATCCAACGCGATCTTGTCGGCACTCAGGGTCTTGACTCCGTAGAAGCGTGTCTTGGCATCCGGGTAGACGATGTCGACACGTGGCAGCACTGGGTTAGGGGGCTGATCGACCCCCCCTGGATCGAAATTGGAGTCAGCTGCAGGGGCCTGACTCTCGGCGTCCCGTTGTTTGACCGCCACATCCGGTCGAACGATCAGGATCGAGTCCGTAGCGGCAGGGGCGGACGTCTTGTCGTCGGGCGTCCAGAGGCCGACGTATCGGCCAGTGGTCTCGTCGAATTCCGTCGCGAGGGCGAACGCGTCCGTCTGCCACATGAGGGGCATGTCAACGATGCCCTCGTCGAGCACTCGGCGGTCGCGTAGGCGTGGCATGTACGGGTATTGGCTGTACAGGCCCCACAAGGCTCCGAGCCTGACGTGGCCGCTCGCCCAGATCTTGGGCACGTTCCCAATCGCCAGGCGGATCGTGGCGGCAGCCTGTCGAGTGCACAGGTCACCGTCGTTGCCAAGACGACGAGACACACGATCGGCCAGTGAGTCCGACTGGCCCTCCACCTTGGTCTCGCGAATCGTGAATGGGGCACCGGGGTCTGGCTGGGCGGGGACCAGCGCCCAGGTGAAGGTCTGCAGGAGGCGCGACGTGACGGTCTGGTCGGCCTGGGTCTGCCGCTGAGTCGCCTGGTTCCTCTGATTCTGGGTCAGGTCGAGATCGGCGTCGTTGTCGAGCACGTGTTTCCAGCCGAGGTAGTCCCGCGTGGCAGAGTCCAGCTCCTCGAGGCGGGACTCGTCGGCCGCGAGGTAGACAAGCATGTTTCGGTTGGTTCGGTTCGCGGTGCCGCGCTGCTCGGTGGCTTTCTGCGCGAACTCCTTGGCGGCTGAGCTGGTTCCCCGCTTGTGCGCAACTTTAGGGTGCAGGATGACCAGCCGGGCTTCGTCGGTGTCGGGGATGTCGGCGTGGTCCGGTGGGCAGACGTGAACACCCGCGAACGCGCCCCGCAGTCGGCCCTGGTCGGACAGGCGCCGGACGATCTCGGCCCACACGTCTTCCTTGTGTAGCCGTTCGGCCTGGTCCTTGGCGGTGCGGGTGATGTTGGCCTGCAGGTCGTACCAGTACTTGCCCTGGCCGGAGTAGAAGTAGGTCGCCCGGTCGCCCAGGGCGTTGAGCGCGGCGTGGAAGTCGCCGGTCCGGTCCCCTGGCACAGCCGTGCCGAGGAAGACGCGTTGGGTCTCGATGCCCTTGTGCGCCGAGCCGATGGTCGGCACCGACCCGAAGAAGACCGTCCGCGCAAGGCGCTTGGTCAGGGCGCGGGCCCCGAACTGCGGCCGCGCGACATCGATCCGGGCGGGCTCCGAGTTGGGGCCGTCGACGTCGGTGTCGATGACCGTCTTCCACGAGTCGGGCAGGTACTGGGAGAGCTCAGAGTTGACCGCGGCCGTCGCGATGGGAAGAGATCCCGGCAGGATGAGGGGTCCGGCGTCCTCGCCGACCCACAGGGCGTGGACGACGGCGTTCATCAGGCGCAGCACGCCGCGGGTGCGCTGGAACCGCTCCAGACTCGACCAGTCCTCGTAGAGCCGGTCGAAGAGTTCCGGGTGGATCGGGTAGGCCCGCTTGATCCGCTCCCGGTATGCCGCGTCCCTCGTCTCCCGCGGGAAGTCGTCGACCTGCCGCCGGTACAGCTCGACGAAGGCCTTGGCGGTCTCGTCGATCGCCGCCAGAGCCTTGGCGTCGGGCGCGACGAACAGCCGCTGCCGCACGATGTGGTACGCCTCGTCGGCCGAGGCCGGGCGCCACTGGTCGGCGACCCGGCGGACGACGTTCTGCAGTCGCTTGAGCGCTTCGAGCCCGTGCGCGCCGCCGACCTCCTGGGCGGACCCGGGCCCGGGCTCGCCGTCATGGCCCGACTCGGAGGCGGGGATGGAGATGGCGAGGAAGACCCCCGAGGTCCCTTTGGCCGCCTCGGTGAGCGACTGGGCGAAGGTGAACTGGCTCTCGAACGATCCGCCGGTCACCTTCGTCGACGGGTCGCTCGGGTCCACCCCGTAGAGGGCCCGCGCGTAGGCGACCCACTCGTCGATCAGGATGAGGGTGGGGCTGTATGCCGCGAGGAGGCGGTGCAGGGCCGCTCCCGGCGGTGTGGAGCTGGCATCGGCGTCCGCGACGACGGCATACGCCTCCTTCCCGCCGAGCTGCCAGGCGAGCTCGCCCCAGATCGTCCGGACGAAGGTGCCGTCGGGCTTGAGCTCGCCGCTCGCGGCGAAGTGGTTGCCGACGATCGCGACCCGGCGAACTTCCTTGTGCTGCAACGCTCGGTAGCCGTCGGACTCGAGGAGCTCCTGGACCTCCTGGGGGAAGTCACCAAGGCGCGTCCTGCCGGCCAGGTGCCACAGGGACAGCATCGAGTGGGTCTTGCCGCCGCCGAAGTTCGTCTGCAGGTTGACTACCGGTGAGGCGTTGTCGTCGCCGGAGAGGCGGCGGACGGCGCGGCCGATGAGGTCTCGCAGACCGTCGGTGAGGTAGGTCCGGTTGAAGAACTCGACCGGATCGGCGTAGTCGCGGCCGCCCTCGCCGGAGGAGACCTTGAACAGGTCGGCGGCGAACTCGGAGGCTTGGAAGTTGCCCGAGGCGACGTCGTCATGCGGCCGAAGGACGTGCCGCCACGGGCGCAAGCCTGTCGCGTCTGGATTTTCGCTGGCGACGGCTTTCAGGGTGCGCTGGTCGTCCCGCGCGATGGAGACCCGGCGAAGGTTCAGCCGGATCCGCTCGACCTCGGCCGCGGCCTCATTGGCGTTGATGGCGGTGAGCAGCCGTTCGGCCGTGTCGAGGGCACGGTAGGCGTCGTCGTCGGAGAACGGCTTGTGGTGAGCCCAGGCGTTGCGCACGTCGAGCAGCTCACCGGCATACGCCTCGTGAACCCGGGTGAGCACTCCGCGGAACGGCTGCCAACCGCGCTTGTACCTGCCGGCATAATTCTGAGAAAGGAGCTTGAGCTGCAGCATCGGGTCGCCGGCGTGATATTGGCGTTCGCCTCCGACAGCGTCGACGGCGCGCATGAGCTCCACCCAGGACGGCGTCCCTGGCGCCAGCCCGGGCAGCACCGCCTGCTCAATGAAGGTGTCCAAGGGCGGCGAGAGCATTTCGAACAGCTGCCCGATCCTGTCCCGGTTACTCGTCGCCATCGGGGGTCTCCTGGTCGTCCATGTCAAGCTTGACGGCTTCGTCCTCGGGATCGAAGGTCTCCGTGGTTTGGGTCGAGTAGTCGTCGAGGTCGAGTAGAACCGTCTTGCCCGTGAACTGTTCGATGAGCAGGATCAGTTGGGCCATCCTCTTCCAGAGGAAGGCATCGAAGTCGTCGCTGCGCAGGTCCCCAGCATCGATCAGGTGGGTGCCGACAAGGCCGTCCAACGTGGCGGAGTCGATGCCGGCCTTGGTCTCGATCCGCTTCACGTATGCTGACGGAGCCACCCTGCCGATGGCGCGGTTCGTCGCCGCGGACAAAGGCGTCTTGTTGACGATGCTCTCGCGAAGCTCCGGTTCGATCCCGTGGGTGAGGCACCACGCATACGGGAAAATGTGGTGGATGTCGACGGCGAGCGCCGCGTACTGCACCTTGTCTAATGCCTGTCGTACATCCAGTCCTTGGCCCCCGCCGAAAGGATCAGGGCATACAGGCCTTTGTATGCCGCCGCGTTTCGTGTCCGCAGCGTCAGCAGTCGCGAACTGGCGAAGTTGCAGTCCGCGACGGTCCGCGGGGTGACCGTTGCAGTCCCTCGCGCCCAGTCCGGCACCTGCTCGATATCGCGGGCAAAGCGGGTCTCGATCGTCGAGCCGTATAGCTCGCCGAGGATGCCACACCAGAACCATTGGGAGAGATGCTGCCGAACGCTGTGCAGGTCGGCAGCGTCCCCGAGGGCCACCTTGATCGCCGCCAAGGGGACGAGTTGCTTCGCGTAGGGCAAGAACTTGACGTCAAAGATGTGCCGGTCGGCAAGGAACGTGGCAACCCACGCGAACGAGTCGCGCAGCGGATGCACCCATTCCAGGTACTCGTCGAGGGTCAGCTTGAGTAGGTCCTCCTTGCGGGCGGACACGGCCGGGGGGCGGTCGCTCGTGTCCGCGCCGCCCGCTTGAGCGTCGCGAGCAGGCTCACGGCCTGCAGGACGTCGGTGTTCTCCACCGCACCGAGGACGGGGTGGGCGGCAAAGCCCTGCCTCGTCGCCAACCAGTCGTCGTTGAGCCGAAAGTCATGGCCGTGCTGGTCGAAGTACGCCTTGTCGCCGGCAAAGGTGGCCGTCAGGAGTTCGAACACGTTCAGCGGCAGACCGCCGGTGTTGACCTTCTCGAACACCGTCGCGACGGCGGACTTCGTAGTCGTCTTGTCGAGCTCGATCGCCGGGATGTTGTAGGTCGAGGCGGGCTGGATGACCTCCGCGTGGAAGCGGCTCGCCTGGTCCTTGTCCGGACAGGCGAATAGCCAGGTGACGATGCTCGCTCCACCGAAGAGCAGCCGCACGGGGAAGTAGCCATTGCTGCGTTCGAGATCGGGAGTGGAGAGGTCGAGGTCGACGTCCTTGCCGAAGTTGCTGCGCACCACACCGTCACCCGGGATCGAGACGAGCGCGTCGTCGATCCGGTCCTCACCCAGCAGCGCCGTTGCCATGTGCAGGTAGCAGCGCCGCTCCAATCCGGTCGCCCTGGCCCTGGGATCGCTGCTGAGCTTGCCCCGGCTGTCCTTGGTGTGCACCACCCCGTCACCGGTCAGCGCCTGAGTGAGCGAGGTGAGCCGCTGCTGACCGTCGAGAATGAGGGACTCGGCCTCGGTCCCCGCTGCTAGCGTCACGCCTTCGACGGGCCGAGGCTTGAACCGGATCTGGTCGTTGCCGGTCTTGAGCAGCATGACCACCCCGAGCGGATCGCCGCGCAGGAGAGTCACGAGCAACTGGCGGATCCGCTCGTCCTCCCACTTGTACCCGCGCTGGAAGTCGGGGAGCTGGATGCGGCCGTTCGCCGTCCACTTGAGGTAGTCGCTCAACTCGTACAGCGGGGTCTGGAAGCCCATCGGTCACTCCTCGTCGAAGTTGAAGGCGGTCTGGGTGTCACCAGGTGTCGGAGCCGCGCGGGAGGCGTCGAGGATGTCCGGCCAGGACGTTACGACGGTGTTGAAGGCGAGCGCGTCTCTCGTCCAGCCGTTGTCCTCGGCCACCCGGAAGATCAGGTGCCCGAGCTCCTTGACCAGGTCACCGTCGACTGCGCCGTCGGCGCGCCTCGTCGCGGCGGCGAGGAACGCGCCGGCTGCTGACACGCCGTCAGCATCGAGAACGCGGACGAGGTGGTGCAGCGCTTCCCACGCGCTCGTGTGGTCGTCGGCCACGACGTCGTATGCCGCGGGCAGCTCGGCCGGCCGGAGCAGCGCCACCTTGCCGGCTCGGGCGGTGAGGATGCCGTCGCGCTCCATCGTGTCGACGGCGGCGTTGCGGGCCCGGGCCAGGTTGTCCGCGTCGCCGAAGGTCCCGGTGCTGTAGCCGTGCTGGCGGTACCACGCCAGTGCAAACCGAGAGGTGGCGTCGAAGTCCTGCTCCTGCTCGGAGAGCACCTCGTCGAGGATCTCGTTGATCCGCTCCAGCGCGGACCGGACGGTCATGGGCGACCCGTCGGGTTCGACGACACCGGCGTAACGGCTGAAGACGGTCATCCCCGGCCCGATCGCCGCCTGGGGCAGGTCGACCGGCGCGATGGCGCCCTGCTGGAGCTTGCGGAGCGCGTCCGGCAGTTCGTCCCGCAGCGCGGCGATGAAGCCCCGCCGATCGGTCGTCGGCGCGTCGTCCGGTCGCGGACGCAGCGCGAGGACGATCGAGGACGCGAGGGCGTTGGTCCCAACGCTGATCATCCGGCCGCCGCGCTCACTGCGCATGGGCCAGGTCGCCGTGATGCACCAGCCTGAGCGGATCATCCCGTCGAGCAACGTCTCCCAGCCTGACGACGACACGCCTCCTTCCGACGACTCGGACTGTTTGAAGGCGTAGTAGACCGTGATCGGGAAGTCGGGCATGGCACTCAGGCGCGCCCGGGCGAACACTCGTCGGAAGCCGTCCTCGAAGAACCGCCTCGCGCCGTCCCTGCCCTCATGCCGATAGGGGTTTGCAACCAGTTCCTCAGCCTTGGGCACCAGCATGGTGGCTAGCAGACCCGGCCAGAACGCTCGAAGGCTGCGTCTCTGCCACACATAGAAGAAGTCGGAGAGGTCCGAGTAGCCGATGTTGTCGTAGTACGGCGGGTCAGTGCTAACGAGATGATCAAGCGGAATGGAGGACGCATCCCCCTGGCGCACCATGCCCAGCGGCGACGCGGGTAGCCGCTCAAGCGCCTTGGCGACCCAGTCGCAACTCCAGGAGAGGTCGCACGGACCTTTTGTGAAAGGCCGGCCCTCAGCGTAGTCCCAGACCATCGGAATTGCCTGGCGAGCGAATGCGTCCGAGACACTCTCCTTCGATGGAGCCGAGTTCCAGCGGCACAACGCAGAGTTGGTTGAGCTCAGCCTGCTGACGGCCAGACCGAGGTAAGTGGCGACGGCGTCGGCGTAGGCGGCGGCTCCTGTGCCGCCGGTTTCGAGGCGAGCGCCTTCGGGCAGTCCGGAGGCGAGCGCGTCGGCGAGGATGCGCTCGTGGGCTTCCATGACGAGGTCGCTGAACGTCGTGAGCGCGAGGAGCTGCCGGTTCGTGAACAGGTCCGAGAACTTGGTCAGCCCGTACTGGGGCGTCCAGAGGTTGCGGGGATCGTAGCCAAGCTCTTGGCCCGGGACATCGGTCGGCCGATCCACCTCCGCTGCGCGCACATGCTCGACCGTGGGTGCCAGATAGACGCGCCGTCGGTTGCCCTCAGCCACGATTGCCATGAGTGCTGCGCCCATTCGGCCGGCGGACCCCTCGGCCTTGATGTGGTCCTTCGAGACGACCGAGTCGCACGCCACACAGACCGCGCCCTGCCGGCCAGACATCGTTCCCTCGATGCGAGGACCGGTGGGATCGTGACCGATGTCGAACGCCACCCGCAGCCCGCTCGGGTGGGTCTGGTCGCCGACGACCCGGGGCACGACGTATGCCTCCTTGCCCTTCTTCTTGCCAAGCCACCACGACCGGACGAGGGGCATCTCGATCCCGCACGCCGGGTTCGGGCAGGTGACGGTCCGCGCCCAGATCCAGGCGATAACCGTCGCGGTCGAGCTGTTGGGGAGGGTGGCCTTCGGGTAGTGACGCCCGATCCGCGTGACCGCCTCGTCGCGCATCCACTCGCCGTAGGCCCGGACGTCGGCCGCCAGACCCTGTGCACCGGTATACGAGACGAGCCCGTCCTGTAGCGAGCGGTGGACCGGCTGGCGGTCGGAGAACTTCGGCGGGATTTCGATGAGGGCCTTGTTGATGAGGACGGCGACAGGGTTGAGGTCGGAGGCGTGGGCCTCGAGGCCGAGCCGCTGCGCCTCCAAAGGGATGGTGCCGCCGCCGGCGAACGGGTCGAGAATCGCCGGGGGGTTGTTGTCTGTCGAGGCCAGGATCTCGGCGTGGGCTTCGGCGAGGAGCCGTTCGTCGCGGATGTTCTCCCAGAGGCTCTTCCGGGACGTCCGTGGGTCATGGTGTGTCTGGGTAGAGCTGTAGTCCACCGAGATGGAAGTAGATCGCGGTCTTGAAGTGCTCCCGGTTGCGGTAGCCGC
>JAABVA010006527.1_pt1 | contig 10311 bp, 11 predicted proteins | sample 5560331 | NCBI WGS metagenome assembly JAABVA01 (sample SAMN12812661, study PRJNA571458) | rock metagenome | isolation source: Antarctica rocks | place: Antarctica: Victoria Land, Mt New Zealand sud | collected 2016-01-07 | reverse complement strand
TCGTCCGCCACGTCGCGCTCCTCACCTCGTCGGGCGGAGGCTCCACCCGTGTCGGCAAAGAAGGTATCCCCCAACCGGCAGACACTAAGGTGGCACCCATGACCGCTCCGGACAGCTCAGCCCAGCCGCGCGCGCAGATCGGTGTCACCGGACTGGCGGTGATGGGGTCGAACCTTGCCCGCAACCTCGCCAGTCACGGGCATACCGTCGCCGTACACAACCGCAGCACCGCGAAGATCGACACGCTGCTCAACGAGCACGGTGACGAGGGCGACTTCGTCCGGGCGGACACGCTGGAAGAGCTGGTCGCCACCCTGGAAAAGCCGCGGCGGGTGCTCATCATGGTCAAGGCGGGTGAGCCCACCGACGCCGTCATCGAAGATCTCGCGAAGCTGATGGAAGCCGGCGACATCATCATCGACGGGGGAAACGCGCTCTACACCGACACCCGTCGCCGCGAGGCAGCCCTGCGCGACCGGCAGCTGAACTTCGTCGGCGCCGGTGTCTCCGGCGGCGAGGAGGGCGCACTGAACGGCCCGTCGATCATGCCCGGCGGCTCCGCCGAGGCCTACGAAGCGCTCGGCCCGCTGCTGGAATCGATCGCCGCCCAGGTCGACGGCACCCCGTGCTGCACCCACATCGGCCCGGACGGCGCTGGGCACTTCGTGAAGATGGTGCACAACGGCATCGAGTACGCCGACATGCAGCTGATCGGCGAGGCCTACGACGTGCTGCGCAAGGCCCTGGGCAAGACACCGGCCGAGATCGCGGACATCTTCCGGCAGTGGAACACCGGCGACCTGGACAGCTACCTGGTGGAGATCACCGCCGAGGTACTCGCGCACACCGACGAACAGACCGGCCAGCCGTTCGTGGACGTGGTGATCGACGCCGCCGAGCAGAAGGGCACCGGTCGCTGGACGGTGAAGTCGGCACTCGACCTCGGCGTCCCGGTCAGCGGCATCGCCGAGGCCGTGTTCGCCCGGGCGCTGTCCGGCCACACCGAGCAGCGGGAGGCCGCGCAGACGCTAACCTCGGGCAGCCTCACCTGGACCACCAACGACACGGAACAGCTCACCGAAGACGTCCGCCAAGCGCTGTACGCCTCCAAGGTCGTCGCCTATGCGCAGGGTTTCGACCAGATGGTCGCGGGCAGCGTCGAGTACGGCTGGGACATCGACCTTGCCGCCATCGCCACCATCTGGCGGGGCGGCTGCATCATCCGCGCCGCCTTCCTCGACCGCATCCGCGAGGCGTACGAGGAGAACACCGAGCTGCGCTCGCTCATCCTGGCTCCGTTCTTCCGCGAGGCGGTGGAGAAGGCGCAGGACAGCTGGCGACGGGTGGTGGCCGGCGCGGTGACGGCAGGTATCCCCGTGCCGGGCTTTGCCGCTGCGCTCGCCTATTACGACGGACTGCGGGCCGAGCGGCTGCCGGCCGCGCTCATCCAGGCGCTGCGGGACTACTTCGGTGCGCACAGCTACCGCCGGGTCGGCTCCGAGGGCAGCTTCCACACCCTCTGGGGCGGCCAGCGCAACGAAGTATCGGTCTGACGCCGACCCAACCCGCCCCCGGCGTGAGCCGGCTCTCATGCGGAACTGATTGCTCGCCGCAGCCGGTATTGTGACCGAAGGCAAGCAACGGGAATGTTCCTTGCCTTCGGCGACAGCTGTCGCCCGCTCACCGCGCTGCACCGTTCGCTGAGATCGTTGCGCGACGTCCTCGTGACTACCCACGCTGCGTGCGTGCCACCGGGACGTGACCACGTACCGGAGGTACACCCATGTCTGCTGCACAATCCACGCCTCAGCGCCCCGCCGGCCAGCGCCGGCGCCGCTCCGGCCGTCCCAGTGGGGCTCCCGCCACCGCAGCCACCACCGCGCCCGCCCAGGCGCCAGAGGTCCGGCCCGTCGACGTGGCCCAAGAGAACGTGACCTTCGCCGAGCTGGGGCTGCCCGAGCCGCTGGTCGCCGCGCTGCTGGCGCAGGGCAAGCCCGCGCCGTTCGCGATCCAGACGCTGACCATCCCCGACTCCTTGGCCGGACACGACGTGCTGGGCCGGGCCCAGACGGGGTCCGGCAAGACGCTGGCGTTCGGCCTGCCGATGCTGGCCAAGCTCGCCGGCGCCAAGAGCGCCCCGCGCAGCCCTCGCGGCCTGGTTCTCGTGCCCACACGCGAACTGGCCTCCCAGGTCACCGCCGACCTCGAGCCCTTGGCTGCCGCCCTCGGCCTGCGCGTCGGCACCGTGGTGGGCGGCGTCTCGATGGGTCGGCAGATCGAGCAGCTCGCGCGGGGCATCGACCTGCTGGTCGGCACGCCTGGTCGGCTGGCCGACCACGTGCAGCAGCGCACCGCGGCGCTGGGTGAGGTCGTGATCACCGCACTCGACGAGGCGGACCACATGGCGGACATGGGGTTCCTGCCGCAGGTGACCAAGCTGCTGGACAAGACTCCGAAGGGTCAGCGACTGCTGTTCTCGGCCACCCTCGACGGCGAGGTGGACAAGATCGTCAAGCGTTACATGAGCAACCCGGTCACCTACTCCACCGCACCGGCCTCGGCGAGCGTCACCACGATGGAGCACCACCTGCTGCTCATCGACCCCGCCGACAAAAAGAACGTCGTCGCCCACGTGGCCGCCCGCGACGGCCGCACCATCATGTTCGTGCGCACCAAGCACGGTGTCGACCGGCTGGCCAAGCAGTTGCGCGCCACCGGCGCCATGGCGGGCGCGCTGCACGGCGGCAAGGCCCAGAACAACCGGACCCGCACCCTGGATGCCTTCAAGGACGGCACCACCCCGGTGCTGGTCGCGACGGACGTAGCTGCCCGAGGCATCCACGTCGACGACGTGAGCCTGGTCGTGCACGTCGATCCCCCGGCCGACCCGAAGGACTACCTGCACCGCGCCGGGCGCACGGCCCGGGCCGGTGACGAGGGCATTGTGGTCACCCTGGTGACCCACCCCGAACGGCGCGACGTGGAGACCATGACCCGCAAGGCCGGCGTCAAGGCCATCAGCACCACGGTGCGCGCGGGCGACACCGAGCTGGCCCGCATCACCGGCGCGCGCACGCCGAGCGGCAGCCCGGTGATGGTGGCGCCGCCCAGCCAGCCGCAGGCGAGCCGGTCCGCCGGACGGCGTGGCGGCGTGGGTGGGGGCACTGCGGGTCGCCGGCGCAGCCTGAGCAGCGGCCGAGCTCACGGCAACCGCTGAGCCCAACCGCTGACGATCCGCCGGCCGGGAACCTCCGCTGCCGGCGGGTCGTTAGAGAAGTAGGTCGTACGTCTTCGTGTGCTGACATTGCGCGCAACGGTGGTGCGGGCCCGGTCCATCAGCTCCGCAGCGAGCTTGAGCCTGGAGAGGCACCCACCTGACATGACGTCGACCCAGACAACCCTTCCCGCCACTCGTGCCGGCAGTGACTTCGCGGAGCTGTCGCGCACGATCAAGAACAGCGGCCTGCTGGACCGCCGTCGCGGTTATTACGTCCAGAAGATCGCCACGAACGCAGTGCTTATGGGCGCAGGCTGGACCGTCTTTGCGCTGCTGGGGTCCTCGTGGTGGCAGCTGCTCACCGCAGTCTTCTTCGCCGGGCTGTTCACCCAACTGGCGTTCATCGGCCACGACGCAGGCCATAAGCAAATCTTTCGAGGCCGGCGCGCCAACGACGTCGTCGGCTACCTGCACGCCGGGCTGATCGGGATGAGCTACGGGTGGTGGGTGGGCAAGCACAGCCGCCACCACGCCAACCCGAACCACGAGGACGAAGATCCCGACATCGAGATTCCGCTGCTGGCCTTCAGCGAGGAGCAGGCTGCCGGCAAACGCGGCGTGCTGCGCTGGATGACCAAGTACCAGGCGTTCCTGTTCTTCCCCCTGCTGGCGTTCGAGGGTCTGAATCTGCACTTCTGCGGCGTACAGGCGGTTCTCCGACGTGAGGTGCGGGCCACCCGCCTGGAGGCGGCCCTGCTCACAGCCCACATTCTCGGGTACTTCGCGGCGGTGTTCTGGGTGTTGTCCCCGCTGCAGGCGGTCGCGTTCATCGCGGTGCACCAGGGTCTGTGGGGCGTCTACATGGGTTGCTCCTTCGCGCCCAACCACAAGGGCATGCCGATCCTGTCCGCCGCCGAGAAGTTCGACTTTCTGCGCAAGCAGGTGCTCACCTCCCGCAACGTGCGTGGGGGCCGGGTCGTCGACTTCGTGCTCGGCGGGCTGAACTACCAGATCGAGCATCACCTGTTCCCGAACATGCCCCGGGCGAACCTGAAATTCGCCCAGCCGCTGGTGCGTGAATTCTGCCTCGCGCGCGACATCGCCTACCGGGAATGCGGCGCCCTCAATTCCTACGTTCAGGTGCTGCGGCACCTGCACGCGATCGGCTCCCCGCTCCGGTCTCGGGTTCCCGCGCTCCGCTAGTAGGCCCGGCGCCGCCGGTATCGAACCTGTGGGCGTCCCGCGCGACCGTACTCGGTGTGCCGTTCGACCTGGCTCTCCTGCGCCAGCCTCTCGAGGTAGCGCCAGGCAGTGACCCGCGAGACGCCGACGGCCGTGGCGGCCTCCGCCGCGGTCGTCCCCTGCTCCGAGTCGTCCACGCTCCGAAAGACTTCCTCGAGCGTCTGCGCCGCAATGCCTTTGGGGGCACTCGCCTGTCGGTCCGAGGTCCGCAGGGCGGCCATTGCCCGGTCGATGTCCGCCTGGCTGACCGCCGATCCGCCTTCCGGCAAGGTATCGCGGTATTCGCGGTACCGTTCGAGCTTGTCGCGGAATGCCGCGAACGTGAACGGCTTGAGCAGGTACAGCAAGATCCCGTGTGCCACCGCCGAGCGCACCATCGACAGATCTCTCGCCGACGTGATGGCGATGACATCGGGGCACGGCCGGAGGCCGCTCAGGGCGGCAGCGACGTCGAGCCCGTTCGCATCGGGAAGGCCGATGTCGAGGAGCACCAGATCGATAGGCTCGTCTTTCGCGTCGGCCGCGACCATCGCGCGCATGGCGGCGCCGCCGGTATGCACCACCGAATGCACGACGAAACCCGGCACCCGGCCGACGTAGGCGTGATGTGCCTGGGCGATCTACGGCTCGTCCTCGACGATCAACACGCGGATCATGGCGGTCCCGCGATCGGCAGCGTCACGAGGACCTGCGAGCCGCCCGTGGTCTCCGATGCGATGCTGCCCCCGTGACGGGCCACGATGCCCAGCACCATGGCCAGGCCAAGACCAGGGTGATCGGACTTGGTCGAGTACCCGCGAGCGGTGGCCCGGGTAAGCATCTCGGCGGGGATCCCGGGGCCGCTGTCCGCGACCCGGACAAGCAAGCCGTCGCCGGATTGGCGGACAGTGACCTGCACCCACGGCTGCTGCGTACCCGCGGACAGCGCCGCGGCGTCGACCGCGTTGTCGATCAAGTTGCCCACCACGGTGACCAGGTCGCGGGGGCTGAGCCGGCCAGCGGTGGTCAACGACGTGTCGTCGCTGACGGTGAGGTTGACCCCGCGTTCGGCCGCCTCGCTGACCTTCCCGAGGAGTAGCGCTGCGAGTGCGGGTTCGTGCACCGCCGCCATCAACCGGTCGATCAGGTGTTGAGAAAGCTCCAGCTCGGCGGTAGCGAAGGTGACGGCCTCCTCGGTTCGGCCGAGCTCGACCAGAGTGATCACCGCGTGCAGGCGGTTCGCGGACTCGTGCGCCTGCGCCCGCAGCGACTCCGCGAACACCGTCATCGAGTCCAATTCGCCCATCACACCGCGCAATTCAGTGTGATCGCGGAGCGTGAGCACCGTCCCGAGCTCGCGACCGTCCCAGCGGACCGGTTCCTGGTTGACCACCAGCAGCGTGCACCAGCGCGAAATGGCCTCTGAACTGCGGGAACGCCAGTCAGGGGCCGTTTCGTTTCGGTCCCGTGTCCACTACGTGTCCAACCGGACGCGCGACGCGCCACCGCATACGCTTACCTCAGCGCCGCCGGCGACCTCAAGATTTCCCAGGTCGTCGACGTGGTGCTCGGCGTGCATTGCCTCATTCGTAAGGCCGACTTCCCCGGCGTGGGCTAAGAGCAGAAGGGATTTGTCGGCATGGACGCACAGAGGTCCGCGACGCAGGCGCAACTTGAGCATGCGGTGATACGCGAAGCCCCCGAAGCAATCGTGGTGGCTGATCCGAAGGGAGCGATCCAGCTGTGGAACGGCGCCGCCGCGGCGATGTTCGGCTATTCGGCCGAGGAGGCGCTGGGGCAGAGTCTGGATCTGATCATCCCGGAGAAGTTGCGCGCGCGGCACTGGGAGGGCTGGCGGGTCGTCGCGAAGACCGGCATCACCCGGTACGGCGGGGACCATCTTCTCGCCGTACCGGCGACGCACCGCAGCGGCAGGCGGCTGTCGCTGGAGTTCAGCGTGGCGCTGCTCCGGACGAGCCCGGCGCGTTGATCGGCATCAGCGCGGTGATGCGCGAAGTCAGCGAGCGGCGTGCGGCAGCCCAGGCTCTCCGGGCCCGGCTCAGCGAACTCGAGCAACGGATGGAACCAGCGTTCGACGAGGTTGAGCCATGACGATGAGGTCGGGGTGAAGTGCAGGTGAAATCGTGGGTGCTTCTCGAGCCAGGCTTGAACGTTCGAGTGCTTGTGGGTGGAGTAGTTGTCCACGATCAGGTGCACCTGCAGACCCTGGGGCACTTCGGAATCGATGACCTTGAAGAACTTCACAAACTCGCTGTGCCGGTGCTTGGGCAGGCAGGAGCCGATCACCTTGCCGGTCAACACGTCGAGCGCGGCGAACAGAGTCGTGGTCCCGTGTCGCTTGTAGTCGTGGGCCATCGTGGCCTCCCGGCCCTAACCAGTGGCAGCGACGGCTGCGTCCGGTCCAGGGCCTGCACGGAGGACTTCTCGTCCATGCACAACACGATCGACCGCTCGGGAGGGCTAGAGGCCGACCACGTCGATCAGCTTCTCCTCGAACCGCGGGTCGTTGGACAGTTTGGACGTCTTGACCAGATGCGGTTTGAGCCCGCGCGCGGACCACACCCGCTGCACGGTGTCCTTGGAGACCCCGACCCGCTTGGCCATCGTGCGCGTGCTCCAGCGCGTTTCCCCCTCGGGTGCCGAGTTCTGCGTCAGGTCCACGATCTGCTCGACCACGGCTTGCGGAATCGTCGCCTTGCGCCCTCGCCCCGGCGCGACCTTGGCGAACTTGCTCAGCCTGTGCGCCTGCAACCGCGTCCGCCATGCCCGCACGGTCATCGGCGTCACCCCCACCTCGGCCGCGATCCGCGTGTTCGCAACACCCTCGGCGGCAAGCAACAAAGTCCGCGCTCGCGACGCCTACCGGGCCGTGGACGCTGATGCCGCCGCCTACGACCGGGCCCGTCGCCCGAAGCCGAGCAAGCTGGCGACCGACCCGGTGCTGCGTGAGCGGGTGACCGCCAAGCTCGTCGAGGACTGGTCACCGCAGCAGATTGCGGCGAGGCTGCGCCTGCTACATCCCGACGAGCTCGCGTTGCGGGTCTCGCACGAAGCGATCTACCGGGACGTGTACATGCCGTCGCGGAACGTTTTGGACGCCAGCATGTTCACCGTCTCCGCACCGAGCGCCCGTTCCGGCGCCCGCGCCGCAAGATGTCCTCATACGGTCGCGGACGCATCAAGAACATGGTCTCCATCCATGCCCGGCCGGTCGAGGCCGACGCCCGCGAGGTCGCCGGGCATTGGGAGGGGGATCTCGTGTTCGGGGCCCGGCCGTCGGCGGTGGCGACGCTGGTCGACCGCGCTACCCGCTACACGATGGTCGTCGCGCTCCCCGATGGGTACAAGGCCGACACGGTCGCCGCAGCGTTGGTCGAGCACATGGCCATGCTGCCAACCCACGTGCGCAGGTCGCTGACCTGGGATCGTGGCCGGGAGATGGCCGGCCATGCCGTGATCACCGCGGCGTTGTCGATGCCGGTGTTCTTCTGCGACCCGCACCATCCCTGGCAGCGCGGCACGAACGAGAACACTGTGAGTGTTGAGGACGGCTCGGTTGGGCTGTTGAACCAGGCTGGTGTCGGCAGCTCGGGGTGGCTCTCGAGAACTGACCGCCTCGTCGGCGTGTCTTTCGTTTGACCTACTCCTGGGGTTGCCGGCACCGACCTGGCCCACTCGTCTTGGCTTGATTAGGAGCTTGTCCGCCGTCGCCGGCGTGACCCTTCACAGTGCTGCCGTGACCAGTGACCTTCAACCAGGCCGATGCCTTCCACGATTACCCATGGATGGAAGGACGACCGCAATGGTCCTGGCTGGCAGAGCAGTACGAGTTCGTTATCGGAGGCGACCCCGACCGCGACACCATCGACCTGGCCGTGCTCGACACCGGCGCCGGTCGAGTCCACGCTCACCCTGGCAGACGCCGCAGACGGTGTCGGATATCGTTGAATGCTCACCTGGGCCGATGAGCACGCCCCGGGTCGGCGGATCTGGGCGCTGGAGGGCACTGGCAGCTTCGCCGCCGGCTTGGTCGTGTTCCTCGCCGAGGCCGGTGAAACAGTTGTCGAGGTCGGCGCCCTCAAGCGAGCCCGTGGAGCGAAGAACGATCGGATCGACGCAATCCGCGCAGCCCGCCAGGCGCTGTCACGCGACGAGCAGGGCGCACCCCGAGCTGGTGGCCTGCGCGAGGCGCTGCGGATGGTATTCGCTTGCAGGGAAGGGGTCTGATCAGCCGAACCAAGGCGATCAACGAACTCAAGAGCCTAAACGTGGTCGCTCCCGAACAGCTTCGAGCTCAGCTGCGTGGCCGTTCGCTGGCCATCCAGCTCACCCGGATCGAGCAGCTGCACATCAGCGCAACCGCACCGGTCGAGCACCGCCTGTCCGTGTTCAGCCTGCAGTCCATCGCCGCCAGGGTCCGGTTCCTGTCGGCCCAGCTCGCCGAGCTCGATCCCCAACTCCTGGCCTTGATCAAGCAGCACCCGGCAGGACCAACCCTGCTCGCCGAGCCCCGGCGTCGGCCCCGTCGTCGCCGCGCAGTTATTGATCTCTTGGTCCCACCACGGGCGCGTCCGCAGCGAGGCCGCGTTCGCCTCGCTGGCTGGCGTCTCGCCCATCGAGACGAGCAGCGGTCAACGCTCCCGGCACCGCCTCAACCGCGGTGGCGACCGCGCTCTGAACCGGGCACTGCACACCGTCGCCATCACCCGACTGCGATGCCACCCCGAATCCATCGCCTACGAGATCAAGCGGACTGCACAGGACAAGACGCACCGCGATATCCAACGCTCAGTCAAACGCGCGCTGGCCCGACGACTCGACACCATCAGCATCGCGGCTTGACAAACTGTGAGCGTCGAACCGGCTGCTGCGCCAGTACCTGCACAAGAACGCCGACCTGTCCGTGCTCACCCAGAATGACGTGGACGCGATCGCCGCGAAGCTCAATCATCGGCCCCGCCGGGTGCTCGGCTGGGCCACGCCCGCCGAGGCGTTCAGGCTGGTCAAGCCGGGCCGGCTGCAGCTGGGGTAGCCGCGATCGTGCCTGGTGACGATCATGACGCCCATGGCCGGCAGCGGACTTCCCGAGCTCGATGTTGCCCGCGTGCAACGGTGGTGCGCCGCCCAAGTCCCCGAGCGGCTGCGCGGCGAGATCCGCGTCGAGTGTGACATCGCCGCCCGCCATCTCACGATCTGCGAATGCCGACCGCCCTGGCAGAAGGACCTCGGCCCCAAGTGGACCCGGTTCCCGATCGCACGCCTGCACCACACCAAGACCACCGGTCTGTGGGCGCTGTACTGGCGCGACCGCAACCTCAAGTTTCACCGCTACCAGCCCCTGGACCCCAGTCCACGCGTGCAAAATCTGCTCGACTACCTCGACCAACACGCCGACCTCATCTTCTGGGGATAGAACGGACGCAGTCTCACCAGCACGCGCTCGCTCGTCACGCCGTAAAGCCGGCTGACGGCGAACCCGCCAGTCGAGGCGCGATCGCGCACGCCCGCTACCGTTGCCACGTGATGCGCTGACCGATTGAGACCAAGGTACGGTTTGACTCGGCCCTCGCGGACTGCCTGAAGGTCGACACCGACACCGCCACCGGGACCAAAACCGACCGACCCCAGCGGAACGCCTGCCTCGGCGGTGCCGCGCTCCCGGCACTGAATATTCTGCCGCCCGGTCTTTGAGCTCGCTGTACTCGCCTGCTCATTGCTCAAACCGCCCCAGCGCGGGGTGCGAAGGTTGGGCAACGGTCAAGCCAGGGGCGGAGACTGTGCCCACCTGCACGGAGGCATACGCGATGGGATTCGCCAAGGGAAAACGCGTCACAGGCCAGTCACGCGCCCAG
>JAABVA010006522.1_pt1 | contig 10314 bp, 11 predicted proteins | sample 5560331 | NCBI WGS metagenome assembly JAABVA01 (sample SAMN12812661, study PRJNA571458) | rock metagenome | isolation source: Antarctica rocks | place: Antarctica: Victoria Land, Mt New Zealand sud | collected 2016-01-07 | reverse complement strand
GTACGCGGCGCCCGCGGGGCCCGGGCCGCCGTAGCCGCCCATGGGCCCGGCGGCGGGGCCCGGGCCGAAGCCGCCGGCGCCGCGCGGGCCGCGCGCGGGGCCGAAGCCGCCGCGGCCACCGGGGCCCATCATCTGGGGGTACATGCCGCCCATGGGCCCGGCGCCGGGGCCCGCGCGCGCGGCGCCCATGCCCGGCCCGCCGGGGCCGGGGTAGAAGCCGGGGCCGGCCGCGTAGGGCGCAGGGCCGGGCGGAAACATGCCAGGCATGGGCCCCGGCGCACCGCGCGGGCCGCCTGCCAGCGCCGGCAGGCGCGTGGTGTACTGCTGCTCCAGCTGTGCGCGGCGCACCTCGCGCCGCTGCGCGAGCGCTACGTACCTGCGCGGCCACGCGGCGCCGTCAGCCGCGTCGCTCGCCCGACGAGCACTTCGTGCATCGTAAGCCAATGGTGTCAGCCGTACAGTACTCATTTGTGACAACGGCGCCCAGCAACGCCAGCAGGCCCTTGCAGCACCGCTGGCCGCCAGACCGACAGCAGGACACAGGGGACACGTGCAGGCATGGTGCATGGCGGGACGACAGCACGAGCACGCTGCCGGCACGCCAGCGCAGCCGGGGCGCGCACATGGGCTTGCCCATGAGCATGCGGCCGTTCATCTCGGTCACCGCGCGCGTGGCCTCCTCGGGGCTGGTGTAGCACACGAAGCCGAAGCCCTTGGACTTGCCGGCGCCGTCGCGCATGACCTTGGCGCTGGTGATCGTGCCGTGCGGCGCAAACTCGGCGCGCAGCTGCTCGTCGCCCACCTCGTCCACCAGGTTCTTGATGTATAGGTTCATGCCCTGGTACTTGGCGATGCGCTCCGAGCGCACCTCGTCAAACCTGGCCCCCCGCGCGGCCCGCTGTTACGCCCCCGCGCCCTCCGCCTGCTTCCCGACCGATACTTTCGGCAGCACAGTATCTGCACGGCGCCCCATGGCACAAATACGTCCTGTGCGCGCCCGCTGATGGGGTGGACGTGCAAAGCGGAAAAGTGTAGAAATGTGCTGGATGCTGAGTAAACGACCCGGCTGTCTCTGCAATCAGGTCATCGCTGGTGTGCCAGCCTTGCTTATACCATACAAGTGTAAGCCGGCAGCCTCGCACTCGGGCGCGGCGTTGAAGTGTCGCTGGAGTATTCCGCTGGGCCGGCATACGACCAGTGACGCCTAACAGACGGGCCAGCGGGGGCCGCGGCCGCGCACTTGGCCTTGAGCTCGGCCTCGCGCTCGCCCTTCTTCTGCGCGCGCCCGGCATACAGCTCCTTGCCCTCCACGTCGGTGCCGTTGAGCGCCTCCACCGCCTTGTGCGCGCCCTCCGCGTCGTCAAAGTTGACGAAGCCAAAGCCCTTGGAGGTGCCCTCCTCGTCGCGCATCACCACCACGCTCGTCACCTGCGCGCCGGGCGCCGTGTCAGGCCGGCTGCGCAGCGCGCCCACGCCCAGGCACCTGCGCAGACACAGCGTTTGACGCACGCACGCGGACGCACAATGGAGCTGGTGCCGAGCCCACTGAGGCCCTTTGGCAAAGAGTCTACTGTGCGGCGTAGACTCCGCTAAGCACAGCGTGCTCCCCACCAGGCAAGCAACCGCCTGGAGGTACTCCCTGCGCGCACACATGTGCCGCGTGCCGCCAACCACGCTGGCTCACGACTCAGTGCATCTTCCCCAAATAGTGAATCCCTACTGGGGGTAAGAGTGGGCGCGCGCCGTGCCATGCTCGCCGAACAGCTTCTCCAGCTGCTCCTCGGTCACCGCTTCGGCCAGGTTCTTCACAAAGATGTTGGTGAAGTGCAGGTCCTTGTCCGCGGGCCGCTCAGCGCGCTTCTGGAAGGGGCCCACAAACACCTTCTTGCCCTCCAGCAGCATGCCGTTGACCTGCGCGCGCGCGCGCGCCGCCGCGTCGGGCTCTGCTGCGGGGGCGGGGCGGCGCGCGCTGCCGCGGGGGAGCTCCACAGCCGGGGCACTTTCCTCGCGCGCCACCGGCCGATGCAGTATGACATCACTAGCACCATGGGTGAAAGCTGACAGGCAGTGTGCACAGCGGCATTGTCAGAATGGGCAGTGCAGCCGGCCGGCCCGAGCGCAGGCGGTGACGCGCTGGAGGGCGCTCGGCCGCCGCGCGCGGCCGGCGGGGCAGCGCGCCTTGTCGATGGCGAGCTGCGCGGCCTCGGCGGTCTCGTAGTGCACGAAGCCGTAGCCCTTGGACTCGCCCTTGACGTCGGCGGCCACCTTGCACGACAGAATGTTGCCGAACGCGGAGAACGTGTCGTGCAGCGCCTTGTTGTCGATCGTGCGGTCCAGGTTCTTGATGAAGATGTTGCCCACGCCCGACTTGCGGAACGCCGGGTCGCGGTGGCTCCACATGATGCGCATCGGCTTGCCGCCGAGCGGCTGGAAGTTGAGGCCCTCAATCGCGCGCTCCGCTGCGCGCGCGCCCGCGCGCGCCCGCGTCAGCCCCGGGCCTGCAGCTCCTCGCGCACCGCCGCGCTGCGCCGCTCGGCGCCTGGGCGAGCGCCGGGAGGAGGGCTCCACAGCGCGCGGGAGGTGGCCCGCGGCGCGCTTCTGCTCTCTGTTCAGCTCCATTCCAGGCGCAAGCTGCGGCCTGAGTGGTGCTGAGCCCTCCGCCCGTGCGCGGTGCTGCGCAGTCCCCTAGCGCCAGCGGCCACGTCCCTGGGGCAGCCTGGCAAAGAACTCCACCCATACTTGCGCGGCGACCGCTGCGAGGCCCGGTTGCAGCACCCCTGCACTCTGGCCACTCTGGCCGACGCTCTCAACTGCAAAGAACCGCCACAAGCCACGCCCATGTATCCAACTGCACTGACGCCTTACGGTGAGGGCCGGTCCATCTGCGTCACAAGCGCCGTGCGCAGCAGTGCACCGATAGGCAAGTGCTATACATTGGCCGCCAGCTGCAGTCAGCCTCGGCCATACGTGTACCTCCCGTGCCCGTGCAAGCGCAAAGTGCCACGCTGTGTACCAACGCTGCGCAGACCAGCGGTGACGCTGCAAAATCAAAGCGAGGGGCGCTGACGCCGTCGCCGCCAGCACGACGCACTTGGCGCTCTGTGCAGCTGCCGGCTGTTGCTACCCCAACACGCTGGCTAATCTGTTGCCAAGGTGGAGCCGGGTGGCAGCCGCCAAGCAGCAGGCTGGCCCCCGCCGCCAGTGCTGGCTGCCTTTACGCGCCGCGTCCGGCACGCGCTGGCACTCAGCCTCAACGGCTGCGCCTGCTCCCAGCCGGCGGTGGCCGCCACCACAGCACCGCGACCAGACACGCACTCACAGACGCCGGCTGCCACGCGCGCCGCCGCCACCGCACGAGCAGCAAGCGCTGCCGCAGGCGCGGCAGCACACTGGGCTGCTCGGGGACAGCGCGCACCTGCCAGGGGGTCCAGGACGCTATTGTAGTTGACGTATGCATAGCCCAGCGAGCGCCGCGTCACGGCGTCGCGGCACACGCGGATGGAGGCCACGGGGCCAATCTGCGCGCGCGCCGCGCCGCATCAGGCGCAATCCACATCTGGCAAGGGCAACGGCTGCCCTGGGACAGGCCCGCACCTGCGAGAAGATCTCGAACAGCTGCGCCTCCGTGACCTCGCGGTCCAGGTCACCCACGTACAGCGAGCTGTTGTGCGTCGGAGCGGGCTGACCGGCGGAGCCGTCCAGGCTCGGGGCGGTGGGCGGCGTAGCGACTGCGGCGGCCATCGGAGGTGCTCGTGGGGCAGTCAGACGTGCGTCTGCAACGGTTTTTTTGGTGCCCGGAGGCTTTTGTTGCGTGAGATGCTGCCCTTTTTTTGGTGGTATCCCTCAAAGAGGGAGTCCCTTTTCTGGTATAAAGGGGTGAAGCTGACGCTTCACCGTGTGCTGCTCACTCAGCCCTGTGCTGTGGTGCTGGTGTTAAAAAGAGGCAGACTGCTAGGCGAGGCCGCCTGTGACTGCGGCCCTGCAGGGTTTGCAGAGCAAGTGCAGAGCTCCCAAGCTTGGAGGAGGATGAAACTCCGCACCTGGACACGCTAGCGGCGTCCTTACTTGCGTTGCATTTGCAGCCGATTGCCGCTGTCGTGCTGGCGCTTGCACAGTGCCGGTCCCCATGTTGACTGTGGAAGCCTGAGCAGCTTCATGGGCTTGTGTGGGCTGCAACGTAACGCAGCTACCTCGTATAAACACAGGGCGAGCTTTGACAACTTGCAACTCCTGCCGCTTGCCCTCATGGTGGTGCCCGCTACGGCGCTGCCGGCCGCATGGCGCCGCTAGTCCGCCTGCTGCGGCTGCGGGGCCTGCCAATCCTGCAGCAGCTGCGCCTGGAGGAGGCGCTGCTGCGGGCAGATGCCGGCAACTGGTGCATTCTGAACGATGGCAGCGCCACGCCAGCCGTGGTGCTGGGCATCTCCGGGTGTGCGCGGGGCCCAGGCGGCTACCGTACCCTCCGAACACTGCTGCCGCTGTACACCCGAGTCACGCGAGCGTTGCCGTGCAGGAAGCCCGGCGAGCTGGTGCACGAGGCCGCGGCGGCGGCGGCGGGCGTCCCGCTCATCAAGCGCTTCAGCGGCGGCGGCACCGTCGTGGTGGACGCCGACACGCTGTTCGCGACCCTCATACTGAACGCCTCAGCGCTGCCTGACGTGGAATGCTACCCGCGGCCGATTATGCGATGGAGCGAGCGCTTTTACCAGCCGGTATTTGCGCCATACGGAGACTTCAGCCTGCGGGAGCACGGTCTGCCGCTCTGCTGCATGTCTCCGCAATGTGCTGGGCCGGGCGGAGCGCGGACACTGAACGGTAGCCTCGCTGGGGTGCAGACTATGCCTTCGGAGAGCGCAAGTTTGGCGGCAACGCACAGGCGATCACCAAGGCGCGCTGGCTGCACCACACCTCGCTGCTATGGGACTTTAGCGACGTGCGCATGCGCCTGCTGAAGCACCCCTCCAAGGCGCCAGAGTACCGCGCGGTGCGCCGCCCGCCCAGCAGGCGCCTCCAGCTACCGCTCTTGCACCGACCCTGCACGCGCGCATCCAGTGCACTGCAAGCCCGAGCTGCGCCAGGCTGGTGACTGGAGGCTGTATGCTAGACGCAGTAGCTGCTGCCCTGGTCCAGAGGCCACTCAAGACTCACCCACACCCCGCATCTATAAGCTGTCGGTGCCGTGCTTATGCATGCACACGTCTGCGTGCGCGCACCTGCGCTCGTTGCAATCGCAGGCTGACGCGGCGCTGCTCGTGTCGCAGGGCCGCGACCACCTGGAGTTTGTGTGCCGCTTGTGCGACTATGTGCCCGCTCGGGAGCACGTGCTCGAGCGCACGGCGGATGCGCTGCGCGCCGCCGGGTTTGCCGTGCGAGAGGCGTCTCTGGAGCAGGCCAGCGTGGCGCTTGAGAAAGACTACCTACGCTCGACGCGCATCTTGCCGCCCAGCTGATTGCGGGTTGACCTGTGCTGCGTGTCGCATGCACCAGGGTGAAACATATGGTCTGAACTGCACCTTTGAAGTTGTGACACTTTACTACAAGGTTTGTGGCATAGAGCCTTCTAATCTTGTCGCGGTGAGCATGCAAACAATTTCAGCCATAGGGCAGCTGATGTTAATGCTCCAGCATGCTAATGCTCATCTGCTCAGGCCCTTTGCAAAATGTTTTACAAACATGGTAATCGCTCGAGCTTTCATACTAATTTGCTTGCGGATGAGCCAGTTGCTCCGTTGCAGCGCCTCTTCGCTGCTCCCGCCTCCTGTGCAAAGCCACTGGCGCTGTAAGTGCACCCCACAGCGTGCCCGTGCTGAGGCACTGCACTGCTTGCAGCCAAGCCGTCTGGCAGGGCGGCGGGCGACGCGCCTGCAGCGCGCCGGGAGCGGCGCCAGCCACCGTCGCAGCGCCGCCACCTTGTCGGCGTGCGTCAGCGCCGCGGTGGCGGGCCCGGCCGGCACCCAGCGCCGCGCCAGGGCGTCCAGGCGGCCCAGGAAGCAGGCGACGCCCACATCGAACACGCCGATGCCATCGAAAATGAGCGCTGCGCGGGCGGGGCGCGCGGCTTGGCGCGCCCAGCGGCGGCGGCAGGGGACGCCGCAGCAGAGCGCGTGCGCATGTGAGCGCCGGAGAAAAGGCGCTGCGCTGCAGCTCAGCTGTATGCCACAGGCAGTGCAGGCGGCATGGGAGCAGGCGGGTGCGTACCATGCGCTCGGTCATGCGCCGGCAGCGCCTCCAGGAAGCGCGCCGGCAGCTCGCTCCAGTGCGTGCGGGAGTTCTCGTGGTGGGTCACCTGCATGACGCCCCATGCTCTTATATATCTGGTATATGGTCTTTTCCAATGCTAAATGGAGTATTTGCCGGGCGGCACTGACCATGCGGCAGCTTGTGCGACTCAGGGGCACAGCCCCCAGGAGGCGCACAGCTGGTGTGCGATCGGCGTCAAGAGCCTCTGTCGGGCCGTGCAAGTCTGACTGCGCTGCAAGCGCATCCCTGCTTTCCAGGGGACCAGCCTGCATGCACCCAGCGCTGCAACGGGCGCAACAATGAGCTGGGCAAGACGCTGCTGCTGCGCACGTGGTAGCCATCGTTGCATGTGAGCGCATTCCCGGCGTCGCCAACGCACGTGTACGCCAGGCTGGTGCCCCCGCGGCAGCCAGCGCGGACGAAGATATGCTGGCACCTGCGTCACAAGCAGCTGCACCGCTGTAAGAGCTCTTGCATGATGGCAGGATGCAGGCGACAGGCCGAATTCGAACACTGCTCAGTTCGCGAATTCCTTCATACAGCCGTAACGGTTTGATGCGCAGGTGCCCAGCATGCAAAGGCGCACCAGTTGCCAAACATGAGCGCCAACGACGTAGCTATGTAGGGCACCAGGAGCGCCCACAGTGTGGCCGTGGGGCGCGCGCGCCAGAGCGCAAGCGCGGTCCCCAGGTACGCACACTCTGATGCCACACACCGCGCTGCCAGGGCCCACCGGCGCTTGCGCAGTGCATAGAGCGGCACCTCCAGCAGGCCGCCCGCCGCGTGCCGCAGCCAGTACCTGCGCGCTCGCGTTGCTGCCATGTGTTTCCCCAACCTGCAGGGGCCTTGGCACTGGAGTACCGATACTCTGGTTGCAAGCGGAGCGAGCAGGTGGAACGCGAGAAAAGCAAAAGCAGAAAAGGAGGAAGCATGTGTAAGCAGGGGCAACAACGGCGCGTGCTGAACATATCAAGATGCTGCTGACAAGCAGTCAGGGCGCACAGCAAAAAGTGCGGCGGGCTGTCGCGCTGGTAGCGCTCTGTCGAGGACAGGTCACCCGGCGCGTGGTTGTCCTCCTGGAGCGCTCAGCACACCAGTTTCGCGCATTCACTGAGCACCGCAACAGTAATGCCGGAAAGGAAGCACAGGCTCGCCGCAGGATGCTTGCCGCGTGGTGCATGACGACGTGGTGCAAGCCGTACAGGCCGCTCGGTACGCCAAACAGCGGGGCGATCAGGTAGGGCGCGATGCAGTCCAGCAGCTCATAGCCTGCACGCAGCTGGGGCCTCGTTCATACAAAGACACGCTAAAACAAAAGACAGAGACCTTCACTTGCACGAGTTAGGCGCACCAGGCTTGAAGAGGCGCCGGTGCTGCGTGACATGCAGAAGCGCAACCAGGAAGCGCGGCAGGAAGAGCGCGTACAGCGCAAGAAAGTAGGCTGCGCCGAGCCAGTGCGAGGGCGGCAGCAGGAACAGTGCCACAGCAGCAGGCGTGGCGGTGGCAATCAGATTGAAAAGCAAGTATGCAATGGGTGCATCCCGCGAGTCGTTGAGAAGGCTGGAGAGTTGGTGTTGGAAGACCAGGGGAGGCAGAAACAGGTACTCGCCGCGCGGGGCGCCCTGGTCACGTGCCACCGCTGCGCGCACCCGCACAGACGGGTCTGGGGCTGCACACATGGTGTGGTCTGCGTGTGTTCTGCACATTGCGAATGATGCATTGCTTCATTACATGCCTCCCCTTCTGCAGAAGTTCTGCTATGTGGAGGGTGGAGGCTTGGGTGCCTTCGAAGGCATTCCCCTGCACAGCACTTGGTACTGCCAGAAGTCTGGCAGCCAGACACCAGTAGTGCTCTGTGAATAACACCCCATTCGTGTAGCCAAGCAGCCACTGCTATGTATAAGCGCCAGAGCGCTGAGTTGCGCAGCAGTGCGTGCGCCATGCGCCGCATCCACAAGCAACACTAACAAGTCCTGCCCAGCAGGTTCGTCCTGCAAATGCAGAACCGGTTACAAACATTTGCAAGCTTAGTGGGGCCTTGTGCCTCCGCAAGCCAAGCCCCAAAGGCACCACGGATCGCGGCGGTTGGACGCTCGATTTGAATGGCACAGATAGAGGGTCATGTGCAGGTGTTGGGTGCATCCCTACTCCCCTGCTCCCTCCGCTCCCTCGTCTGACCATGTGACATACCATGCAGGCCTTAACCTTCCGCGGCGAGAGCGCGCCACATGGCGGACGGTGCGGCCGAGCCGCGGCAGGCGCAAGCGGCGCGCGCCTTCTTCCGGCAACTGGACAGCAGCGCTGACCAGCCGCGGGGCTTCCGGCGGCCGTCTGTCGCGGCAGCGACCCTCGACAGCCCCGGACATCACGCAAAGCCGCCCCAGAGCGCGCCCGCGCCTGCAGCAGGGCATGCCGTCGGCGCGAGGCCGCCGAGGGTGAGCCCGCGGGTCTCCCAGGACAGCCAGGAGGATGCCCGCCCGGAGTGGATGCGCGTCCGGCTGCGCTCAGCCAGCGCCGAGCCTGCATACCAGCCTGGCGCCGCAGCCGCCGCGGCCTCTGGGGCGCCCGTCGCCGCTGCACCGCTGGCTGAGCCCCGCGGCAAGGAGGCCTCAGACAGCGCCGGGGCTGAAGCAGCGCCCCGCTCGCCCGAGAGCGTGCACGCAGCTGGCCCCGGGCGTGCGCCCGGGTCGGGGGACAGCGCGGCGGCTGCGCCTCCTGCGGCGCCTGCCGCCGCCGCGCCGCCGGCCAGCGCAGCGCTGTGGGAGGAGCCGGGAGGCGAAGCGGGCGCTAAGCGCTCGGTCCTGCCGCGTGACCCTGGCGCAGACGGTCCTGGCGCGCACGCGTGCGCGGCGGCTGCTCCCGTGCAGGCGCCTGTGCCTGGGCCGGCGCCGGCTGCCGGCAACAGCGCGGCCGCGGGCGGGGGGCAGTCCCCCGACGGGCCGGAGCTGTCTGGGCGCGCGCGCGAGCCTGTCACCGCAGCGGCGGCGAGCGACGTGGCAGGCCAGCCCGAGGCCGCGCGTGCCGCGCCTGTTCCCAGCTTAAACGGGGGCGGCATGGAAGCAGCTGCGGGCGAGCGCGCGGCGGCTGGGGCGGCTGTGGGCCCGGCGGAGCCGCGCGAGCCTGACAGCGGCGGGCATGCAGAGCACCTGCGCGCGGCGAGCAGCTCTGCGGCGGCGGGAAGTTTCGCGGGACCGTGCGGCGCCGTCCCCGGCTCCAGCGCCAGCGCAGGCGCAGGCGCGGAGCAACCTGATGCAGGCCCCGGCCGCGCCGCAGGGTGCATCCACGGGCAGCCTGCGGAGGAGGCCACGGGCCCCGGCGCGGAGCGGCTTGCAGGGGAGGAGGCGGCCGCGCCGGCCGCTGCGCAGGAGCGAGGGCGGGCGACCGCGGAGGCCAGCGCCCAGCAGCCGGGACAGGCCGTCCGGGGCGCCCAGTCCGCTGAGCTGGACGAAGACGCTGGCGCGGCTGAGGGCGCGAGCGCGGGGCAGCCTGAGCAGGCGCAGCCGCCCGCTGCCGCCGAACAGGAGGGGCCCAAGGAGGCCGCGCTGGCTCCTGCCCGCACGGTCGAGCATGAGGCTGCGCCCGCTTGTCCTGCGCCGCCGATGCAGAATAGCCTGGGCAGCGCCAGCGTCGCCGCGCCACCCGGGTCCAAGGCCAGCCCAGCGGCGGGCCTGTCTGGCAGCGAGGTTGATCCAGTGGCGGGTGAGGGCATGGCGAGCGGAATCGGCGCCTGTGGCAACCCCGGAGGCAGCGAGCTGGCTGCGCCGCCCGAGCGGGCTGGCGCAGGCGCGGCGCCGCACGAAGCGCCCGCAGAGTCCCAGCCCGGCGCGGCGGCGAGGCCGGATGGAGATGTGGCCGCTGCAGCAGAGCGCGGCAGCGCCGCGCACGGCTCCGACGCCTCTGGCGGCGGCGGCGGCGGCGCCGGCAGCGGCAGCGGCGGCGGCGTGCTGGCCGCTGCCGCGCCGCCTGAGGAGGCGGGCGCGGGAGACGAGTGGCCCGGTGACGCAGACGGTGACGACGACGGCTTCGCAGACTTCGAGGATGCTGAGGACGCGCCAGCGGCCGCCGGCGGCGAAC
>JAABVA010006521.1_pt1 | contig 10314 bp, 11 predicted proteins | sample 5560331 | NCBI WGS metagenome assembly JAABVA01 (sample SAMN12812661, study PRJNA571458) | rock metagenome | isolation source: Antarctica rocks | place: Antarctica: Victoria Land, Mt New Zealand sud | collected 2016-01-07 | reverse complement strand
ACCGAATGCTTGACGCTGTCGGTGGTTTCCAGGAAGTTGTGGAAGCCCAGTGCTTCGAACTCCTGCCGCAGGTCGTTCACCGGAAAGTCCGGCAGCAGGACCGTGGCGTCCTTGTTCACGTGTTGACGCAGGTTCTCTGCGTCGAAGTGGTCGCGGTGTAGGTGCGAGACGTAGAGGTAGTCGCAGGCGCCCAGGGCGTCCCAGTCCAGCTGCGTGTTGTCCGGGAACGGGAACCAGGAGGCGAAGTAGGCCGGGTTCACCCAAGGGTCGCAGAGCACTGATCCGGCCTTGGTTTGGATGTGGAACCCGGCGTGCCCCACGCTGGTGACCTGCACCTGAACGTCCTCCTCGCGAATACGGGTGATCCTGCCCAGGCTACGGGTTCCGCTGGCACCGATGCCGTTTACCGCGTCATGCGAGCCGCCAAGGAGCCACGACCGGGCCGCTTCACGGGGCGATTCGCCGTGCCGCCAGGCGGTAGATGGCGTGCTCCTCGCGGAGGCCGATGGCCAGCACATCACGTGTTCGTTCGTCGACCTGGCGATAGACCAGACGGAACCGCTGCGGCCGTTGGCCAGCTACGTCGAACTTCACCCAGGCAAGCCCGGTGAGGTCACCGCTGACGTTCCTATTGCCAAGCAGCTTGCCAATCACTCGGCTGTAGGCGACTCCTTGCCGGCGCTCACTCGCTTCGGCCGGCACGAAGCCGGTCGAAGACTGCGGTCACCTCAACGCGGGTCAGCCGACGCCCGTCATCGCCTGCGAGGCGCTCCTGGGCGAGCCCGATATCGAGCTCGTCTTCCGCCTGCTCGAGCAGGCGTTCCCAGACGTCGACCGGCACGATGACGCCCTGCGCACGGCGATGCGAGCCGAAGTACACCGGCTCACCGCCGCCGCCGTCGAATCGCTTGGCGATCTGATGAAGAGCGTCCCGAGCCTCCCCGGTGGTCACAACGTTAGCCATACATCAATAGTACGGCAATCCGTACGGAAATCACCCCGATCGGTAAAGACTCGACCCGCTAAGATGTCACCGTCAGGGCCTGAGCGCCTCGTCGGCGTTCACAGCTCCTGGGTGTCGGCCGCACCGGGTACGTCGTCTGTGATGACGTGGACGTAGGTGCCAACGAGCTCAGACGCCGCCGCGGAAAGGCCGGTCACACTGCGGTAACCGGGCTCAGCGCTGTGCACGACGAGGGCGCCGTCCCTGCGCACGCGGACGACACCGAGACCCAGGCGGCTGGCCGAATGGCGGATCGCCGCAGCATGCGCCGTCACCTCGGCGGCGGTGGCCTTGGGTCAACGATCGTCGCTCGCGCCATGACATTAGTCTACAGCGTCGCACGCAGGCACTAATCTCATGCGGGTGGAACCCGTCTACCGCCCCGTCCTGGCCGTCGCGCGCACGCTGTTCAAGGCCGAGGGGCTGAAGTTCACGCTCACCGGAACCGAGAACGTGCCCCACACGGGTGGCGTGGTGCTGGTGATGAACCACGTCGGGTACATGGACTTCACCTACGCCGGCCTGGGGTGTCAGGCGAGCAATCGGCTGGTGCGCTTCATGGCCAAGGAGGAGGTGTTCTCGCACCCGATCTCCGGCCCGTTGATGCGCGGGATGCACCACATTCCGGTGGACCGCGCGGCGGGTGCGGGCTCCTACCGGGCGGCGGTGGAGGCACTGGCGGCCGGGGAGATCATCGGCGTGTTCCCCGAGGCCACCATCAGCCGCAGCTTTGAGCTGAAGGACTTCAAGTCCGGGGCGGCGCGCATGGCGCTCGAAGCTGGGGTTCCGCTGCTGCCGATGATCATCTGGGGCTCGCAGCGGGTGTGGACCAAGGGGCATCCCAAGCGGCTGGGGCGCACCAACACCCCCATCTCGGTGGACATCGAGAAGCCGGTGGTGGCGGAGGGCAGCGCCGAGCAAATCACGGCGAGGCTGCACGCGCAGATGAGCGGGCAGCTCGCCAAGGTACGGACGGCCTACCCGGAGCACCCGGCGGGTGCGTACTGGGTGCCCGCGGCGCTGGGCGGCAGCGCCCCTACACCCGAGGAGGCGGCGGTGCTCGACCGCGAGGAGGCCAAGGCCAAGGTCGCCGCGCGCCGGGCCAAGATGGACGATCTCAAGCGCAAGGGAAAGCTGTAGCTCGGGCGCACTACCGCGGTTCCGCCGCCACCGCGTCCAGCACCTCGACGGCGCCGGCGTAGACGCCCTCGACCCGGGGTAGTGCACGACGACGTCGGTGAACCCGAGCTCGCCCGCCCTACCCACCGCCTCCCGGTAGGCCTCCAACGAGCTCAGCGAGTACACCGCCGAGGAGTCCAGGTTGAGGTAGCGGTCCAGGGTACGACCCGGCGGCGACGTCATCGAAGCGTCGGCTCAGCTCTCGTACACCCGCCCACCACGCCTGCTGTCCGTCGACGGGATCGGTCTTTCCCGTGGTGGCCCAGCCCTGCCCGTGCTCCGCGGCGATCGCCATACCCTTAGGGCCGTTCGCGGCGACGACGAAAGGGATCCGGGCTGCTGTACGCAACCGGGCACCATCCGTGCGTCGACCGCGGTGTATCGCTCCCTGTGCGACGTGGTGGCCTGCTGCGTCAGGAGCTGGTCGAGTAGCCCGGTGAACTCCGCCAGGCGGGCGATGCGCTCGCCTGGCGAGATGAGGTCCTGGCCGAGGACCGTGGCATCGAAGCCGGTGCCACCCGCGCCGATGCCGAGCGTGAAGCGGCCCTGGGAGAGGTCATCCAAGGTCATCAGCTCCTTGGCGAAGGGGCACCGGATGGCGGTAGTTCGGTGAGGCCACCCAGGTCCCTAGCCGTGATCGTCGTCGTGGCCAGGGCGGCGGCGGCCAGCACCGGAACGGTGGCGAACCACGACTGGTCGACCAGGGACTGCCAGGACAGGTGGTCGTACGTCCAGGCGTGGTCGAAGCCCAGCTCCTCGACCCGGCGCCAACGCTGCTCCGCCCCATCGGAACCATGCCACCGAGGCTGGGGCGGGAGCACCACACTGACGCGCATGCAGCCGACCGTAACCGGCCACACCGACACGGCAGAATGAGCCCGGTGCAGACCCCCCGCCTGGTAGCCAGTGATGTCGACGGCACCCTCCTCGACGACCGCGATTCTGTGACGCCCCGGACCCGGGCTGCGGTGGCGGCGCTGGCGGATCAGGGTGTGCCGTTCGTCCTGGTCACCGGCCGTCCTCCGCGGTGGATGGCGCCGGTGGTCGACGAGCTGGGATTCGCGCCCCTGGCCGTGTGCGCCAACGGCGCCGTGCTCTACGACACGGCCAGCGGCACCGTGCTGCACGCCCACACCCTCGGGGTACCGCTCCTGCAGCAGGCAGCAGAGTTGGCCGCGCAGGCACTGCCGGGGTCCGGCCTCGCGGCCGAGCGAGTGGGTGCGCACGACTCGGCCACCCCGCTATTCGTCTCGGCTCCCGGCTACGCTCACGCGTGGCTGAACCCGGAGAACACGGAGGTATCGGCGCATGAGCTGACCTCCGAGCCGGCCGTCAAGCTTCTGGTGCGCCACACCGGCATGACCAGCGGTGAGATGGCCGCCGTACTGGCACCGCTGTTCGGATCCTCTGTGGACCTGACGTACTCGACCGAGAACGGACTGGTGGAGCTCTCGGCGCCCGGCGTCACCAAGGCAACTGGCCTGGCCAAGGTGGTGGCCGACTTCGGTCTCGGACGCGAGAACGTCATTGCCTTCGGGGACATGCCCAATGACATCCCGATGCTCGGCTGGGCAGGACACGGAGTGGCGATGGGCAACGCCCACTCGGCCACCGTCGCCGTGGCTGACGAGGTAACCGCGCCCAACACCGAGGACGGCCTCGCGCAGGTGCTGGAACGCTGGTGGGGTTGAGCTGGTGAACGGCGCATGGAGGGCGAGCAACCTGTTGCGTTGGCACCCTCACCAAACTCGTCGCGGTTAGCGAAGCCGTCTTCCCTCCATCGGTTCCTTCTGGCCTGCCGAATCTCCGGTATGGCATGCTCGCCGCCATGCCGCTCGGATCAAGTAAGTCGCTGATCGACCCTCGGCGGGGCGCACGCGCCTACCGCCGACTCTTTGGCTCGGAGGAGATGCATAGTCACTTCCGGTGGGCTGCGATCAAGCCCTACATCGACTTCAACGCCCAGCACACTCTCGAGGTCGGCGGTGGAGACGGCTGGGTAACCTTTGAGGTTGCCGAGCACAACAAGAACCCGATGGTCGCCACCGAGTTCGAGCAAGAGAAAGTCAATGAGGCCCGTCGCATCGCCGAGCTCGGTGGGTTTACGAACGTTGAGGTCTCGCAGAAGGACCTACGTCAGCTCGGCGCCGAGACCACCTTCGACCAGGTTCTTGCCATCGACGTCCTCGAACACATCGACGACGATGAGCTTGCTATCCGTCAGATTGCCGACGCGCTGGTGCGAGGCGGACGGCTCGTAGTATCCGTTCCTACTCCGCGCTACCCCGAGACGTTCGGACGTCGGTTTGCTGATCGGCTCGGACACGTCCGTGATGGGTATTGGCTCGAAGACCTGCAGCCGAAGCTCACCGCCGCCGGGCTTCAGGTGACCGCCTCGCGGTACTACACACTCAAATGGGTCTCTCGCGCCTGTCGCCTGTTCTACGGCCGCGGCATCCCGTATCCTATCGGTGTGCTCTGGGCACCCATAGCCCGCCCCCTGCTCCGGGCCACCGAACGACGCCATCAGGACAAGGCGCACGCCAGTAGCCTCGCACTGCTGGCCGTCAAACAGTAAGTGGCGGGCAAACTATGGATAAAGTAACCCTGGACATCATGCTGCCGTTTTATGGTGATCCCGAGATGATGCGAATCGCTGTGGAGAGCATTGTTGGTCAGGATGATCCCGACTGGCGACTAACGGTTGTCGACGACGGCTATCCGGACGAAACGATCCCGGGTTGGTTCGCCGAGTTGGGCGACGACCGAGTCCGGTACTTTCGCAACGAGGTCAACCTTGGAGCCAACCGCAACTATCATCGTTGCGTCGGACTCATCGACCACGAGCTAGCAGTGATCATGGGCGCTGACGACAAGATGCTGCCGAACTACGTGCGTACGGTCCGGGCGGCGTTTCGGGAATTTCCTGACGCCGGCTTTGCCCAACCCAGTGTGCGGGTGATCGACGAGAACGGGTTGCCCGTGCGCACACTGGTAGACGAGGTCAAGCGCACGATCTACGCGCCGCGCGGTTCGGGACGACGAGTCTTTTCGGGCGAGTGGTTGGCCCGCAGCCTGCTCCGTGGCGACTGGCTCTATTTCCCGTCGCTGTGCTGGCGGTCGGACGCACTACGACATGCCGGATTTCGCGATGGCCTCAACGTGGTCCAAGATTTGGCGTTGGCCATTGACCTGGTGCAGCAGGGCGAAAGACTGATCGTGGACGACGCGGTCTGTTTCGAGTACCGCAGACATCGGGCGAGCGATTCGTCGCTGCGCGCCCTGGCCGGCGACCGTTTCGTGGAGGAGCGTCGCTACTTCGTCGAAACCGCCGCCCACATGCGTGAACGCGGGTGGAACCGCGCGGCACGTAGCTCGCAGTTTCACCTGTCGTCGAGGATCCACGCGCTGACCCTGCTGCCGAAGGCTGCACGGTACCGTCATCGTGCTGGCATGCGCACACTGACCAATCATGCATTTGGCCCCGGTCGGTAGCTGAGCGCAACGGCACCCCAGCCGCGGCGGCTGCGTCGGAGGGCCACAGGGCAAGATGGTCAGAGTGACGACACTGAGCCTGCGCAGCAGGAAGCTGCGGAACCTGGCCAGTGTCGTCGAGGTCAGTGGAAGCCAATTCGCCCTGGCGGGCACAGGCTACCTAACCTTGGCGTTGGGCGGGCGCACGTTGGATGCGGCCGGTTTCGCCGCCATCACCTCGTTCTATCTTCTCCTCAACGTCGTGGGCCGCGGCTTGTGCTCGGCCTCTGAGCTGGAGCTCACCCGGTCTGTTGCGCACGCCGGCCGCCAACAGGTTGAGCCCGGCGGCGTGTGTCGAGCCGGGATCCGACACACCGCCGTGATGGTGGGATTGGCCGCCGTGGCGGTACTCGCCGCCGCACCGCTGCTGAATCGGGTCTTCGGTGACGACCCGGTGTTGGTCGCGATGCTCGTGCTGAGCCTGCCGGGGATGGCTGCCTCCCACGTGTTGCGAGGACCACTTGCGGGAACCCGCCGTTATCACCCCTATGCCGCTACGTTCGCCGTCGAGGCCACCGTGGTATTCGTGTTCGGAGTCACTCTTGCGGTGCTGCGAATTACCGATGTGCGGTGGTGGGCGCTCGGACTCGCTCTTGGGCCGCTCGTAGCCACGATCGCGGTTGGCACACCTCTACGCCACGCCGCGCGCCGAATTCTGCGCACCGGCGGTGCGGGCGACAGCGGGACGCGGGAGCTCGCCGCCGCGGTGGTCATTCTGGCGGGAATTCAAGCCGTGTGGAACCTTCCTCCGGTGCTGCTGACCGCCCGTACCACGGACACCCCCGCGATTGCGGCGGGTTTCACGGCAGCTGCGCTGGTACTCCGTGTACCGGCCCTGCTGTTCCCCGCAATGCAGGCTCTTGTGCTCCCCGTGCTTGCCGGACGCAGCGAAGGCGGCAGGCTGCCTCGAGTTCGGCCGGGCGCACTCGGCCTGGTTGTGTTCCTCGCGGTGGCCTGGCTCCTCGGTGCCACTGCCCTGACACCGTTGGCAATGCACCTCACGTTTGGTGCGCTGACCGTGCCAGGGACAGGGGTGCTGGCCGTGTTGGCCGTGGGCGCGGTGGTGGGGACCGGCGCACAACTCGCCCAGACAGCCTTGGTGGCGCACCGGCGGCAGGGCGCCGCCGGTGCGGTGTGCGCCACCGCGGTCATCGCGTTGCTGATCGTCTTCTACCTTGTGCCGGCTACGGCGCTGGCAGCCGCGCTTGGTTTGTTGATCGCGTTGGGTGTCGTGCTGGCGGGGTCGGCGCTCGCGCTATGGAGCAAATGAAGAGTGAGCCACTGCTCCCACTCCCGCCTGGTTTGTGTTCGGAATCGGCGTGGAGCAGGATGCCTCCGTGGGCCGAAAATCGTGCGGCGTTGCACGCGTCACTTACCGTTGATGTGCCGATCTCGTCCCATGGCGGGTAAGGCCGATATACGGGGATACTGTGTCGGCTGAGGCGCCTGTACTGCCACCTTACGGCGCGTCGACGTGGGACCAAGAGGGTGATTCGGTACGGTACGGCCAGTGACGGCGACTGAAGCGAGGCGCGTAAAGGTGGGGCAACCCGCTAGGAGTCTGGCGCGGGTGCTTATCGTTTTGCCTGCGCTAAACGAAGAGGGCTCCGTCGCGGAGACCATCGCCCAAGTTCGCACCGCGCAGCCCGGGGCATCCATTTTGGTGGTGGACGACGGTTCTACCGACCGGACGGCAGCTGTCGCCCAGGGCGCGGGAGCCGATGTCTTGCGCCTGCCGTTTAACCTCGGTGTGGGGGGCGCGATGCGCGCTGCATTCCGCTATGCGCGCACGCACGATGTCAGTTACCTCGTTCAGGTGGACGCCGATGGCCAGCACGACCCGAACGAAATAGCGGCATTGCTGTCGGCCGCTGCCTCGGCTGATGTCGTGGTGGGGGCACGTTTCGCCGGTCGCGGTAGTTACGATGCGCGCGGGCCCCGGCGCTGGGCGATGCGGCTGCTGGCGCTGGTCTTGAGCAAAGTCACTGGAAGTCGGCTGACTGATCCCACGTCGGGTTTCCGAGTAGCCGGCCCACGCGCCATCCCGGTGTTCGCCCAGCACTACCCGGAGGAATACCTCGGCGACACTGTGGAGTCGCTTGTCATCGCCCACCGGGTGGGGCTGCGGATCGCACAGGTTCCGGTGGAGATGCGGGCGCGTGCAGCCGGTAAAGCAAGTCAGAGTCCCGTGCGAGCCGCCGCGTACCTCGTCCGTGTAGGCATTGCCGTCTTGCTCGCTCTCCTGCGCAAAGAGCCGGCTACTGACCCGCGCGACCTCATCCTGGGTACTCAGCCGTGAGTAGACTCACAATAGGTTCCCTGGTATTGGCGTTGGCGCTGCTCCTCCTGGTGTTCGAGCTGCTTCGCCGTCGCCGCCTGCGTGAGAAGTATGCGGCAATATGGGTCGCTGTTGCCGCAGCGACGATGGTGCTCGCCGTCTTTCCCTCGCTGCTTTACCGCGGAGCTGCGTTGCTGGGTGTCCAGGCGCCCAGCAACCTGCTCTTCCTAGTGTCGCTGATCGTGTTACTTGCCATCTCGTTGCAACTGTCCGGCGAGGTCGGCGAGCTTGAAGAACAAACCCGGACGCTCGCCGAGGAAGTCGGCGCCTTGCGGCTGGATCTCGAACGTATGAACAGGCACGTTGATAACGACGATGGCTAGTATCCCGCTGACGGGTCAGCGTGAACCGGATGACGTCTTGGACGCCGAGGTCTAGTCAGTCAATGGATCCGCTAATGTCGACGCGGTTGCCATCGAAACGGCCGAACGCGTGGACCACGCGCCTAGCGCGGAGCCTCCCTCCTTGATCACAAGAACCACAGCGAGCCCGAGCAGTACCATCATGGTCAGCGACAAGATGGCGGGAGGGACTGCGGGCGACCAGATTGGGTGCCTCCAGAACATGAGCGGTCCTGATTGACCCACCGTGTAGCGGTGCATCGCGTACACGTAGGCGACAAAATGGGCCGTGGCCGCCAGGGTGGCCACAACTACAAGGAGACGCCGCTGCAATGAAGAACCGATCAAGCGCTTTCCAAGTGCCAGAGCGGCGAGCAATGGGAGTCCTACGGCGAGCGGCAGGGTATACCGGCCCTGATAGAAAAAGCCGATCGAGCGAGCAATAACGGTGCTCTCCGCAACAGGCAGGACGAAAACAATTGCAACCAGCAGGGCGAGTGCAATTCCGTCACGGATACGGCACACCACAGCCGCACCGATGAGCAGAGCACCAATTAACAATATCCAGACATAAAATGTGAATTGCGGAGCGGGCAGGTCATTCCAACCAAAATTACCGACCATTTGCCGAGCCCATGCGTCCCAGCTGCCAATACTCAACCTGATAATGCGCGCTGTCGTGAACTCCGGCCCAAGCGCAGCGCCGACGACCGGGTTGGGACGCGCGAGTACGATCCAGAGAATCGCGCCTACGCTCGCGAGACCAACTAAGCCGCCCCACACAAACGTATATCTCGCTTTGACCACCTCGATAATTCGCCGCGGTGGTGCAAGTATGAGCAGGATCAGCACCAGGATGAGCAGGAAAGCCGGGCCTGAAGTCTTTGCGCTTACGAGACCGATTCCGGCCACACCCATACGTGCGACTAATCTAGCATCGTAACGGCTGCCTGGCTCGGTTAACATGACGATACCAGCGGTCCAGAATCCAATGGCAGCGGAGATTTCAAGCGCGCTGGGATTGACGACTGCGTTGGTGAAGATGACCTGCGGTGTTACCGCGACAAATAATCCGGTCAGCATCAAGGGTCGGTGCCGGGACTGCGAGGCGCTGGCAACCGCTGAAGCCAAGAAGATCCCGCATATGAGACCACTAAGCAAGCGGGTCAGCATCACGCTGGACAGCGTGCCGTGAAGTATCTTCAAAGGCGCGCCGACGAGTGCGTAGTAGAGGGGTTGGTAGCGACCCGCAGTGGTGACAGTTTGAACCATTCCTCTATCACTGGTCGCGGTACCAAGTACGCAGTCCGGTGTGGCCTCGTAGTGGCCAATCAAACAGCCTGGATAAAATCCCAGTGCTAACGGACCTGGGGCCTGCACTGGCGACGCCCCGGAAGTGTTTGGAGGGACGAAATCGCCACTCATCACCGCGTACGCTCTGAGGATGTGGGAGCCTTCGTCAGGGCCATCGAAGTAAGGCGTGGCCAGCGCCCACGCCCACGAGATCCCGGTAATCAGCACCAGCGCGACCCACCACCACCGACGGTCTGGGCTACGGCGCGGGCGGAAGTTGCGAACCCTATCTGGCAAGGCGACGTGGTTTGTTGGCAATTCTTTTTCCTGGTGGTTTCGCGCTAAGCCAACGAGCGACAATAAACTGGGGGAGGAAATCGCTATCGCTCCTTGAGGACGAAGCGCAGCCGGTCGCGGAGGAACGAGGCTGCGGCGCTGACAGGAAGGGCCGACGCATGAGTCGGGATGCTATTCCCGGAGAGGGCGTACAACGGCGCGGTCTGCTCGGAATCGCGGGCACGCGCGGACGAGGCTCGTTCGCGCTCCAGCGCCGCCTGAAGGGTCGCGATGTGCTGCGCTTGGGACTGGACAGTTTCGGCTAGTTGGTCGGAATCGCGTGCATGCGC
>JAABVA010006520.1_pt1 | contig 10314 bp, 9 predicted proteins | sample 5560331 | NCBI WGS metagenome assembly JAABVA01 (sample SAMN12812661, study PRJNA571458) | rock metagenome | isolation source: Antarctica rocks | place: Antarctica: Victoria Land, Mt New Zealand sud | collected 2016-01-07 | reverse complement strand
CGGGCCAGTTCGGCGTAGAACGCCCAGGTGGCGGTGGTCTCGTGGACGGTTAGGGGGCGCCACCCGTAGCGGTTGATGAACCGGGTGGGCACGACGGCGAACGCCGCCAGGACGTACAGGAAGTCCTGGTTGCTGATGTCGTGACCGCGGTGCAGCTGGTTGAGCCGGCGCACGACGGCACGGCCCTGGGGATGGTCGAAGCCGTGCGTGAACAGCTCGTACATCAGCAGACCGGTGTCGTAGGCCCGCTTGCGCGGACGCCGCTCGATCTCCTGCGTCTGCACCAGCAGCGCCGCGATGCGCGGGGCGGCCAAGGTCTGGTAGTAGCCCAGGTTGTGCCCGAGCTGCATCTCCCACGGCAGCTCGAACAAGGCAGTGATCCGGTAGATCTCGGCGCAGTCCGTCACCGGATCCAACTGCAGGATCCGCTGCAGCTGCTCACCGCGGCGCGAGTGCTCAGTCAACAATCGCAACCCGCCGCCTCCTCACATCGTCCGTCCCAGTCATGCTCTGCCCCCGGCGAACTGCTTGTCCTGGTGGGCAGAGGCGAGGACGGTGTCGGCCACCTCCTGGCTGCTCGCCCGGGCGAGTTCGCGGCTCACCAGCTCGAGCCAGGTGGCCTCGCCGGCGAGCCCGGCTGCACCGGGCGGCGCCGAACGCACGTCGCTTCCAGTCGAGGCGCCGGCCGCTTTCGCGCGCGTGGCGGCGATCAGCAGGCCAGCCTCGGCGGTGGCAGCGGCCTTCGCGCCGATGTGGCCCTGGGCGGTGGCGGCGCGGAGCGCGACCGCCCGGGCATCGCTCGGCAGGTAGGGCTCGAGGTACATCAGGCCATCGCGGATCTCGATGACCCGGCGCACCAGGCGCAGCCGGGCACTGCGTGGATCCAAGCCGGCCAGCCACCCTGGCTCAGGCAACAGCACGATGGAGGGCACGGCGGTGAACACCTTTCGCCACAGCGGGCGGAGCCGACGCAGGGACTGCGCTGTGTGCAGCATGGCGACACCGGCTGCCGTGCGGTCTGCCAGTGCCTCGCTGTTGGCACCAAGCGTGCACAGCGTCACCGACGCCCCCAGGATCACCGCATCGGCACCGGCATCGAACCCAGTCAGCCACGAGCCGTCCCCGACGCTCCACACGACCTGCAGGACGACCTTGAGGGCGATGAAACCGAACCCTGCGCTCGTGCCGAGAGTGATCATGGTCAGGCCATGTCGCAGCGCTGGGGACGCGGCGTATCGGCGGTGCCGCCAACACAGCACCGCGGCGCTTCCCAGCGCCCAGCTCAGGTAAGTCAAGAACGCCATCCACGGCAGCACGACCCCGAACGCCGGCCCGTAGAACTCCGCCCGACCACTCAGCCCGTCCGGCAGCAGGTGCGGCGGCCACAGCAGGTATGGCACCACCATGAGCAGTAACGCCCCGGCCGGCAGGCCGAGGCGACGGCCGGGACCCAGCCGCTCACCGGCGAGCTGGCCTACCAGTGCGCGTACGCACGCCGCGGACGCCAAGGCGAGCACGTGCTTGGTGTTCGCCGCCGAACCAGGGGCGCCCAACGCGCGATCCACCGTCTGGTAAACGACCAGTACCTGCAGGGTCTGCGCGACGGCCAAGCAGGCCAAGGCGCACCACAGTGTCCGGCCAGGCCCTGGATGACGCGCGGTGGGCGTGCGCCACAGCACCACTGCCCACATCAGGGCTGCCACGGTCGACATCAGCAGGTCCGCGTCGCTGCCGACACCAAGGCGGGTGCCGGTCACCTCCGGCCTGGCTGGTCGCCAGCTGCCGGGTGCCGCCCCCTGGGGGTGCTGCCGAGCACGTCAGTCCCTGCCGGGACGCGCTCCGAGGGTGCGCGACAACCGTCCCAGCACCTTGGCAGCATCGGCGGGTGAACCCGACGCGGTAACCGCCGGTACGCGGCGCCGGCTGCCTCGTTCCAGGATCAACGTGGCGATGATCTCGGCCTCCTGCTCCTGCGGGCTGCTGTACGTCGTTCGCCCGAACACGTGGCGGACCGCCTCGCCGGACAGGTCCGGCAACCAGCTGGGTGGTTCCCGCAGCAACAGCTCGGGCCGCTGCACCACCCCGGGCTGGGAGTCGGGCTCGCCCGGCTGTGGTCCAGCCCCGTGTTCAGCGGTGTGCTCAGCCAACAGGTGCCCGACCTCGTGCAGGACGATGTGGTCTCGGTGCAGGGGCGACGCCACCGGGTCGTAGAACAGGTAGTCGGTGCAGGTAGTAGCCACCCACGCTCCGCACGGACCCACGCCCGCGACCGCCTGGGGCAACGGCACGATCTGCAGCGGTCGGCCCCGCTGCTCCGCCAGGCCCTGACAAAACAGCTCGAGATCGAATGGGTCCGGGACGGCCACACCGCGCAACACGTCCTCGCCGCGACGGCGTAACCGGGCCAGGGTCGGCCAACGGGTCGCAACCAGCCCGGGCGCGACGTCGCCGCTGCGGCGCCGCCTTACTCGTGCGGGTCTTGCCACTGCTCCTCCGGGCTCAGGATCAGCCATGCCAACCTCGCGCAGCTCGTCGAACGGGTCAGGGTCCACAGCCGCTGGGGAGCGCGTTTCCCACCCCCGGGGCCTTGTGCAGGTCCGGCTCGACCACGCTAACCCCGGCCGCGGACAGGCCGGACCCACTACCCCCGAGGTCGGCGAGTTCGCGCCGGCGCCGGCGGATCCTGGTCCTCTGGCAGACCCTCGAGCTGGCGGACCTTCTCGATAATGTCGCGCACGGCCGACACGCTCTCCGCCGACAGACCCTGAGCCCGCAGCGCGATCTGGCGGACCGGGGAGTCCCGCAGTTCCACCAGCAACCCCAGTTGTGCCTGGATCCGCTCAGCGACCTCGTCGTCGAAGAAGTAGGCCGGTGACACCCCGAAGAACTGGGCCAGCGCCTCCAGGTGCTTCTTCGTCGGGTTGTCCCGCTCCCCGCGGCGCAGCATCCCGATGTAGGCACCCGAGATGGTGGGTCCGCCCTTGGCCTCGATCGCCCGGGCGACTTCCTCGTTCGGGTACTCCCCCCGGCCCGCCGGGTGCACCATCCGGAACAGGTGCTCGAGCTTCTCGGCCAGGGACAGTCCTGGAGCAGGGGCTTCAGCGGCCATGCCGTCCATCCCTCCCCGGCTTCCATGATCGGCCCAACGAGGCTGAGGTTACTGACTAGGCCGCGCCCGACACACGCTGCACGCCTGCTGTTTGACACGCACCGCTCGGCAGGGCACCTTGCTGGAACTCATGTTTGACGGCCCCCGGTGTTCAGGTGGCCGCCTACACAAAGGAGTCCGCCTCATGCACACACCCCCCACGACCGCGATCCCCCGGCCAGTCCGAAGCCAGGTCGCCACGGGCCTTGCCACTCTCAGCCTGTTGGTGGCCACCGCGCTGCTGGGCGCCACCCCGGCCTATGCCGCTCCAACTCCGGGTCAGCAGCAGCCGCCGGGGACGCAGGGGCTGACCACGATGCTGGGGTGGGGCGGTTGGCTCGTGTCGTTTGTGTGCGTGGCCGGGCTGTTGGTCGTCGCGGCGATGATGGCGTTGAAGCACCGCCGGGGTGAGGGCGGTGGCGAGGCGATGGGCAGCCTGGGCTGGGTGCTGGGGGCGTGCGTGCTGGGCAGCGCAGCCGGGCCGCTCGCCAGCGCCCTGATCTGACCGTGCGGTCCTCGAGCGCGTCGGTGCTGCCCGGGACGGTGCGGTCGCCGATGGTGGAGTACGACAGCGGCATGAGCAACGACAAACGCCCCCGCCGGCTGCTGACCGCCATCGCCGTCCTGGCTGTGCTGCTGGGCGCCACCGTCCTGGTCCTGCTGCTGCGGCCCGGCACGCCCACCGGCCACCCGGCACCACCTGTTGGGCTGCCGGCTGCACCGCCTGCGGCAGCACCACCGGCCCCGACTGCGCCGAGGGACCAGCAGGTGCTGACCGCGGCCCCGGCCGGGGTGAGCTGGGAGCTGTTCCAGGGCGTCGCGCTGCCGGTCAGCGCCACCGACGGCCCGACCCGCATCCACGGCGCGGTGCACGCCGGGTTCTCCCACACCGCCACCGGAGCGCTGCTGGCCGACGCCCAGATCGGTGTCCGCTCCCTAGCGACCCCCGACCTCGCCGGCCTGCGGCAGGTCGCCCAGGAGCAGCTGGCGGCCGGCCCGGGCAAGACGGCCTACCTGAACCTGATCGCGAGCCTGAAGGACAACGCGGCACCGGCCGGCGGCTACACCCAGTACGTCGGGTTCCGCTACATCGCCTACAGCCCGGAGCTGGCGGTGGTGAGCCTGGCGACCCGTGGGCGCAGCGGCCGGATCCAGGTCGGGACCGACACGCTGCGCTGGACCGGCGGGGACTGGCAGCTGGAGCTGCCGGCCAGCGGGCTGCAGCAGCCGCAGGTCGTGCCGGACACCGCCGGCTACGTCCCCTGGCACGGGGTCACCTCGTGAGCCTGTGCGACCTCCCAGGCGTCAAGCAGGGCTGCGACGTGGTCGGTGGGGCGGTGGGTGGGGCGGCGAACGCGGCGGCGCAGGCGTTCGTCGACGGGTTCGCCGACGGGTTCGCCACCCTGGTGAAGACGATGACGACGTTTTGGGTCGACGTGCCGACCCCGCAGCTGTCCGGCGCCGGCGGGCCGGTCGCCCGGGTGCAGCACCTGATCTACTGGACGCAGGGGTTCCTGCTGGTGCTGTCCCTGCTGTACGTGGCGGGCAAAACGGCGCTGACCCGCTCCGGCAAGGTCGCCGGGGAGGCCGCCCGCGGCCTGGGCACGATGGTGGTCGTCGTCGGCGCCGGGGTCACCGCGATCGACGTGCTCAGCGTCGCCGGCGACGCCTGGTCCCGCTGGATCATCGATCAGTCCGTGGGCGGGTCGATGACGACCCGGCTGGGGGCGGTCGCCGGCGGCTCGGCGCAGATGAGCGGCCTGGGGATCGGCATCGAGTTCATCGTCGCGCTGCTGGGGATCGTGTCCTGCATCGTGCAGATCTTCTTCCTGCTGGCCCGGGTCGGGATCTTGACCCTGCTGGCCGGCACCCTGCCGCTGTCGGCCGCCGGCTTGGCCACCCCGGCCGGGCGGGCCTGGTTCCAACGGACCCTGGCCTGGATCGTGGCGTTCCTGCTCTACAAGCCGGCCGCGGCGCTGGTGTACGCCAGCGCCTTCACCCTGGCCGGCCGGGGCAGCGACGTGATCAGCGTGCTGTCGGGGTTGATGCTCATCGTGCTGGCGGTGTTCGCCCTGCCCGCGCTGATGCGCCTGGCGACCCCGATGGTCGCGGCCGCCTCCGGCGGCGGCGGCGGGCTGGGCGGCGCATTGGCCGGCGCCGCCCTGGCCACCGGCGCCCGCCAGGTCAGCGACAGCCCCCGCAGCGGCTCCGGCAGCGGCGGGAAGGGCCAGCTCACCGGCTCCTCCGCCACCGGCGGTGGGACCGGTGGCGGTGGGGGCGGGGGCACGCCGGGCGGTTCGGCACCGTCGCCGGCCGGCAGCCCCACGGCTGGGGCGGGCGGCGGTAGCGCGAGTGCTGGGGCGGGGGCGGCGAGCGCCGCCGGGGCTGGGTTGGCGCTGGCGGTCAAGGGCGCCCAGGTGAGTGCGCAGGGCGCGAAGTCCGCGGCCGCGAGCAGCACCGACGAAGGAGCCTGACGGTGACCAGCACGATCACGACCACGACCGGCCCGGCCGGCCGGCCCGGCGCCGAGACGACCGAGCCGCGGACGTACGGGAACTGGCGCAAGCCCAGCACCCCCGGGCTGCCCGGTCTGGGGCTGCTCGGCACGGTCGCGGCGCTGGGTGGGGTGGTGCTGGTGGTGCTGGTCCAGATGCTCGCCGGGCTGCTGCCGGCCCTGGTTGTGCTGCTGGCGGTCGCGGCCGCCGTGCTGCCGTTGCTGTACCGCAACCGCTCCGGGCGCAACGGCTGGCAGGCAGCGGCCGCCCGGGTGCTCTGGCTGCGCGGCCGGCGGGCCCGCCAGCATCTCTACCGCTCCGGCCTGGTCGCCCCGGCCGCCTGCGGCGGCACCACCCTGCCCGGGTTGCTGGCGCCGTCGGTGCTCTACGAGGCGGTCGACGCCTACGGGGCGCCGTTCGCGCTGCTGCACGTCCCGGCCACCCGGCACTACTCGGTGGTGCTGCGCTGCGACCCCGAGGGCAGCGCCCTGGTCGATCCCGAGACCTCCGACACCTGGGTCGCCCGGTGGGGCCGGTGGCTCGCCGAGCTCCCCCGCGAACCGCACCTGGAAGCCGCGTCGGCGACGGTGGAGACCGCCCCGGACCCCGGCTCCCGGCTGGCCCGGGAAGTCCAGCAGCTGCTGACCGACAGTGCCCCGGAGCTGGCCCGGGGGATGCTCACCGAAGTCGCCGACACCTACGCCCTGGGCTCACCGCAGGTAACCGGGCGGGTGTCGTTGACGTTCACCGCGACCCGCCGGGTCACCGAGGACAGCGAGCTGTTCGCCGGCCGCACCACCGGCACCACCGGCGGCGGCGGTAAGGCGGCGCGCCGGTCCCGGGTGTTGACGCCGGCGGAGATGGCGGCGCAGGTCGGCAGCCGGCTGCCGGCGCTGCTGCGCGAGCTGGCGAGCACCGGTGCCGGTGGGGTGCGGGCGTTGACCGCCGCGGAGCTGGCCCAGACGGTGCGGGTCGCCTACGACCCGGCGGCCGGCCCGGTCCTGGACGCCCTGCACGCCCACGGCCAGGACCCGCAGGTCGACTGGGCCGGCGCCGGACCGGCCGGGCAGGTCGAGGGCTGGGGGTCGCTGCGGCACGACACCGGCACGTCGGTGACCTGGCAGATGACCGAAGCCCCCCGCGGGGCGGTGCAGTCCCAGGTGCTGCGGGCGATCCTGGAACCTTGCGATGAGCTGACCCGTAAGCGGGTGACGTTGCTGTACCGGCCGCACGACCCGGCCAGCGCCGCCCGGATCGCCGACGCCGATGTCCGCACCGCCCTGGGCAAAGCCACCATGCGCAAGGGCGAGACCCGGGCGCATGAAAGCCAGGACCTCACCGCCGCCCGGCAGACCGCCACCGAGGAAGCTGCTGGCGCCGGCCTGACCCGCTTCGCGCTGCTGGTGACCGCGACGGTCACCGACCCGGCCGCGCTGGCGCACGCCACCGACCTGATCGACCAGGCCGGCGGGGCCAGTCGGCTGCGGCTGCGCCGGGTCTACGCCGGGCAGTCCGCCTCCTTCGCCGCCGCCCTGGGCGTCGGACTGGTCCTACCCGCGCACGTCGCCGTCCCCGCCGTCCTGCGCCAATACCTCTAAAGCACCCGGAGCAACACAATGGGACGCCGACCGCAGCTCACCGCCCTCGGCGGCGCCACCGCCCAAATCGACCAGACCCCCGACGAGGCCGAGCTGCTCGAGCAGCCCGGGCCGCACGCCAGTCCGGACGGCCTGCAGGTGCCCGGCGAGCTCGGGGAGCCCCTTGCCGAGGCGGCGGTGCTGGGCTGTGCGCTGCAGACCACCCCGCAGCACGCCCGGGCGTTGCTGGCCGGCCTGGCCGAGCAGGACTTCACCGTCCCGCAGCACGCCCACATCGCCGCCGCCATCACCGTGCTGCTCGGTAGGGGGGAGCCGGTGGACCCGGTGACCGTGCTGGGTCAGCTCCGCCGGCAGGGCCTGGAACACGCCGGCACCGCGAGCAAGGACGCCGGGGTGCTGCTGCTCGAGCTATGCCAAGCAGCCCCGACCGTGGCCAGTGGCAGCTTCTACGCCCGGATCGTGCTCGAGCACTCCTACCGCCGCCGGGTCCAGCGCGCCGCCGTGCGGCTGCTGCAAGGCGCCGGGCACCTGCCGCTAAGCGACCTGGCCGACCTGGTCAGCCGCGAACACCACGGGATCACCGCGCAGCACCGCCGCGCCAGCACACCCACCCCTACCGCCGCGCCGACCCGCGCCCCCGCTGCTACCGGCGCCCTGGCTGCTGCGGCCGTCTCGGCTGCACCCCGGGCTCTGCCGCCGCCGGCGATGCCCCGCCCCGCCGGCCCGGCAGCGGCCCGCCCACGTCCCACCGGTTGCTCCTGATGGCGGCGTTGACCCCCCGCGGGTACCGCGGGCCCGGTGGTGGCCGGGTCTCCTACGTCGAGGCGCCCCCGGAGTGGCGGGCCACCACCGTGCAGGCCTGCGGGCTGTTCCCGTGGGCCGTCGGCGGCGGCACCCCCACCCTGGGCGTCCCGATCGGGCGGCACCTACGGGCCGGCACCACCGTGTGCTTCGACGTCATCAACTGGTTCGAACGCGGCCAGTTCCTGCCCAACCCGTCCTACTTCTGCCTGGGCCTGCCCGGCCTGGGGAAGTCCACCTTCACCCGCCGCCAGGTCCTGGGCCTGTCCGCCCAAGGCGTCCGCCCGCTGGTCCTGGGCGATCTGAAGCCGGACTACGCCGACCTGATCGCCGCGATCGGCGGGCAGGTCGTCAAGCTCGGCCGCGGCCTGGGCAGCCTGAACGTCCTGGATGTCGGCGCCATCGAACAAGCCGCCCAACAGCTCGGCGGCAGCGACGCCGAACGGCTCCGGGCCGAAGCCCACGGCCGGCGCCTGGCGGTGCTGTCCGGGCTGATCCTGATCGTGCGCGGCACCCCCATCGCGGACTACGAACGCGCCGTACTGTCCGCCGCCCTCCGGGTCCTGCTACAGCGGCACGACACCACCGCCAGCGGGCCACCGACCCTGCCCGACCTGGTCCGGGTGCTGGACTCCGGCCCACCGGAGGTCCGGGCCGTCACCCTGGACCGCGGCCAGGACGACCGGTACCGCACCAGCGTCGACCCGCTGCACCGCAGCCTGCTCGCCCTGCTCGACGGGCCCCTGGGCGACACCTTCTCCAAGCCGACGACGACCCGGATCGCCCTGGACAGCCCCGGGGTCGCGATCGACGTCTCCGGCATCAGCAGCTCCGACACCCACCTGCAGGCCGCCGTGCTGCTGGCGTGCTGGTCCGACGGGTTCGGGGCGGTGGAAAGCGCCAACGCCCTGGCCGACGCCGGGGCGGCCCCGCAACGCCGGTTCTTCGTCGTGCTCGATGAGCTGTGGCGGGTGCTGCGCTCCGGCGTCGGGATGGTCGACAACGTCGACGCCCTCACCCGGCTGAACCGCACCCAAGGCGTCGGGATGGCCCAGATCACCCACACCATGAGCGACCTGCGCGCGCTGGCGAACCCCGAAGACATCGCCAAGGCCCGCGGGTTCGTCGAACGCGCCGGCGCCGTCATCGTCGGAGGCCTGCCCGCCCAAGAACTCGACGACCTGACCCACGTCGTGCCGTTCACCAACACCGAACGCGAACTGATCACGTCCTGGTCCACCCCACCGTCCTGGGACGACCGGCTCGGCCCCCCCGGGATGGGGAACTTCCTGCTCAAGATCGGCCGTCGCCCCGGGGTGCCGATGCACCTGGACCTCACCCAAGCCGAACTCGCCGCCGGAGTGCACAACACCAACAAACGCTGGAAAACCACCCCCACCGGCAGCATCGTGACCACTGCAGCCCCGGCGTTAGCGCTGGCGCCGGTGCTGCCAACCACCCCGGCCCCGTCGGCTCCGCGGGCGGCTGGCTGATGGCCCGGGCCGTCACCGCCACCGGCGGCGGCAGTACCGACACTGCGGCCTGGCTCATCCCGGCAGTCGCCGCGGTCGCCGCAGTGATCGGCGGGGCGCTGTGGACCGCCGGCGGTCTGGCCTCGGTGCTGGCCGGCCGGGGCTGGCACAGCGCACCGTTCACCCTCACCACCCTGATCGCCATCGTGCGGAACGGGACGGGCGGCTTCTGGCCCGGGGCCGACCCCAGGCTGGTCCTGGGCGGCGCCGCCACCCTGACCTGCCTGGTGCTGCTCCCGGCCGCGCTGCTGGCGGTGCGCGGCTGGTTGCGGGCCCCGGCCGCCGGCGACCCCCACCGGTCGCTGGCCCGCCCGGCCCACCTCGCGCCGCTGCTCCGGCGGCCGGCGGCGGTCCGGGCCCAGCGGCTAAGGCCGTCGCTGACCGACCGCAAGGCCAAGAGCTTGCCGGCTGGGGACGTCGGGGTGCTGCTCGGCCGGCTCGGCAGCGCTGAGCTGTTCTGCTCCTGGGAGGACGTGGCGGTGGCGTTCATGGCCCCCCGCTCCGGTAAAACCACCACCCTGGCCGTGCCGATCACCCTGGCCGCCCCCGGCCCGGTCGTACTGACCTCCAACAAGGTCGAGGGCTGGAAGGAGACCGCCGCGCTGCGCGCCACCCACACCGGACAGCGGGTGTGGACCTTCGACCCGCAGCGCATCGCCCACACCCCGCAGGACTGGTGGTGGAACCCGCTGCGCAACCTCACCACCGTCGCGGAAGCTAACCGGCTGGCTGGGCACTTC